>Ga0316205_10004921_pt1 | contig 11346 bp, 12 predicted proteins | sample 3monthpyrite_MG_FD_204941 | JGI IMG/M metagenome (GOLD analysis project Ga0316205, IMG submission 204941) | Microbial mat bacterial communities from mineral coupon in-situ incubated in ocean water Damariscotta River, Maine, United States -... | ecosystem: Environmental > Aquatic > Marine >...
CCCAGTAAAGTTTCGCCTCCCCAGAACGACCCGTCTTCACCCAAACCTGTGCCGTCCCAGGTAAAAACAATCATCTCTTCATTAGTGTTAGATTCATAATAAGCTGCAGAAGCATGAGCTCGGTGGTGAAAAACTGAATGCACTGGTAATTTCTGTTTCTGCGCCCAACGACTCGTTGTATAACCTGAGTGAGCATCACAAATTATCTGCTGTATATTTACGTTATAAAGTAGCTGTAAATCTTTTATGGTTTTTTCAAATACCTGAAGGCTTCTTACAGATTGCATTTCACCTATATGGGGCGAAATAACAGCTCGATTACCCCATGCTAAAGTGATGGTATTTTTCATTTGTGCACCAACAGCAAGCACAGGCTGCTCTAACTTAAATGGTAAGGTAAGTTCTAGAGGTGAAATGCCTCGACCTAATCGTATTGGTCTTGGTCTTTTAGCTATGGTTCTATATACAGGATCATCAGCTGGGCGAATAATTTCACGATTATGATGTAGAAATGCATCTGCAACATGATTTAATCTTTTCTCAACTTCTGTATTGTCAATTAACACAGGCTCACCGCTAAGGTTTGCTGATGTTGCAACGAGGGGTTGATTAAAGCTGTTTAATATTAAATGATGCAGTGGACTATAAGGTAACATCATACCTATCTGGTTTAATCCGGGTGATACCAGTTCTGATAAAACCGTATCTGGTTTTAATTTAACTAACAAAATGGGGCGTGAAGGCTGTAACAGAAAATCTTTATCTTGTTTGCTTAAAATCACATACTGCTCGGCGATTGAAAAGGAATCTTTAACTGATTCTGGGAATATGATTGCCAGTGGTTTATGCGGGCGTTTTTTATTATCACGTAACCGTCTTAGTGCAGAAGAATTAGTTGCATCACACATTAAATGATAACCGCCGATACCTTTTACGGCGAGTATCTTTCCCTGTTGTAATACATTGAGTGAGTTTTCAAGTGATAACTGGGTGTTATTTATATTTTCTATTTCAGAGTTTTTAAAAGAAAGTGAAGGCCCACACTTTTCACAAGCAACAGGCTCTGCATGAAAACGTCGATCTAGTGGGTTTTCATATTCATTTTTACAATCTACACACAAATCAAATTTAGCCATGCTCGTATTAACACGGTCATAGGGTAGCTTTTTTATTAAGGTATAACGTGGGCCACATTGTGTACAATTAATAAAAGGATATAAGTATCGACGATCATGTGGGTCATTCATTTCCTCTAAACACTGTTTACATAAAAACAAATCAGTAGGTATGCTGATATTTGAATTAGCGCTAGCTTCACTTTCGAGAATATTAAATTCATTCAATGACTGAATTTCTACCGATAGATTTGATTCAATCAACGGTTTTGATAGAGGTGGGTTTTTATTAACTAGATTAACTAAAAAAATATCAATATTATGTGTCTCACCCTGAATAAATATTTCCACGGTTCCCATACAGTTTTTTACCCAGCCAGTCAGGTCTAGATTTTTTGCCTGTGCAAAAACAAATGGACGAAAACCAACGCCCTGTACTTTTCCAGATAATATTATTTTCCTGGCAGATGTTACCAATTGGGATTGTGTAATAACCTTTTCTAGCCTGAGGCTAACCAACAGATTTCTCTTTTTTGTTTTTAAGATTCACTGACTCGCGCATGCCACCCGCCCACCAGATGCGGCATGCGCCTTCATCTGAAACCATGCAGGGGCCAACGGGGTTTCTAGGGACACAGGTAGTACCAAACAAACGACATTCATTTGGATAAATTTTACCCATGACGACCTGTGCGCAGTCACAACCTGCAGGCATATCACCGGCACGTTTTCGTGCTTCATCAACATAAGTCGGGTAAAGTTTTCTTGCGTCATACTGACTGTATGCATCTTTCAATATATACCCGGATGATGGAATTATTCCAACACCACGCCAGTTTGCATCATAAATATTCATTGCCTGTTTCAAATGAGATTGAGCCGAGGTGTTTCCGCCGGGTTTAACCAGTTGTGAATAACAGTTATCAAGGAAATAACGTCCTTCATTATGCTGACGCAATGTCGAGTACATCGCGGAGAGTAAACTTACTGGAGTAAAACCAGCTACAGCTGCAGGAATATTGTGTTTATCAACAACAAACTGCCACTCCTCCGGGCCCATAATTGTTGCGACATGTCCTGGAGCGATTAATGCATCAAAACCAGGCTCGCCTGAATCTAATAAACCAGCAATTGCCGGCCAGGTTAAACGTCCGGATAACAAAACTGATAAATTATCTGGTACACCTTCAACCATCATTGCCGCAACCGGTGCTGTTGTGGTTTCAAAACCGGCAGCAAAAAAAACTACCGCTTTATCCGGGTTTTGTTTGGCGATACTAACGGCTTCACTGGGTGAAGCAATCGGACGTATATCTGCGCCCTGTGCTTTTGCCTGCTCCAGTGTGCGTGCCTGAGTTTTTTTTACATTAACCGGAACACGTAACATATCACCAAAGGCGATTAAGATAATATCTTCATTTAAGGCAAGTTGAATGGCTTCATATACATCTTCTTCCGGGCAAATGCATACCGGACATCCTGGCCCTGGAACTAATTCAATATACTCAGGTAGTGCTTTGCGTAAACCCGCCATAGTAATTGAACGTTCATGACCACCACACACATTCATGATTTTAACTTTACCCTTATGTGGCAAATCATGAATGCGTTGTAACCACTGTTTTGCTGTATTAGACATTATCTAACAATTTTTAAACGTGTTTATGAAGGTGGTCATGAGTATGCTGATGTGTATGACCATGATTGTTCCCATGGTTATGTGAATGAGTGTGCGAATGTGTACTCAGCGGATGTTCTTTAAGGTAATCTTTACGGTTTTTTATTTGTTGATTAATCCACTCAAACCATTCTTTCATACCAGATTTATTTTTTGATGACAATTCAAGTATCGGCGCAGTACTGGCAATATCCTGTAAATACTTTCTGGCTCTTTCAGGTTTAAAGTCATCGAGTATGGGCAGTAAATCACTTTTACTAATTAATACAAAATCAGATGCTCTAAACATTACGGGGTATTTTGCAGGTTTATCATCACCCTCGGGTACAGATAATAAAGTTACATTTAAGTGTTGACCAAGATCGAAGCTTGCGGGGCAAACCAGATTTCCAACATTCTCAATAAAGATAATATCAAACTCTGCAAGATCAAGATTATGCAAGGCCTGATGAATCATATGCGCATCTAGATGACAGGCGCTGCCTGTTGAAATTTGTATGGCTTTAACGCCATGCTTGCGAATACGCTCCGCATCATTTTCGGTTTCCAGATCACCTTCAATAACTGCAATACGAAGATTTTTATCTAACTGTTGAATAGTTGCTTCTAACAGGGCTGTTTTACCTGCCCCTGGTGATGACATTAAATTAATTGCCAACACATTATGTTGATCAAAGTGTTCGCGGTTATGCATAGCTGTATGATCATTTTCATCCAGTAGGTTATGCAACACCGTAACCGCCTCTTTACCGCTTTCGGTTTTATGCAGCTTGCCGCCAGGTTTAATGAAATTCTCATTGCCGTGCGTTATGTTGCATCCGCAGGTATCACACATGATTTAGTCTCCAGTATAAAACAGCTTGATCATTTAAATTAGTGTAAGCCAGTATTTGTTAAGTTTCCGGTATCTGGCCCTGAATATTCAGTATCTGATTTTTCCAGCTCAACACTCAGTAATAATAATTCGTCACCACTGACCAGGCTGGTCCGCCAGTTACCACAATTTTTACAAATTAGTTTATTAGGTTTAGCATCAGACTCACAACCACATTCATTACATTTAACTTTTACAGGTAGTTGTTGAATAACTATTTCAGCGTTGTCAGCAACCGTACCGGCACTTGCGATTGGGTAAGCGTTTTTTAATAATTGTGCTTCAACTCCGGACAATGGGCCGATACCAACAACGATTAAACTTATACTTTGTGCATTACGTTCAGATGCTATTGTTTCGAGTTGATTAATTAATGCCTGACAGATAGCAAGTTCATGCATGTTATATGCCTGACTCTAACATCTGATCGTATAACTCCCAGGCCGTTTGTGCGTCATCCTGTGTAATTTTCTGAATAGCATAACCAACATGCACTACTATATAATCATCTACCGCGAGATCATCGTCCTGCATCATAAACAGGCTAACATCTCGACTAACACCTTTTGCCTCACAACGTGCTGTAAAACCATCGATGGATTTAATTTGCATAGGAATGCCAAGGCACATAAATTTCTTCACTTTAAATTTACTGTTGACTAAGCATATACTTTTAAGTAATTAAAATAAAACTGCAAATTGATGTAAGTCAATAAGGCGATTAATATATATGATAAAAAGGGTTGGTAGATTATTAATGGCATCGCCTTATGAAATCAAATGACACTCTAATATTAGGAATTGGCAATACACTCCTTACCGATGAAGGCGCAGGTATTCACGCGCTTAATCTTCTTCAATCAGAATATTCAAATATTCCCAACTTAACTTTTCTCGATGGCGGTACACTTAGTTTCACTCTGGCCTGCTGGATAGAAGATTGTACCAATCTAATTGTACTTGACGCGGCCGAGCTTCATCAGCCTGTTGGCACAGTAAAATCATTCGTTGGTCAAGGCATGGATGATTTCCTTGGTAGCAGTAAACGAAGTGCTCATGAAGTCGGTTTACTCGACCTTATGGATATAGCACGCATTACCGAAAATTTACCAGAAAACAGAGCTTTAATTGGCATACAGCCAGAACATATGGGTTGGGGAATGCAGCCAACAGAAAAGGTAGCAAATGCTTTGAGTGAAGCGGTTAGTGAAGCTAGAATTTTGATAAACCAATGGCACGATCTTCAGCTTCCTGAAAACAATATTATTTTTACAGCGCCGGCGGCTTAAACATAATTCAGACAGGAAACTAAAATGAGCACATCAAGTTCAGTATTAGATTCATTTAATATACAGGCAAGTCATGACCTTACCTGGAATGTGCTACCTCTACTTCATCAGATTAAACATGCTATGGATAATCTAGTTGATAATAATGTTAATGAAGTCATTGATCTAAGAAGCATTCCTCTTGCACCGGGTGAAGAGGATAACTTACTCAATTTTCTAGGACAGGGTGAAGTTAAAGCGCAACTGAATGCGCTTGGACCCAGTGAAATATTAGAAACACAGTTTAATGGCGTATGGTTAATTACTCATTATAACGATGAAAATGAAATCGTTAGTCGTCATATTGAAGTGACGTATATGCCTGAGATTCTTCTTTCTCAAATGCAGGACATACGATCTTCCATCCAGAGACTCAGCGAAAAACTGAGTGAAAGCCAAACGGATAATTCGACTGAAAGTACACAAGATGAAAGGCATTAAATTTATAAAATAAAATTTAGCAAACCCAAATAAAATAGACTGCTAATAAACCGGTCATACGCAGGGGATAAGAATGACAAACAATAAAAACCTCAAAGACAGAACATTAGGCGACGCCATGCAAAGCCAGGGCATCTCTCGACGGAGTTTTTTGAAGTTCTGTGCAGCTACTGCATCAATGATGGCTCTGCCCCCTTCAATGATTCCCGCTATTGCCGAGGCACTGGAGAAAGCCAGAAAGCCTTCAGTAATATGGTTGTCCTTTCAGGAATGTACGGGCTGTACCGAGTCATTAACCCGATCACATACTGCAACTATAGAAAACCTGATTTTTGATTCTATTTCACTGGATTATCACCACACATTACAGGCTGCTTCTGGTGAGGCAGCTGAAGAAGCCCGTGAAGAAGCAATGAAAGAAAATTGGGGAGAATATTTATTAGTGGTTGATGGTTCAATTCCCACTAAAGATATGGGTTATTCAACCATTGCCGGAATAAGTAATCTTGATATGTTTTTACAAACCGCTGCTGGCGCCGCGGCTATCATTTCAGTTGGCACCTGTGCTGCCTTCGGCGGTATTCCACATGCTCACCCCAATCCAACCGGTGCTTATTCTGTTTACGATATTATAAAGATGTATGGCAACGCAGATCTAGATGGTATTAGCTCTGCTTCACTTTCAAATAATAAGGGTGGCTCAGTTACAGATACACCTATTATAACTGTACCTGGCTGCCCACCGATTCCCGTGGTAATTACTGGCGTACTGACCCACTACCTGACGTTCGGCACCATCCCTGAACTTGATCATCTGGGTAGGCCTAAAGCTTTTTACGGACAAAGTATTCACGACCGTTGTTACAGACGTCCATTTTACGATAAGGGGCTTTTTGCTGAGACCTTCGATGATGAGGGTGCTAAAAAAGGCTGGTGTTTATATAAACTGGGATGCAAAGGCCCCACCACTTACAACGCCTGTGCAACCACAAAATGGAATAATGGTACCAGTTTTCCGATTGAGTCTGGGCATCCCTGCCTGGGTTGCTCTGAACCCCACTTCTGGGATGGCGGTGGTTTTTATAAAGCTCTATCTGTACCTACTTTCGACATACCTACAACCGCAGTTTATGCCGCAGCTGGTGCAGCGGCAGCAGGTGTTGCGCTAGGTACACTAAATAAAAGCAAAAAGAACAGTGCTGTTAAAGAGCACACCAAAACTACTATTGATGATCTGGAAAAAGAATAATACAAATCAAAACAGTTATTTTTAGGCAATAAAAAATGAGGATAGAATAATGAGTGAAATAGAATTTCTAAACTGGGTACGCGGCCCGGCTTTTGAGATCGCTACTGTTATTTTTATAGCGGGTGTCATTATTCGAATACTTGAGATATTTCTTCTGGGTAGAAAAACTAACCTTGCAGAACCCAAGGGTTCAGAAATGAGTAGTGGTTTACACACTATTGTTTCTCGATCAGTTCCTGATAAACATACTCTCAAACGTTCTACATTTAAAATTGTTAGTGGTTATATATTTCATCTTGGATTATTAATTACCATTTTTTTCTTTGCTCCGCATATTTTATTGTTCAAAGAAGTCATAGGAATTAGCTGGCCTTCATTACCTACGCCCATTGTTGATGCATTTGCAGTGGTTAGTATTATTACTTTAATCGCTGTGTTAATTCATCGCTTACGTGACAATGTTTTAAAGTTTCTTAGCTCAACTGAGGATTACCTGGTATGGCTACTCACCATACTGCCTTTAATTACAGGTTATATGGCATTTCATCGTATTGGCATGACTGCGCCTACATTATTAGCAATACATATATTAAGTGTGCAGTTATTACTGGTGGCATTTCCTTTTACCAAATTAATGCATGCTTTCACTCTGTTGATTGCACGTTGGTATAACGGCGCCATTTCGGGTTTTAGAGGAGTTCAGTCATGAGTGCATCTTTAGAGAAAGGAATTAATGCTTTAAAAAAAGAGGTGGATTCCACCGTCGGCGCTTTTTTTAGCAGCTGCGTGAGCTGTGGTATGTGTGCTGATGCCTGTTTGTTTTATACCGAATCACCCTGCCCGTCACGTACTCCCATTAATAAAGCAGAACCCTTACGCAGAATCTGGAAACAGGAATATACTTTAATCGGCCGCATAGGAAAAATGTTGGGTCTTACAAAACCGATTAATCATGATTTTCTTGAACAATGGGAAACGCTGGTATATGACAGCTGTTCATTATGCGGACGTTGTTCAATGGTATGTCCGGTAGGTATAGATATTGCAGCGATGATTCGCAAAACCCGAGAAGGTATGGCGGCGTCAGGTCATGCACCAGAAGGTTTAGTTGGCGCAACTAAGCGAGCCGTTACTATCGGTAGCCCCATGGGTGTTAAGTTGCCTGCTTTAATGGCGCAAATCAAACATGTGGAAAAAGATACAGGTTTAAAAATTCCGATGGATCAGGAAGGCGCAGAATATATGCTGTTGCTGTCATCTATGGAAATAATGAATTTTCCTGAATTTATTGAAGCTATTGCAAAAATATTTAATAAAGCGGGTGTTAGCTGGACAATTTCCAGTGAAGCATTTGAGGCAACTAATAGTGGTATACAAATAGGTGTTTCAGACATTGCTGCAGAGCTGGTTCAGCGTATCGTTGACGCTGCTGAAAAACTAAAAGTTAAAACGGTAATTAGCCCTGAATGTGGTCATGCTTATATGGCTATTCGTTGGGATGGCCCTAATCTGGTTGGTAAAGCCTTTAATTTTAAAGTTCGGCATATCCTGGAAATTCTTGATGATTTCCGTAAAGACGGACGATTAAAAATTACCGGTAAAGAAACACAAAAACTTACCTACCATGATCCCTGTCAAATCTCTCGTCGTGGTGGTGTTATAGATCAACCGCGTAATCTTATCAATCTGTTTGCAGAAGATTTTGTTGAAATGCCAGAAGCTGGAAAAATGAACTGGTGTTGCGGTGCCGGAGGTGGCGTGAGTAGTAATGAACGTGCTGATGAACTCAGGTTAAAAGTTTTTCAACGAAAGAAAGATCAACTAGATGCTATTAAACCAGACGCCATTATCAGTGCCTGCTCAAACTGTAGAATTCATCTTGAAGATGGGCTTGAGGAATACAATATGGAAATTCCATTAATGAGTCTGACTGAGACATTAGCAGAACATCTGGAAGAATAATTAAAATCAAAATAAATCTAATGAAAGACGTTTTTGAGGAAACATCATGAGTGAACGAATTGTCGTAGACCCGATTACCCGTATAGAAGGTCACTTACGCATAGAAGCACAAATGGATGGCAATAAAATCGCCAGCGCATATTCATCAGGCACTATGGTGCGAGGTATTGAAGTCATTCTTCAGGGTCGAGACCCACGAGATGCCTGGGCGTTTGCACAACGCATATGCGGTGTTTGTACGTTGGTTCACGGACTAGCTTCAATTCGCTCAGTTGAAAATGCGCTGGATTATAAAATACCGAAAAATGCGGATCTAATTCGCAACCTGATGTCAGGTGCACAATATATCCACGATCATGTGATGCACTTTTATCACCTACACGCTCTTGACTGGGTTGATGTGGTTTCTGCTTTAAGTGCCGATCCAAAAGCAACTTCTGAACTCGCACAGTCACTAAGCAGTTACCCTAAATCATCACCAGGGTATTTTGCTGATATGAAGAAAAAATTGAAAAAATTTGTTGAAGCTGGTCAACTGGGTATTTTTGCAAAAGCCTACTGGGGGCACCCGGCTTATAAACTTCCACCTGAAGCTAATCTCATGGCGGTGTCTCATTATCTAGAAGCACTCACATGGCAACGAGATGTAGCCAGGTTGCAAACTATTTTTGGTGGTAAAAATCCACATCCAAACTTTGTAGTCGGCGGTGTTCCCTGTGCTATTGATATAAATTCTGATTCAGCCATTAATGCTAAAAAACTATCTCAGGTTCAGGATATTATTAATCAGATGAAAACCTTTGTAGAGCAGGTCTATATTCCTGATACTCTGGCCATCGCAAGTTATTATAAAGACTGGGCAAGTCGTGGCGAAGGTCTCGGAAACTTTCTTACCTACGGTGACTTCCCTTCCAATGGTATGGATGACCCGTCTGGATTTATGATTCCTCCCGGTGCAATTTTAAATCGCGACTTAACTACCATTCATGATGTCAATATGAATGCAGCTGATGAAATACAGGAGTATGTTTCTCATTCATGGTATGACTATGAAGCCGGAAAAGATAAAGGTCTTCATCCCTACGATGGTGAGACCAGTTTAAATTACACTGGCCCTAAACCACCTTATGAACACCTTGATGTTGACCAGTCATATTCATGGTTAAAGTCTCCTCGCTGGAAAGGTCACGCGATGGAAGTGGGTCCACTTGCCCGGGTACTTATGTTATACGCAACGGGTCATGAACAGACTAAAGAGCTAGTGGGAATGACATTAAACAAACTGGATGTTCCAATAGAAGCGCTTTTTTCTACATTAGGTCGTACTGCAGCACGCACACTCGAAACACAGATTTTTGCTGATTCGATGCAAGGCTGGTTTGATGATCTGATTATTAATATTAAAGCCGGTGACTCTAAAACATTTAATGAGTTTTTATGGGAGCCTTCAACATGGCCCAAGTCTGCACAGGGAGTTGGTTTTATGGAAGCGCCTCGTGGTGGTCTGGCTCACTGGATAGTTATTGAAGATGAGATTATTAAAAACTATCAGGCGGTGGTTCCTAGTACCTGGAATGCAGGCCCAAGAGATGCTACAGGTCAACCCGGCGCTTATGAGGCTGCGTTAGCTGACAACCATACACTACACGACCCTAAACAACCGATTGAAATTTTACGCACTATACACAGCTTTGATCCATGTCTGGCTTGTGCTGTTCACGTAACAGACCCGGATGGTGAAGAACTGGTTAGTGTAAAAATTAAATAATTTTTAACGGTAAACTTTAAAATATAGCAGGACGTATTATGATTAAATTAACTATAGCTTTAATACCATTTTTATTCAGCACAAGCGCCTATTCTCACACCGGATTGCATACAGAACTATTTCATCCTATGAGTGGTGTTGATCATTTTCTTGTAATATTAGCGATAGGTATTATTTCTGGTGTTGCATTTTATTACCATAAGAAATAATCAAGAGTTAGTAAAAAATGAGTAAAACTGTTTTTCAGGATAAGGTTTTTCCCAGACACATTTCAGACTTAATGAGTCTAATGCAAATGATGGTGTTTAATGGTACCGATGGTGAAGAAAAATGGGATACATATCTTAGTCTAAAGCAAAAAGAATATGTCGCATTGGGAATTTCACAGTACTATCAGTGTAAGTTCTGTATTGATCACCATACAAAAGCTTTGCTAAAAGTGGATCAGGTGCAAAACAACACTCTGTCACGCAATATCAATTCAATAGTTTTATTTTTAAGAATTGATACTAGAACCATTACTGAGACAGAAATAGAGCAATGGATTAATTCCTGGAGAAAATTCTCTCGACATTTAAGTATCGATACTAATGACCAGGCGATTCCTTATCTGATTGGTCTTGGAGTGGGTATTGCGAGAAATGATGAATTTCTAATTCACTTTTGTGGAAATGAAATAAAACCTATTTTTGTAGAACAGGATATTGAGTTATCAAAAGTTATTGGTGAACTAGAAGCGGTCGTAATATTTATGAAAGCGGCAGTGTCAAAAAATAGAGTTGTAGATAAAATCAATCTCTTATTAGAATAAATCATCTGGTCTGGTTCGTTACCCTTCTCATCAATTGATTAATAAACGCATAATATTAATGCGCTTATGTATGGTTGATAAAATAATAAACTAAATTAACGAAACAACCAACCAATTGTC
>Ga0316205_10004922_pt1 | contig 11343 bp, 13 predicted proteins | sample 3monthpyrite_MG_FD_204941 | JGI IMG/M metagenome (GOLD analysis project Ga0316205, IMG submission 204941) | Microbial mat bacterial communities from mineral coupon in-situ incubated in ocean water Damariscotta River, Maine, United States -... | ecosystem: Environmental > Aquatic > Marine >...
AGGGAGGCATGTTTGTGGAATTACGTCAGCAATCGCTCGCCGGCCTGGAAGAGATCGGGTTTGATGGGTACGCACTGGGTGGCTTGTCAGTCGGGGAACCTAAGGAAGACCGCGAGAAGATTCTCACTGAGATTGTGCCACTCATGCCTGCGGATAGGCCTCGCTATTTAATGGGTGTCGGGACGCCCGAGGATATAGTCGAAGCAGTCACACGGGGTATTGATATGTTCGATTGCGTGATGCCAACCCGCAATGCACGTAACGGGTACCTGTTTACACACACAGGTGTGGTCAAAATCAGAAACAGTCAATATACCAGCGATACTCGGCCCCTGGATGAACACTGTAAGTGTTACACGTGCCAGCATTACAGCCGTTCCTATTTACGCCATTTGGACAAGTGCAATGAGATCTTGGGCGCACAGTTAAATACCATCCATAATTTAACTTATTATCAAACCTTGATGGCGGGCCTGCGTTCGGCGATTGAGCGCAACGAGCTGGCAGAGTTCAGGCAGTCATTTTACGATCAGCGCCGTCCGGCATCTGCCTGAGTGACTCAGGGGGGCAGGAATGCTCATTCTGGAGCAGAATGATGGCCGCAGGGATAATATAGCTTTGTGGTCTGAGCCCTTTATATGTCATAATGTGCAGCGTTTCAGAGGTATACCTTTGTTAGCGTTTTTCATTGCGTTATTTAATAACCATGACATCTTGTTGATTAATTCCAATTAACAGACGATCTCCTGACGAGATTTTCAGCTTGGAATTTTCGCGGCAGGCTGTCACCCAAGAACGAGTTGAGAGAAAATCATGAGTTTCTTCATTGCAGAGGCCCTAGCCGCCGCTCCTGAAGCTGCCGGATCACAAACGAGTGGGTTCGCCAGTTTCTTACCTTTAATTATTCTGTTTGCAGTTTTTTATTTTTTGCTGATCCGACCACAAAGCAAGCGTGCCAAAGAGCACAAAAACATGGTGGCGAGTCTGGCTGTTGGTGATGAAGTCATTACCAATGGAGGCATACTGGGCACCATCACCTCCATTGATGAAAATTATGCAACCTTGGAAATAGCCAGCAATGTTGAAATCAAGGTGCAGCGACCTTCTATTTCTACAGTGGTTCCGAAAGGCACCATCAAAAGCACATAAAATAATTCACAGGGTCGTTAGTCAATGTTAAATCAATATCCCGTCTGGAAATACCTGCTTATTGCGGTTGTGCTGGTCTTTGGGGCTATTTACAGTCTGCCTAATTTTTATGGCAAAGATCCGGCATTGGTTATTTCACCGTTGCGTGCAAACCAGCTGGATCAACAACAACTCCAGCAGATCGAAACGACCCTGAAGTCTAATAACATTAACTATGTCTCCCATGAGCGCCTGGGTGACAAATTACAAATTCGATTCAGCGATTCCGAGAGTCAATTAAAAGCTACTGATCAATTAAAAACTTTGCTGGATGGCAAATTTATAGTGGCCCAAAACCTCGCGCCCGCCACGCCGGACTGGTTACGCTCCCTGAATGCCAAGCCTATGTATCTGGGTCTGGATTTGCAGGGCGGGATTCACTTTCTAATGGAAGTGGATATGCAGGCCGCGATAAAAAAAGAAAAGCAACGCTTCGTTGGCGAGATCAAAACCGATTTACGCGACAGAAATATTCGTCACGCTGGCGTTAACCTGGATAAAGACATCCAGATTCGTTTTCGTAGTGTTGAACTACAACAGCAAGCGTTGTCGTTCCTGTCGAGTAAGATCAGGGATTTGGAGTTCAGTGAAACAGAAATAAATGGCGAGCCTTACCTGCAAGCGGTGTTACGGGAAGACGCGGCCGAGACCGTCAAAAAAGCCGCATTAACACAAAATATCACCACTTTGAGAAATCGTGTGAATGAGCTGGGTGTTGCTGAACCGGTTATTCAACAGAATGGTGACAGACGGATTATTGTGCAGTTGCCAGGTGTACAAAATCCCGATGAAGCGAAAGAAATTCTTGGCGCGACGGCTACATTGGAAGTGCGATTGGTGGATGAGCGCAACCCCAGTGTGCAGGATTTTGTAGAAAAAGGACGTGCACCTCCGGGTACGCAAATCTTTTATGACCGTGAAGGGCGTCCTGTTCTGTTACGCAAGTCGGTGGAATTAACCGGGGAAAGCATCACTCACGCCTCATCAGGATTTGATTCGCGCAGTAATGAACCATCCGTGACCATCAATTTGGATAGTCGTGGGGGCAGTCGTTTTGACAACTTTACCAAGGATCATGTCAAAGACTCACTGGCCGTTATTTATATTGAGAATAAGGTTAAAACCCGCCTTAAAGATGGCAAGCCTGTCAAAATCAGGGAAAAAGTTGAGGAAGTCATTAACGTTGCTGTTATTCAGGAACGCCTGGGGCGTCGCTTCCAGATTACCGGAATCGACTCACCTGCTGAAGCCCGAAACCTGGCCATACTTCTCCGTGCCGGCGCACTGGCTGCACCCATCGAAATTATAGAAGAACGTACCATCGGACCTAGTCTGGGTCAGGATAATATCGATCAAGGCTTTAATTCGGTGATCATTGGTTTTGTGTTGGTTCTGATTTTTATGGCGGTCTATTATAAAATGTTTGGATTGATTGCCAACATCGCACTCTTTCTAAATCTGGTCATCATCATGGCTTTGCTATCCATGCTGCAAGCCACACTCACCTTGCCAGGCATTGCAGGGATCGTGTTGACTGTTGGTATGGCGGTGGATGCAAACGTGCTGATTTTTGAGCGTATTCGAGAAGAAATTCGCAATGGCAACAGCCCGCAGGCGAGTATACATTCTGGTTATGAAAAGGCATTTTCAACCATTGCGGACGCGAACATAACGACGCTTATTGCAGCAGTGGTGTTATTCAGTTTTGGTAGTGGTCCAATAAAAGGTTTTGCTGTAACACTCTCATTAGGAATTCTGGCATCGATGTTTACTGCCATTATGGGCACCCGTGCGGTCATCAACTGGATTTACGGCGGCAAGAAAGTTAAACGAATTTCAATTTGATCATGAATTGGGTGATGGACTCATTATGTTAGGAATCATTAAAGACAACCATATTGATTTTATGTCAAAACGCAAAATCGCGATGGTTTTTTCTGCAATTTTGCTGCTGATTTCAATCAGTTCGCTGGTTATGAATCAATTGAATTTCGGGATTGATTTCACTGGCGGTTCTCTCATCGAAGTCAGTTACCCTGAAAGCGCCGATCTTACCAAAATTAAATCAACGCTGGTTAGTAATGGCTTTATCAATGCGACAGCACAGCATTTTGGTAGTAGTAAGGAAGTCCTGATTCGTATTGCACCGCGTAATGATGTTTCCCAAAAGGATATCAGTAGCCAGGTTCTGAAAGCCTTAAAAGCAGATAATGACTCCGTGCAGTTAAGACGAAGTGAATATGTAGGCCCTCAAATTGGTGAAGAACTGACAGAGAAGGGCGGTTTGGCAATGCTCTATGCATTAATCGGCATTCTGATCTATGTCACCTTGCGTTTTGAAGTACGATTTTCAGTGGGTTCTGTAGCCGCACTGGTGCATGATGTCATCATTACATTGGGATTCTTTTCCTTATTCCGATTTGATTTTGATTTGACCGTGCTGGCTGCTTTATTGGCGGTTATTGGATACTCATTGAATGACACCATCGTGGTATACGATCGTATTCGTGAAAACTTCCGCAAAATACGTAAGGGCTCACCGGTAGATGTAATGAACATATCCATTAATCAAACCCTGTCGCGTACTTTAGTGACGTCTTTAACCACATTACTGGTATTGGTAGCCTTGTTCTTCCTCGGCGGTGAAGCTATTCACGCCTTCGCGTTGGCCTTGATGGTCGGTGTTATCATTGGTACCTATTCTTCTGTCTATGTGGCTAGCACAGTGGCGTTAAAACTGGGCGTTAGCAAAGCGGATTTAATGCCGGTGAAGAAAGAGGGTGAAGAGCTCGACACGCCTTAAATCTGATGAATTCACTAGAGTGGAAGTTATTGGAATGCAGTAAAAAAAGCTGAACAAATTGTTCAGCTTTTTTTATGTCAGTTAGATAAACGCCTTATTGAAATTTTGTGACTTCATCGAGCGGATCCGATTCATCCAGACTCGGTGTGACTTTACGACATAGTGTATCGGTTTTTGATTCGCACATGTCGGCTCTGGCATTGTGGACAGTAATCATTGCCCATACTGAAGCGATAGCCCACAGGACAGCTCCCAGCCCCATCGTGTACCAACTAATCCCAACCAACCCGAGCGGACCGCCCAAGTAGCCATATAGCATACTACCCAGACCGGCTAACCAGAAAACGGTGATTGGAGCTGCACAACATCCGGCACAAGCATAGCGACATACTGCTATTGGTGGAACTACGAGTGAAAACAAATATCTATTCATAAGGTGACTTATCCGCTATCTATTTTGAATTATAATTGTAGTTAGTAATTTTTATAACACAGCTAAATAGGGGAGTGAATAGTTATTTAAGTTTTGCAGAAATAATAGCTGGTAAATTAGTATCTTATAATTTACCAAATCTATCAATCCAGCCTACGAATGGGGCAACGGGTACCACTTAGGTGGCTTGATCTGCCAACCAGTGAAATAAAGTATCAGTGATAGGTCAATCAGTTTTAAAGGGAAGTATTTTAGCTACCGTCGTAGCAGTTTGCTTATTCAATTCGACAGGATTAACTGTTTGCTCTGGTGTAATAGAAATGATTTCAAATACATTATGAATAGACTCAAAACTTTTCATAACAGCAAGTTCTTCCATGCCGCCCAACACATCGCGCATTACCATTTCCATCGCTCTTGGTCCCATCACGATTGCATTGAAGTTCTTCTTTGACATGCTCAACCCGACTGTTATTTATATGAGTGATTAGTTCTGAATTGTTATTTATATCGGCGAATGGCACGTTTAACTTGAATATTTTCATTAAAAAATTTAATGGAAAGATGTTTCAATTAAATAAATAACTTAGCTGAATAAACTAATGTATGAATCAGGTTTATTGGGAAGATTATATCTATAGAAAGTGAAAAATTTAAAGATTGAACCTGGACGATACTCACTTAATCCAGCAACTAACGATCCACTGATTCCGGTATATGTTTCTGAATAGTGCGTAAAATAGCGTGATGTATCTTGGGCGTACCACAAATGATATTCCCTGTTTTTAGATAACTGTCTTCGCCTCTGAAATTTGTCACCATGCCACCTGCTTCCTTGATAATCAAAGCACCTGCCGCCATATCCCATTCACTAAGGCCGAACTCCCAAAAGCCATCGAGCCTGCCAGCAGCGACATAAGCCAGATCAAGTGAAGCGGCGCCCGCTCGTCGAATTCCAGCGGCGTCTGGAAACAGATCCTTGAACATTGCCATGTAAGCATCAAGATACTGTTGCTGACGAAAAGGAAATCCAGTCCCTAATAATGCGCCTTCCAGTGTAATTTGATTGGTCACTCGAATACGGCGGTTGTTTAACTGGGCTCCGGCACCCTTTGATGCAGTAAACAGTTCCTGGCGAACCGGGTCATACACCACTGCCTGATCCAAGCGACCTTTGTGTTTGAGTGCGATAGAAACGCCGAACTGCGGGAAACCTCTAACAAAATTAGTTGTTCCATCGAGGGGGTCTATCACCCAAACATATTCTGATTGTCCAATATCTTCCCCACTTTCTTCAGCCAGAATCCCATGATCTGGAAATGACCGACGTAGTGTTGAAATAATTTCCTGTTCTGCCATTTTATCAACGTCAGTGACAAAATCATTGCGGGCTTTTGATGTAATTGCCAGTGTATCGACACGGTTTGCATAACGCATAATCGTGTTTCCAGCGCTTCTGGCAGCGCGGATGGCAATATTGAGCATGGGGTGCATGGCAAACCTACGGGTGGTGTAAAAAACTGGCGCTAGCATAGCAGAAACACAGGGATTAGTTAACTGAATGCGCGTACTCCAGGGATTGATAGGCAAGTTCGGCTCTGTGGATTTAATTTGCTATGATCGCTGTTTAGTCGATCACATGTGAGAATCAATGTTAAAGAATATTCGCATTGTACTGGTTGAACCGAGCCATCCCGGTAATATTGGGGGTGCTGCCAGAGCGATGAAAAATATGGGTTTGGAGCAATTAACCCTTGTGTCTCCGCAAAGTTTTCCTGATGAAAATGCCAGCGCCAGAGCAGCAGGTGCTGATGATATTTTAGCTAGCGCGGTGATCGTCGATAATTTGCAAACGGCTATTCACGATTGTACCTGGGTTTATGCTTCTTCTGCCCGGCTACGCAGCCTGAGCTGGCCGCAATTTAGCCCCTATGAAGCTGCCAGTAAGATTGTAGCTGAGAGTCATGATTCAAAAGTAGCGGTCGTCTTTGGGAGAGAGCGCACGGGCTTGAGCAATGCTGAACTGGATTTGTGTCAATATCTGATTCATATTCCCACCAACGAGCAGTTCAGTTCATTAAATCTGGCCGCTGCTGTGCAGGTTATCTGTTATGAAATCTTTTCATCTGAGCACTCAAACATTGCTGCCTCTGAAAAGAACACAGAAGAGAAACTGGTTAGTCAGGAAGAGATGCAACGTTTCTATGACCACCTGGAATCAGTGTTGATAGCGATCGATTTTATGGATCCTGCACAGCCAAAGAAACTGATGCGCCGCATGCGTCGTTTATTTAATCGATCCCAGATTACCGAGATCGAAATGAATATTCTCAGAGGAATATTGACGGCTGTCGGCAAACAAGCTGATCGACAGGTGTGAAACCATTCTTCTTGGAGTATATTAGTTACTTGGTAGGTACTGACAAGGCAAAAACGTAAGCGAGATACTTTTATGTTTGAGAAATTAAAAGAAGATATAGACTGCGTATTTGAGCGTGATCCGGCCGCCCGCAATCGCCTTGAAATTATCACCTCTTACCCGGGTGTTCATGCATTGATATTTCATCGACTCAACCATTCACTCTGGAAGCATGGTTGGTTGTTGATGGCGCGTTGGTTATCTGCATTTTCTCGCTGGTTTACCGGAATTGAGATTCATCCCGGCGCGCAAATTGGTCGGCGTTTTTTTATTGATCATGGCATGGGTGTCGTCATTGGTGAAACCGCAGAAATCGGTGATGACTGCACTTTGTATCACGGTGTGACCTTAGGTGGGACCAGTTGGAATAAGGGGAAACGCCATCCCACACTGGGTGATAACGTTGTGGTCGGAGCCGGCGCAAAAATTCTCGGCCCGGTTACTATTTCATCAGATGCACGTATTGGTTCGAATGCAGTGGTGTTAAGAGATGTGGGCGTTGGCAACACCGTCGTTGGCGTACCCGGCAGAATTATTACCAGCAAACCCAGTGATCAGGATCAAAAACGCAAAGCCATTGCTGAAAAACTCGGCTTTGATGCTTATGGAATGCATGACGAAATGCCTGACCCTGTGGCCAATGCTATTAATAACATGCTTGATCATATACATATTATGGATGAGAGGCTGGAACAGATGTGCGGAGCCATTAAAAGCCTCGGTGCGGAGATCTCAGAAATAGAATTAAACGATTTAGGTCCATGCGAAATCAGCAGCGCCGTTGCGACTGGGGATAAATTAGATAAAAATCAACCAGATAGTGACATTATTAAAGAGAACTAAAGAGTCTTGAAGAAGCGCTAGAATAATACTTGACTATTTTTGTCAGGATCAATATAATTCCTACTAAATTACTCAGATATTATGTCTAATATCTATATAAGTATATTATTTTATTTTGCAGGTAATTGCAATGAGACTGACAACAAAAGGCCGTTATGCGGTCACCGCCATGCTAGATCTGGCTTTACGCCAGGGTAAGGGCCCAATTTCACTGGCTGAAATCTCCGAACGTCAGGGTATTTCCCTGTCTTATCTAGAGCAACTATTCACTCGCTTACGTAAATCCGAGCTTGTTCGCAGTACGCGTGGACCTGGCGGTGGTTACTCCTTAAGCCGACCAGCCGATGATATTGCCGTCGCTGAAGTCATTATAGCCGTTGACGAAAAAGTCGATAGCACGCGATGTGGTGGCCTGGGTAATTGCCAGGATGATGAGCGTTGCCTGACGCATGAACTATGGATGGATCTCAGTGAGCAGATCTACATGTTTCTGGATAGTATCTCGCTTGGCACGCTGGTTAAACGTGAAGATGTTAAGGAAGTTGCAGAACGTCAGAACAGTCGGCAGCATGAAGTGAAGATGGACGATAACATCAGTGCTGGAATTTGAGGTGGGAACTGAACAATGAATGACTTAGCTAATAAAAAAGGTGATGAAGTGAACAACAAGCGATTGCCTGTTTATCTGGATTACTCAGCCACAACGCCAGTTGATCCTCGTGTGGCTGAATTAATGTGCAGCTACTTAACCCCGGATGGCATATTTGGTAATGCCGCCTCACGCTCCCATGAATATGGCTGGAAAGCAGATGATGCGGTGTCGTTGGCCCGTCAACAGGTCGCCGATTTGATTCATGCCGATCCAAAAGAAATTGTCTGGACCTCAGGCGCTACCGAGTCCAATAACTTGGCTATCAAAGGTGTTGCGCATTTCTATCACAAGAAAGGTAAACATATTGTTACCTGCAAAACGGAACATAAAGCGGTTCTGGATACATGCAGACAACTGGAGCGTGAAGGTTTTGAAGTCACCTATCTGGATCCAGAACCTAACGGGCTGATTGATCTGGGTAAACTGGAGGCGGCTTTGCGTGACGACACTATTCTGGTTTCCATTATGCATGTAAACAACGAAATCGGTGTTGTTCAAGATCTCAAAGCGATCGGTGAAATTACCCGTAAACGAGGCATTCTGCTTCATTCTGATGCGGCACAAAGCGCCGGCAAGGTAGCAATTGACCTGGAAGACATGAAAGTCGATTTAATGTCGTTTTCAGCGCATAAAATTTACGGCCCTAAAGGTGTGGGCGCGTTATATGTTCAACGTAAACCCAGAGTCCGTTTAGAGGCTCAAATGCATGGTGGTGGTCATGAGCGTGGTATGCGTTCAGGTACTTTGGCAGTGCATCAGATTGTTGGAATGGGTGAAGCTTTCCGTTTGGCGCAAGAGGAAATGGCAGCAGACAACGACCACTTGTTGATGTTGCGAACCCGCCTGTGGGATGGCCTGAAAGATATGGAAGAAGTGTATTTGAACGGTGACCTGGAACAACGAATCGCGGGAAATTTGAATATTAGTTTCAATTTTGTCGAAGGTGAGTCATTAATTATGGCAGTGAAAGATCTGGCTGTTTCATCAGGTTCGGCCTGTACTTCCGCTAGTCTTGAACCTTCCTATGTATTACGTGCGCTGGGTCGAAATGACGAGCTGGCTCACAGCTCCATTCGTTTCACATTCGGGCGTTTTTCAACCGTCGAAGATGTGGACTATACGATTAAATTGATGCGTGAAAAAGTTGAAAAATTACGAGAGCTATCCCCATTATGGGAGATGTTCAAAGACGGTGTGGACTTGTCCAAAGTTCAGTGGGCAGCACACTAACCCTATCGATGAGTTCGATTTAAAGGAGAATTACCATGGCTTACAGTGACAAAGTGATTGACCATTACGAAAATCCTCGCAATGTCGGTTCTTATGACAAAGCGGATACGTCGGTTGGAACTGGTATGGTTGGCGCACCTGCTTGTGGTGACGTAATGAAGCTTCAAATCAAAGTGAATGAAAGCGGTGTTATTGAAGACGCCAAATTCAAAACCTATGGTTGTGGTTCGGCTATTGCTTCCAGCTCATTACTGACAGAATGGGTAAAAGGTAAGACCTTGGATCAAGCCCGTGAAATTAAGAACACACAAATTGCCGAAGAGCTGGAACTGCCTCCGGTCAAGGTTCATTGTTCTGTATTGGCTGAAGATGCCATTAAAGCAGCCATTGAAGACTACCAAAGCAAACGTTCCAGTTAATCTTGTAGTTGCGCTAAATATTTAATTGTAAAGCGAGTTTTAGATATGGCTATAACGTTAACGGAAGCAGCTGCCGACAGGGTCAAGACATTTCTTGATAACCGGGGTAAAGGTATCGGGTTACGGCTGGGAGTGCGAACTTCTGGTTGTTCCGGTATGGCCTACGTGCTCGAGTTCGTCGATGATTTTGATGATACTGACCAGGTGTTCGAAGAGCACGGTGTTAAAGTGATCATTGATCCTAAAAGTATGACCTATCTGGATGGCACTGAACTCGATTACAAACGTGACGGGCTCAATGAAGGCTTCGAATTCAATAACCCCAATGTCAAAGACAGTTGTGGTTGCGGTGAAAGCTTCACTGTTTAGTCAATAATCTTAATCAACTGATATCGACATGTCGTTCGATTTAACTTCAGATTACTTCCAGTTATTTGATCTACCGCAATCCTTTGAGGTGGATAAAACTTCGTTGATGCAACGTTATAGAGAAATGCAACAAGCGGTCCATCCAGATCGTTTTGTCAATAGTAGTGACCATGAACGTCGATTGTCATTACAATATGCAACCTTCATTAACGAGGCCTTACGCACCCTGAAGGATCCATTAGCAAGGGCTCGTTATTTGTTGCAACTTAGAGGAATTGAGTGGGATGAAGAGCAATCGACTCTGTCCGATAATCAATTTTTGATGCAACAAATGGAACTCCGAGAGTCCCTTGAAGAAATAGGCAGCCAGGATGACCCAGAACGAGCCGTGACCGCATTAATTGATGAGGTCGCCAGCCTATTTAAAGACAATGAGAAACAACTGATCGAACTGCTGGCTTCTCAGCAACAGGAAGACTGGATGAAAGCCAAAACACAAGTGCGTAAGATGCAATTTTTACGTAAAATGCAGTCAGAGGCGGAAGGGGTATTAGCTGACTATGAGGATCAACTTTAAAACCTCGCTTTCTAAAGTTAGATAAACAACAGGAATTTATTAATCCAGACTATGGCTTTATTACAGATTTCAGAACCGGGACAATCGACAGCCCCACATCAGCATAAACTGGCGGTGGGGATTGATCTGGGAACCACCAATTCATTAGTCGCTACAGTGCGAAGTGGCGAAGCCGTGACCTTGCCTGATGAAGCAGGGCAGCATCTATTGCCTTCCGTAGTGCGTTATAGCGCAGATAATAAGCCTGTTGTCGGGCAGGCGGCTAAACTGGCTGCGCCCAAAGATCCAATGAACAGTATTGTATCGGTTAAGCGTTTAATGGGACGTGGCCTGGAAGATATACGTGCACGTGAGTTCGGCGCTTATGATTTTGTAACAACTGAAACCACCGTGCCGCGATTTCATACCAG
>Ga0316205_10004923_pt1 | contig 11340 bp, 8 predicted proteins | sample 3monthpyrite_MG_FD_204941 | JGI IMG/M metagenome (GOLD analysis project Ga0316205, IMG submission 204941) | Microbial mat bacterial communities from mineral coupon in-situ incubated in ocean water Damariscotta River, Maine, United States -... | ecosystem: Environmental > Aquatic > Marine >...
CATTTGCATTGTAATTGGAATCCTTAAGGTAAAGTAACAAGATAACTATCGCGCATCGTTATTCTTGAACGATATTTACAAGTAATCAGATAACGTTGCGTTAGATCGCAGTAAATTTAATATTTATAACAAAAAAGAGGTGTCATTATGGATACAACAGGATTAATTATATTTTTAGCAATTGGTGCCGTCGCAGGATGGTTGGCTGGAACACTGATGAAAGGTGGTGGTTTTGGCCTGATTGGCAACATCATTGTTGGTGTAATAGGTGCTGTTTTAGGTGGTTTTGTATTTGGTCTGCTTGGTATCTCCGCTGGAGGTTTAATCGGGTCAATTGTAACTGCAACTGTTGGCGCGGCATTATTGCTGTTCATTGTTGGCATCATTAAAAAGGCATAACAACCCAACAAAACATATTAATTATGGTGGTATAACGCGCAGCCTTGCTCTGCTTTATACCACCGATTATTTGTTACACAATAACTACATTTTTATGTAGTTCATAGATATAATACATAAATGTTTATCAGCGTATTAGATCTATTTAAAATTGGAATCGGCCCATCGAGCTCACATACGCTCGGCCCTATGGTTGCCGCAAATGATTTTATTACCCTAATAAAAGATAAGAAAATAACTGAAACAAGTAATCAGGCAACATTTATTCGATGTACGCTTAAAGGGTCATTAGCCTTTACAGGCAAAGGGCATTCTACCGATCGCGCAGTTGCTTTAGGATTGCATGGCCACCTGCCTGCCAGTCTTTCTAAAAAAAATGTAACGGCTCTTGTAAAACAAATATGGCAAGATGACCATATTTGTATTGATACAAATCTTACTATTTCTTTCGTGCCGGATGACCACATTGTTTTTGATAAAGGAGAGCCTTTACCTGAACATCCTAACGGTATGATTTTTGAACTTATTGGCCAAGACGAAAGCACATTGTATTCAGAAACTTATTTTTCTATTGGTGGTGGCTTCATTAGTACGCAGGCCGAAATTAATCAATTACAAGCACCACTCAAAATGGAACCCTCTACTTCATGCGAATATCCATTTGATTCTGCAAGCACCATGTTACACATGGCGAATGACAATGACCTTTCAATTTCACAGATGAAGTGGACTAACGAGCTTGAGCACCTGACTGAAAAAGTACTACTTGATGGCATGGATAGCATATGGCACTCCATGCAAGTATGCCTAGAAAAAGGATTAGAAGTAGAAGGCACTTTACCCGGTGGTATCAATATTCCAAGGCGCGCTAAAAGTCTCTATGAAGATCTAAACAATAATCCACAAAGTGCCAATATAAATGATTGGTTATGCGCATATGCTATGGCTGTCAATGAAGAAAATGCAGCAGGCAATATGGTAGTAACCGCACCCACCAATGGCGCGGCTGGCGTGATCCCTGCGGTTCTCTATTATTTTATCACCCATGAACAGGGGACCATTGAACAGATGCGTGAGTTCCTCCTAACTGCAAGCGCTATTGGTGGCTTAATTAAACATCGAAGTTCTATTTCAGGAGCAGAAGTGGGTTGCCAGGGTGAAGTCGGTTCTGCCGCTGCAATGGCCGCAGCAGGTTTATGCTCAGTTCGCGGAGGCACACCGCAACAAGTAGAAAATGCAGCCGAAATCGCACTCGAACACCACCTTGGCATGACATGTGACCCTGTTAACGGTCTTGTTCAAGTGCCGTGTATTGAACGTAATGGTTTTGGTGCAATTAAAGCTTATACTGCAGCTTCTCTCGCACTTCGAGGGGATGGCAATCACTTTATGCCACTGGACAGCTGCATTGAAGCGATGAAACAAACCGGACTGGAAATGTCACATAAATATAAAGAAACATCATTAGGTGGGTTGGCTGTTAGCATTACTGAATGCTGAATTTATTATGGTAGATATAAATCGTTTACCGCTCAACTCAAGCGTCAATAAAATAAGGCAGACAAATATGAAGCCCTTAGCAAAATTTCTACTCGTCTTTACTGTAATACTAACGGGATGCACCGATAAGTCAGTTATATATGAAGATCAAAGTGACCTTGAGCAGCCATATAAAATAAAATTACATGAAGTTAAAATTATTACGGAAACCAATGACAGCCTTACTGTCGATTTTATTTATACCTATGAACATGATGTACCTGCTAATGAAATAAAATTATTTGTCATGCCTGATCATGGTTATTGGAGCACGCGTGATGTAAAAATAAGTAAAGGAAAACATGGCGCAAGAGCCGTCATAGGCTTAAGCAAACGTAACATGAATAAAGATAACGTTACCGAATCCGAAACCACAAAACTTAGATTTAGATTTGACCATTATCTACCTCGTAAATATTTAGGTAATATTTGGGGACATGATGTGGTTTTTCACAAAAAATGGAAGCAATCTAACTAATGTAAAATTTAAAACAGAATATTAAAGCTTACAAAGACATTTCGGGAGAAGTTATATCAAAGTCATATGGATACTAATTTTCTTATCATTTCTGATTTGGTCAGGCATCAATCCTAAAGATCAATTCACATGGTTTCTTGAAGTTTTACCTGCAATTATCGGTGTGGCAGTAATGTGGTTAACCTATAATACTTTCAGGTTAACTCCACTTGTTTATTTTTTAATCCTCATTCATTGCATTATATTAATGATAGGTGGCCACTACACCTATGCAGAGGTACCTTTATTTGATTTCCTTAATGATGCCTTTAATTTTACTCGCAATAATTACGACAAGCTTGGTCATTTCGCTCAAGGTTTTATCCCTGCTCTGATTGCTCGCGAAATTCTCATTCGTAAAAATATTATCCCTGATCCTTCCTGGCGCAATTTTTTTATTGTGTCATTTTGCCTCGGCTTCAGTGCTTTTTATGAATTAATTGAATGGTGGGTAGCGTTAGCATCAGGAGAAGATGCTGAAGCATTTTTAGGCACACAAGGTTACATATGGGATACACAGTCTGATATGGGGCTAGCGCTTCTAGGTGCTATTATTGGATTAATATGCTTAAGTAAACTGCATGACAGGCAACTACAAAAAATTACATAACACTATTTTACAAATAACTATACCAAGCAAGGGAATAAAATTGTGACTACAAATTCTAATAACAACCAGCCACAAGCAGTCACTTTTATTGAAGCATTTGTTTATTGGCTAAAACTCGGCTTTATCAGTTTTGGTGGCCCTGCTGGACAAATCAGTATGATGCATCAGGAACTAGTCGAAAAAAGAAGGTGGATTTCTGAGCACCGCTTTTTACATGCGCTTAATTACACGATGGTTCTGCCTGGGCCTGAGGCGCAACAATTAGCTACTTATATAGGGTGGTTAATGCATGGTGTGTGGGGCGGCATTACTGCAGGCATTTTATTTGTTTTACCTTCTTTACTTATTCTTAGTGGATTAACCTGGGTGTATTTAGTCTATGGTGACCTAAGTTCTGTTCAAGGTGTTTTATACGGGATAAAACCTGCGGTTACTGCAATTGTTGTGTTTGCAGCTTACCGAATAGGTTCTCGCGCATTAAACAATAACATTCTACGTGCCATGGCATTATTAGCGCTGATTACTATTAGCCTGGGTATTCCGTTTCCATACATTGTGCTGGCTGCTGGTATTCTTGGTTTTGTCGGCTCACGTATTTCTCCTGATCACTTCCGTGCGGGTAGTCACCATAATGCCTCTAACAAAAACTTCGGCCCCGCCCTTATTGATGACAACACACCTATTCCTTCACATGCATTATTTAAGTGGAGTCGTTTTTTTATTTTTGCGGCTATCGGTATTTTTATTGGTGTCGCTGTAATGGGCGCACTTGTTGTTAACTATGGCTGGGATGGCACACTGACTCAAATGGGAATATTTTTTACCCAGGCCGCACTGGTTACTTTTGGTGGTGCTTATGCGGTTTTACCTTATGTTTACCAGGGTGGTGTTGATGAGTATGCATGGCTTACCGGGCCACAAATGATTGATGGCCTTGCACTCGGTGAAACAACGCCGGGGCCACTTATTATGATTGTAGCTTTCGTTGGCTTTGTAGGCGGCTGGGCAAAAGAAATATTTGGCCCGGAGTTATTACCGTTGGCAGGTTTAGCCGGCGCTGGTGTTGCGACACTATTTACTTTTTTACCTTCATTCCTGTTTATTTTCCTTGGTGGCCCTGCCATTGAAGCCACTCGCCACGATATTAAGTTTACTGCGCCCTTAACTGGCATCACTGCAGCTGTTGTGGGTGTCATTCTTAATTTAGCGTTATTTTTTGCTTACCATGTGCTTTGGCCTCATGGTTTTGATGCTACTTTTGAATGGTTTGCGGCTTTGTTAGGTGCTGCTGCGTTTATTGCATTATTTAAATACAATATAGGCATCGTTAAGGTTATTATTGCCTGTGCACTTATTGGCCTGACATATTCACTTATTATATGACTGTTGATGATGCTTTGATTTTTGTGCTATACAAATAACCTCTTTTATTAACAATTTAAAATTATGCCCATGAGCACTGATACAATTTCAAAATCCGCTATAAAAATGACCGTTATTTTTAGACTCGAAGCAGGCTGCCTGGGCCCTGAAGGCAAAAGCCATATCATTGCATTTTGTAACTTCGCACAAAAACGGGCCAACAAGATAGCGCCTGCTTATATCGATTTAAAAATTACGCCTCGAATAAGTAAGGACATGCCTGAAATTCAATACACATTAAATAATAAAGGCCTATCTACCCCACGAGTGGAAAAATACCTGTCTTTATTCAAAGACGATACCGATACTTTTGAAGAAACATTAAATGAAAATCTTATACTGCTTATTGAAGAGTATTTTGAGCGCTAACCAATCACTTTTTATCTTTTTTTTCAGGAACTAACATGAAAATCATATTTTTTAGTGCTAAAAAATATGATGAAGAATATTTCCTCTTATCTAATAAACAGGCTTGTCACTCGCTAAAATTTACTGAAGCATCACTTACTAACGACACCATTAACTTAATTACTGATGAACAGGTTGCCTGTGTATTTGTTAACGATGTTCTTAACTATGAAGTTTTATTGAGGCTCTCAAAAACCACCATCAAATTAATAGCACTAAGATGTGCGGGATTTAATAATGTTGATATTAAGTCTGCACGTGAACTTGGCTTTACTGTTGTTAATGTCCCTGCTTACTCACCCAATGCCGTAGCAGAACATGCCGTTGCAATAATGCTCTCCTTAAACAGAAATATACACCGCTCCTACTCGCGTGTTCGCGATGGCAACTTCACACTTGATGGCTTGCTCGGCTTTGACTTCAGTGGCAAAACGATCGGTATTATTGGTGCAGGAAGAATTGGCAGCCTGGTTGCTCAAATAATGCAATCAATGGGCATGCAGGTACTGGCTTATGACCCTGATTCTGACAAAAAAGATATACAGTACGTTGACATGGACACTCTTTTTTCACAGTCAGACGTTATTTCATTACATTGCCCGTTAAACGATGCCACGAAACACCTAATTAACAAAGCTTCACTGGATAAAATGAAACAGGGTGTCATGTTAATCAATACCAGCCGCGGTGCAATATTAGATACTTGTGCTGTTATTGATGCCTTAAAATCAAAAAAGCTTGGCTACCTTGGCATGGATGTTTACGAATACGAAAACAAACTGTTTTTCGAAGACCTTTCATGCGACGTAATCGGTGATGATATTTTTGAGCGATTACTGACTTTTCCGAATGTCTTAATTACCCCTCATCAAGGATTTTTCACAGTTGAGGCTTTAAAAAATATTGCAGACACGACTTTTAACAATATTGACCAATTCGCAAACAACATTCCGATAGAAAATGAAATCATTAGTGTTTAATTGATCTACAACAAGTTTTGTTATTGCACATCCTTGCTCAAATCCATAAACTAAAAACATTAGTAAAAACAGTAAGATAAAAGATAAAATGCATGCGATTACTCATAACAACTTTATGATCGTGAGTTTTTTATAATAAAATCAGCATGTTATGTATTTTGCCTGCTTATTGGATAGTGATAAAAATATGTCGTTTTTAACCAATAATCGTCCAGTAAATATTGGTTTTAGAACCGCGATAGAGTATGGTTTCACTAATGAGTGATCGTCTGCATGATAACATCGTGCATACCTATACTTTATATAGGTAAACGTAGGCAAAATTCAAAATTATATAAAACATGGCACCACATCAGCGCCTGATTTTTCAGAGCTGTATAAAGGCTTGACCCTTAAATACCGTGTTTTGAAACCAGGTTATAGAAAGGAAAACTATGAAACAGACAATTAATCTATCCTTGTTTGTTACAATTTTTACAGCTACATCACTATTTGCAGGGGCAAGCCAGCTAATGGCGTCACCCTATTCGACTGATGGCTACAAAAAGTCCTATGGCACATCGCAAAAGCAATCTCAAGACGCTGCCATGCCTCAAATTATCACGGTTACTAATACCAAAACAGGCACCAGTATTGTCATTGGTGGTACGGTTGTACCCTTACGCGAGGTAACCTTATCTGCGCAAATGCCTGGAAGGATTGAATTTTTAGCCGGGATTGAAGGTGACTGGTTTGAACCAGGACAAGTTATTGCCACGATTGATATCGACGATTTAAAAGCCAAGCGCCAGCATGCACTTGCCAACATTAGCGGGCAGAATTCAGCGCTACAAAGCGCACAAGTCCAATATTCCCGTGAGTTCTGGTCTCCGCAGTCTCGTAATATTAACAAGATGCCGGGTATGGCTCTGCCATCCATGTTCGATACTTTTTTTACCAAACCTTTTGGTAGTGCAATGGGGTTAGGTAATCCGCTGCTTGACCGACAAGCAGACCTCTACTCACAAAATAGTCAGTTAGCACAAGCACGTAGCCATCAAATTGGCGCTTTATCACAGCTACAGGAAATTGATGCCAAGTTAAGAGACAGTCAGGCCGTCGCACCCTTCGATGGTGTCATTGTAAAAAAATTGATTGAAGTTGGTGACACGGTGCAACCAGGCCAGGCTCTTTTTAAGTTTGCCGATGCGCGCCATTTACAAATACAAGTTGAAGTACCTGCTCGATTAATGTCGAGCATACAACAAGACATGGTTGTGCCTGCAGTGCTCGATGTTGATAACACACGAGTGAATGCACGTGTTGCACAAATTTACCCAGTTGCCAATAATCGTCGCCATACCGTGACTGTCAAATTCGATTTGCCTGAAGGTGTGCCCGGTGGTCCTGGCATCTATGCCGAGGTAATGATTCCGGATAACAGCGTGCCTGTTAGCACTCTGCCCGTTATTCCAAAGTCTGCCATTGTCTGGCGAGGCAGCTTACCTGCAGTATTTGTTCACAATGATAAAAATATATCAGAGTTACGTTTATTACGTCTGGGTGAAGCCGTCGACAATGAAAGTATATCCGTTTTATCGGGCTTAAAAACTGGCGAACGTATTTACACACAACCCAAACCAGGCATGGCATCTGGCTGGGAATCGCACGCCAAATAATAAACAACGCTGCATTAAACAAAACAGTGAACACAAGTTTTAGTCAGGAAAATATACAGGCATGAATGAACAGAATAAGAATCACCATTCTGAAGAGGAATTAAACCCCGATTTAGGTATTGCCGGACGCATCACCCAACAATTTATCACTTCACCTGTAACGCCTCTTTTAATGATGGCATTTCTTGCTATTGGTTTATTAGGGCTTGCCTTTACGCCCAGACAGGAAGACCCAAAAATTTCTGTACCAATGGTAGACGTTTTTGTTCAATACCCTGGCGCTTCTTCAAAACAGGTTACCAGCCTGGTTACCGACCCATTAAGCAGAATCATGAGCGAGATCCCCGGCGTGCGTCATGTTTATTCTGCAACTCAACGTGGTGGAACCGCTCTTACCGTGCGTTTTGAAGTAGGTGAAAGCGAAGGCGATTCTATTGTAAAAGTACATGATAAAATTCAATCTAATCTTGATTTAATACCGCCTGGTGTTTCACTGCCGCTGGTTAAACCCGTAAGCATTGATGATGTACCAACCGTGACAATCACGCTTTGGTCTAAAGATGTTGATGACGGCAATTTACGCACACTTGCCTTTGATGTTTTACAACGCCTGGAAGAAGTACCCAATACCGGTAAAGGTTTTGTTGTTGGCGGACGTGCCGAACAAATTAGAATAGAAGTCATCCCTGCCAGATTAACGGGTTATGACATTACCTTGGCGCAAATAGCGCAGACAATCAAAACCGCTAACGCAGAACTCGCCGCTGGTAATATCGAAAGTGGCGATCTTTCTTATTCTGTTTACACCGGCTCTTTCTTAACCAACGCACAGGAGATCTCTCGTTTGATCGTTGGTGTTAGAAATGGCTCACCTATTTATCTCCGCGACGTTGCACGCATTAAAACCGGGCCCGAAGAAACAAAACGTTATGCTGCATTTTATACTGGTGCGGCGTATGAAAAAGAAAATGTTACTGCTGACAGTGATGCAGCCGTTACCATCGCCATCGCTAAAAAAGTCGGCTCGAATGGTGTTAGTGTATCCAAGGCATTATTAAAACAACTTGAAAGCTTGAAAGGTAGTGTTATCCCGGATAACGTCAATGTAGAGATTACACGTGACTATGGTAAAAGTGCAGACGCCAAAGTAAACGAATTGCTCATTTCAATTTTTGAGGCTGCATTGGCTGTTAGTATTTTGTGCATGATCGGCTTAGGTTTGCGAGCCGCTTCTGTTGTTATTGTTATCATTCCAATTGTTGTTTTAATTACTATTTGGTCTGCCTGGATTATCGACTACACAATTGACCGCGTAAGCCTTTTTGCACTCGTATTTTCTATCGGAATTCTCGTAGATGACGCCACGGTTGTCGTCGAAAACATTTTCAGGCGCTGGTTAAAAGCAGGAAAAACTACGGTTAGCATTGCCGTAGATGCTGTCCGTGAAGTTGGTAATCCAACCATACTCGCCACACTAACTATTATCGCTGCCATGTTACCCATGGGCTTTGTTAGCGGGCTGATGGGCCCGTACATGAAACCCATCCCCGTGCTTGGCGCCTCGGCCATGTTTTTCTCACTCATTGCTGCATTTATTTTCGCTCCCTGGTTTGCCATGCGTGTTCGCCCCAAACTGAAGGCATTGCGTAAAGCAGAAGAACGTGAACATAAAATGAACGAGTGGATAGGAAAATTCTATCGCCCTTGTATGTTGCCACTGTGTAACAACAGACTACTGGGTTTAGTATTTTTATATGGTCTGATTGCAGCTACCTTCCTGGCTTGCGCTCTGTTCTACTTTAATATCGTTGCTGTAAAAATGTTACCGTTTGATAACAAACCTGAGTTTAATATTGTTATCAATATGCCTGAAGGTACGGCACTACCTGTTACTGCAAATGTAGCACACCGCCTGGCTACAGAAATTAAATCCTTACCCGAAGTAACATCTGTTCAAACTTATGCAGGGACAGCCTCTCCGTATAATTTCAACGGCATGGTTCGTCATTATTTTTTACGTAAACAACCTTGGCAAGCAGACATTCAGGTTATGCTGCTTGACAAAAATGACCGTGAACGCAGTAGTCATGATATAGCAGAATATTCGCGAAATTTATTAACGCCCATTGCAAAAGAACTCGGGGCACGTATTCAAATTGTTGAAATGCCTCCAGGTCCACCTGTATTACAAACCGTAGTAGCTGAAATATATGGCCCAACCGACGAAGTTCGTCGCCAGGTTGCAACAGACATGACCGCCATGTTTGAACAAGCCGAAGGCATCGTCGATGTTGATAATTACATGACAGCCCCATATGAATATTGGCGTTTTATTGTTGATACTGAAAAAGCTGTGCGTTTAGGTATTTCAGTTGATGCAATTAACAACAACCTGGCGATGGCGATGGGTGGTTATAAACTTGGCGATATAAAACGTAATGTCGTACTTGAGCCCACCTATATTATTTTACAGGTTCCGCTTTCTATTCGTTCTCAAATTCAACGTTTGAAAAATCTGCCAATTCAGAGCTCTTCAGGTACAAGCATTTCACTTGCTGAATTAGGTCACTTTGAAAAAGCCATTGAAGATCAAACTATCTACCATAAAGATTTACGCCCTGTCGAATATGTTACGGGCGAAATGGAAGGACGTTTAGGTGCCCCTATCTATGGGATGTACGCAGTAGAAGATTTACTTGTAAATTATAAAACACCCGATGGCGCTACTATTACTGGCATGCCGTCTGGTCTATTGGGCCCACCGGAAGAGAGCGTACAATCTGGTTTTGAATGGACAGGGGAATGGACAGTTACTTATGAAACATTCCGCGACATGGGCGCGGCCTTCATGATTGCTCTCGTTCTTATTTATGGCTTAATTGTTTGGGAATTTAAAAACTTCAAAATTGCCGGCATCATAATGGCTCCGATACCATTAACCCTCATTGGTATTATTCCGGGTCACTGGATTGTTGGTGCTGAATTTACGGCTACATCAATGATAGGCTTTATTGCGTTAGCCGGTATTATTGTGCGTAACTCAATATTACTCGTTGAATTCGTGAAACATGAAATTAAAGACGGCAAAGAACTCACCGAAGCAGTTATCGCAGCTGGGCAAGTTCGAATGCGCCCTATCTTTATTACCGCACTTACATTAATGGCCGGTTCTGCGGCTATCATCAGTGATCCAATTTTTCAGGGCATGGCAGCCAGTTTACTATTTGGTACGGCTATTGCGACAGTATTAACTCTTATTGTTATACCGCTTGGCTGTATCAGTGCGAGCAAACAGTTTTACCTTGTAGATGAATATGCTGATGAAGATGAAGCCGAAGAAATCGTCTCTGAATACCAGCACACAGAAAAATCTGACCCGCTGTGGAAAAAGGTTTGGAATATATTGTCTTTTGTTTTAGGTTTAATTTACAGCTTGTTAATAGCCATTTTCAATTTCGTAAAAAACCTTATTCAAAAACGTAAAGACAATAAACAGCAATCAACCTCTAATGCAACCTCACAGTCTAGCGTTACTATTAAACATTCAAATAGTGAGGTTTCAGAAAACAAGCCATCTCAAGTTACAACCACGCCTTCAGAATCTAAAGCTACTTCTGTTGCGGCAAACAAGAAAAAAACACCGAAAAACAAACCAACTAAGGCTACAACTCAGCCTCAAAAGTCTGGCACTGCTTCTGTTACAGTAACCAAGAAAAAAGCCCCTGTTAAAAAGGCTGCTAAAAAGAAAGTTAGCGCGCCTAAAAAGCAGCCTGTAAAAAAAGCAATTAGCAAAAAAACGGTAACTAA
>Ga0316205_10004924_pt1 | contig 11338 bp, 10 predicted proteins | sample 3monthpyrite_MG_FD_204941 | JGI IMG/M metagenome (GOLD analysis project Ga0316205, IMG submission 204941) | Microbial mat bacterial communities from mineral coupon in-situ incubated in ocean water Damariscotta River, Maine, United States -... | ecosystem: Environmental > Aquatic > Marine >...
TGGAAGATGATGTGACCCTTGCCAAGAGCCTGCCGCAAATTCTGGCCCATGAACCGTTTTTTAGCCACAACGGCAAAGTAACCCGGCTGGAGTGCCGCATTTTCCGAACCAAGGTTTCAAAATTTTGGCGATTTCGGTTTTTGGGCCGAAAATTGCGCCGGATAACCGCGTATGACGGCGGCACCGGAGCGATTGTGATGACCCGTGACTATGTCCAATATCTGCGCGCCAATCATGCCGAGCCCAAAATTCCGCTGGATGATCAGGTGCTTGATCCGGCGGCCTCAAGCTATAGGCCCAAGACGGTTTACCAGTTGGACCCGGCACCGGCCATTCAAAGCATTTTTCTGGAGGGAAAACCGGCGCGCACCTATGGCCGCAGCGATCTGCGAAAAACCAGAGTAAAACCACCGGCACCGCCACCACCAGGCAACCCGTTGCAGGTTTTTACCAGCGAATTAGTCCAACTCGGCAGGAATATTATCAATAACCTGTTTCATGAGTTCAAAGTCATTCCTTTTCAAGATGATTAGCTTGCCCCTTCGGCAATAATCAGGCAAAAACCGCCCTATGGCTAAAGCGAAATCCACCTTTACGTGCACGTCCTGCGGGGCTTCCCATAAAAAATGGGCCGGGCAATGTGATAACTGCCATCAATGGAACACGATTCAGGAGGAAGTGGCGCTGAGCACCGGCCCGGCGGGCAAAAGCCTTGGCGGCAGCAAAGGGCGGCAAGTGGCGCTTTCCGATCTTTCGGCGCAAGACGCCCCCCTGCCCCGCGCCAATTCCGGCATCAATGAATTTGACAGGGTGCTCGGCGGCGGCATGGTGCCCGCCTCGGCCATTCTGGTTGGCGGTGACCCGGGGATTGGCAAATCCACCCTATTGCTGCAAGCCGCCGCTGCTTTTGCCAAGAATGGCCAAAAGGTTATCTACATTTCCGGCGAGGAAGCCTCCGCGCAGATCAGAATGCGGGCGCGCAGGCTGGGGTCGGCTGATGCCCCGGTGCAGCTGGCCGCCGAAACCAACCTGCGCGATATTATCACCACGCTGGATACCGAGCGCCCGGCGCTGGCGGTTATCGACTCGATTCAAACCATGTGGGCCGACCATGTGGATAGCGCGCCCGGTTCGGTTTCTCAGGTGCGGGCCTGCGCCCATGAGCTTACCAGCTTTGCCAAGCGGCGCGGAGTGTCGGTGGTGCTGGTTGGGCACGTGACCAAAGACGGCCAGATCGCCGGCCCGCGGGTGGTCGAGCATATGGTTGATACCGTGCTTTACTTTGAGGGCGAGCGCGGGCATCAGTTCCGCATTTTGCGCGCCGTAAAAAACCGCTTTGGCCCTGCCGATGAAATTGGTGTGTTTGAAATGACCGGAACCGGGTTGGCCGAGGTCACCAACCCGTCAGCGCTTTTTCTGAGCGAGCGCGACAACCCTGCGCCGGGTGCTGTGGTTTTTGCCGGCATTGAAGGCACCCGTCCGGTGCTGGTTGAAATTCAGGCGCTGGTAGCCCCGTCGCCACTGGCCACCCCGCGCCGCGCCGTTGTCGGCTATGACGGCGCCCGTCTTTCGATGATATTGGCGGTGCTTGATGCCCGCGCGGGTATCAGCTTTGCCGGCATGGATGTTTACCTCAATATCGCGGGCGGCATGCGAATCTCCGAACCGGCGGCCGATCTGGCGGTTGCGGCGGCGCTGATCTCGGCGCGGCAGGATAAGGCGATGCCACCCGACAGTGTCTGTTTTGGCGAAATCAGCCTTTCCGGCGCGCTTCGCCCGATCAACCAACCCGAAAACCGGCTGAAAGAGGCCGAAAAATTAGGTTTTTCGTCGGCTTTCACCCCTTCGTTGATGAAGACTGTGGGCGAATCAGGCATAAGCGTGCAAAAGTTCGATGACATAAATGGTTTTATCAGTTCCTACTTTGGGAACACAGAGGCGTAAAAGAAAAGGGATTTCAAAATGGAAGACTATACAATCATAGACGGCGTGGCGGCCGCTATAATCTTGATTTCAGGTTTTCTGGCCTATTCCCGTGGGCTGGTGCGCGAAACCTTATCTATTGTCGGCTGGGGCGGCGCGGCGATCATTGCGTTTATCTTCGCCCCGCAAGGCAAGGATCTGGTGTTTGAAATTCCCTTTGTGAACAGTCTTGTCGGTGACAGCTGCGAAATCGCGCTGATCATTTCCTTTGCGCTGATTTTCATCATCGCGCTGGTGGTGATCTCGCTATTTACACCACTTCTTGCCGGGATCGTCTCCAAATCATCGCTCGGCATCATTGATCGTGGCCTTGGCTTCATTTTCGGCCTCGCGCGCGGGGTGCTTTTGGTGATTGTTGCGCTGTTTGCCTATGATCAGTTCATCGCCACCGGCGACGGTATCAAAATTATCGAAGATTCAAAAACCAAGGTGATGCTGGCCGAAACCCAGCAACGGCTCACCGCCGAGGTTGAAACTTCTTCCATTCCGGCTTGGTTTATTGCCAAAGTTGATGAGCTCACCAGCGTTTGTGTCGCCACCGGCGCCGATGTCACTCCGGCAGCACTACCAACAATAAATAACTAATAAACATGGGGGTGACAGCGGGGCTTTGCGCGTCTATAAGGCGCGCAAAGCCCCCTTATACAAGGCTGTATCAATGTCCCTGCCCCCGATGCCAGACCTTCCTTCTCTGCCGTTTGATGATGACAAGCTCAAGGAGGAGTGTGGGATATTTGGCATGAACGGCACGCCCGAAGCCGCCAATTTCGTGGCGCTTGGGCTGCACGCGCTCCAGCATCGCGGGCAGGAAGCCGGTGGCATTGCCTCCTATGCGCCGGATGTCGGCTTTGCCTCGGTGCGCCGCTTTGGCTATGTGCGCGATAATTTCACTAAAGCCAGCCTGATGGAAAGCCTGCCCGGCGAGCTCGCCATCGGCCATGTGCGCTATTCCACTTCCGGCTCCAAAGCCCAAACCGCGATTCGCGATGTGCAGCCGCTTTTTGCCGAGCTCGCCATGGGCGGCGTTGCTATCGCCCATAACGGCAACCTCACCAATGCCCTGGCCCTCAGGAAAGAGCTGATCCAGCACGGCTCCATCTTTCAGTCCAGCTCCGATACAGAATGTATTGTGCACCTGATGGCGCGCAGCTTTCAGGCCAACATCCCCGAGCGCTTGAAGGACGCGTTGCGCCGGGTTGAAGGCGCCTTTTCAGTGATCGCCATGACCCGCACCAAGCTGATTGGCGTGCGGGATGCACTCGGCGTGCGCCCCCTGATGCTGGGCAAACTTGGTGATTCCTATGTGCTTTCATCCGAAACCTGCGCGCTGGATATCATTGGTGCCGAGTTCATCCGTGAAGTCGAGCCCGGCGAAATGGTGGTGATCAGTGCGGGTAAGCTCGAAAGCAGCTACCCGTTTGCCAAGGCCGAGCCGCGCTTTTGCATTTTCGAGCATGTGTATTTTTCGCGGCCAGACAGTATTCTTGGTGGCCGCTCGGTTTACGAAACCCGCCGCCGTATCGGGGTTGAACTGGCCAAGGAATCGCCGGTCGAGGCCGATCTGGTGTGCCCGGTGCCCGATAGCGGCACCCCTGCTGCTATTGGATATTCGCAAGAAAGCGGCATTCCCTATGCGATGGGCATCATCCGCAACCAGTATATGGGCCGCACCTTTATCGAGCCAACCGAGCAGATCAGAAACATGGGTGTGCGCCTCAAGCTCAATGTCAACCGCGCCCTGATCAAGGGCAAGCGGGTGATATTGGTGGATGACTCGGTGGTGCGCGGCACCACTTCCCGCAAGATCAAGGAGATGATCCTCGATGCCGGGGCTAAGGAAGTGCATTTCCGCATTGCCAGCCCGCCCACCATGTGGCCCTGTTTTTATGGCGTCGATACCCCCGAACGCAGCAAACTGCTGGCCAGCAGCATGACGCAGGAGCAAATGCGCGATCACCTCGGCGTGCATTCCCTACGTTTCATTTCGCTTGATGGCCTTTACCGGGCCGTCTCTAACGGCAAGCCGCGCAACAAACAGCAGCCGCAATATTGCGACGCTTGCTTTAGCGGCGATTACCCGGTGCCGCCCAGCGATAAAATTGCGGCAGACAGCCCCTAGTCTTCGGTATTGAGCGGGCTGGCACAGGTACCGTTTTGTGATTTTCTAAAGTTATTGTATCTTGTGGTTATTTTTTAACCAGAGGAGTATTTTCTATGCTGTCAATTAGGTTTCAAATCCTTGCAAGTGCGGCGCTGTTATCTGCGGCACTCGGCGGGTCATATCCAGCCTTCGCCCAAACCGAGCCAACGACACCACCGGCCATAGTGCCCCCCGCCGCGCCACCAGCGCTGCCGCCTGCCTTGCCAGTTGCCCCGCCACCCTTGCCCGCCGTGCCATCCATTTCGGTTTTTGTGGCTCAAAACGGTGCCCCGACCGGACCGTTTGATGCCACCCAGCTAACCGAGCTGGCCAGAACTGGCGCTTTGGCGGCGGGCACCATGGTTTGGCAGGAGGGCATGGCTGACTGGGCGGCGGCCTCCACCGTTGACGCACTTAAAACCATTTTGGCGGATACAACCGTCACCCTTGACCCGATGCAATATCTGCAAGGCACATGGGTGAGCGCCCCTACCTCCGTGCCGATGGAAGGGATCGGCAACGGCATTGGCAATATGGTGGTCAATTACGAGGCGTCGGGTGCGGTTTCCGGCTACGGCACTATTAACGTGGAAAGCGCCTACGGCCCGATGCAACTTACTGTCACCGTGCAGGGCACCTATACCGCGCAAATGTCAGGCACCGACGCGATTATTGTGACACCCAATGTGCAGATTACCGTGTCGATGCCCGGGCAGGTGCCAAATGTCGAACCCGACAAAACCCCGCAGCGCCTGACCATTTTAAGCCCGAACACCCTCAGGGATGATGAAGGCGTGATCTACACCAAACAGTAAATATAAAAAAGCCCCGCACAATCGGCGGGGCTTTTTTTGCCTGTTGTAAGCGTTTGCTTATTTCTTAAGCAGCTTCCACGCGGAGGGCAAAAGCAAGGCCACCAGCGCCAGTTTCACCGCATCACCAATCAGGTAAGGCAGCATTCCAGCGTTGATCGCCGATACAGCGCTCATATCATAAAGCACAGTCAGCCATGCCAAGCCCGGCACATAAATCAGCACATTGGCGACCAGCAGCAAACCAACCATTTTCAGCACCGAGCGGTCCCATCCGCGGGTGGCACCATAGCCGAGCAAAACGGTTGCCAGCACAAAACCAAACAAGTAGCCGCCAGTGCCGCCCATCATATAGGCAATACCGTTCACTTCGCCGCCCGTGCCGGCAAACACATCAAACCCGAGCGCGCCAATCAGCATATAGCCCAAAATCGTTGCCAAGCCGAGGCGCGGCCCATAGGCAGCCCCCAGCGCCAGCACCGCAAAAGTGCCCATGGTGACCGGCACCGGCCACATCGGCACAGCAATTTTTGCCGACAGCGCCAAAATCGCGATTCCGGCAACAAAAAGAGCGCCGTGGCGCAAGGCAGAGTTAGACCCCCAAACGGCGGTGGAAAGGGTAATATTCGGTGTCATCAGCATATCCTTGTTGATAAGTTTAACGGCTTGCGGTCTTTTTGGCCTTTCCATGCGACAAATTCAAGCAAGATCAGCAGCGCGGCACAATTTCCACTGGTTTTCCGCCCGAAAAGCCCCTAAATCGGCCCCATGGAACAAGATCGGAAAATCGCGCTGGTTATCGGCGCCTCTCGCGGGCTTGGCTATGCCACCGCCATGCAACTGGCCGACCGGGGCTATCACATCATCGCGCTGGCCCGCACCGTGGGCGGGCTGGAAGAACTGGCCGATGTGGTCGAGGCCAAGGGCCACAGCATCACGCTGGTGCCGCTTGATATCACCGACGAAGGCGGGCTTCAGCGCCTGTGCCTGTCCATATTCGAGCGTTGGGGTAAACTCGACCTCCTCATCCATTGCGCCGTGCATGCCCCACTGCTCACCCCGGCGAGCGAGCTGACCGAGAGCGATTTTGACAAGACCTTCGCCATCAACACCCGCGCCACCGCCCGCATCATTGCCCTCACCGCACCCTTGCTGCGCGTGGGTGACGGCACCGCGATTTTTATGGATGACCCCCACGAAGGCGAAAAGTTTTATGCGGCTTACGGTGCCTCAAAAGCCGCCGCCCGCTCGCTGGTGCAAAGCTGGCAGGCCGAAACCACCAAGCTCAAACCCCGGGTTGTTCTGCACACCCCCCTCCCGATGCCCACCGCCACCCGCGGTCGCTTTCACCCGGGGGAAAATAAATCCGGCTTGGCCACACCAAAAGACGAAGCTCAACGCATGCTGGAGGCCTATCTCTAGCCCATCCCTCTACTTTGTCCAAATATCCGCAGGGTGAATTGGCGTAGCCAAGAGGGGCGGCAGCCCCTAATGGATCTTTCGCTTCTTGGCCTTGGCGGCAAAGGGGTTATCCCCCGCGCGCAAAAACAACCGGATCGGCGTGCCCGGCATATCAAAATCCACCCGCAAGCCATTGACCAAAAACCGCTTATAACTTTCCGGCACCGCATCGGGCACCGAGGTAAACACAACAAAGGTCGGCGGGCGGGTTTTTACTTGCGTCATATAGCGCATTTTAATCCGGCGGCCCGAGGGCGCAGGCGGCGGGTGGCCCTCGATCATCGCTTTCAGCCAGCGGTTCAGCTTGGCAGTCGAAATGCGGGTGTTCCACGTGTCATGGGCTTTGATAATGGCGTCGTGTAAACGATCCAGCCCCTTGCCGTTCACGGCTGACACCATCACCATCGGCGCGCCGCGCAATTGCGGCAGCAGGCGGCCAAACTTCTCACGCAGGTCCTTTATTTTCTCGTTTTTCTCTTCTTCAAGGTCCCACTTGTTCACCGCCACCACCACGGCGCGGCCCTCGCGCTCGGCCAGATCGGCAATCCGCAAATCCTGTTGCTCAAAGGGCACCTGCACATCAAGCAACACCACCACCACTTCGGCAAATTTTACCGCCCGCAGCCCGTCCGACACCGAAAGCTTTTCCAGCTTCTCCTGAATTTTGGCCTTTTTGCGCATCCCGGCGGTATCAAAAATCCTGAATTCACGCCCCTCCCACTTGGTGCGCACCGAAATCGAATCCCGCGTTATGCCGGCTTCGGGTCCGGTCAGCAACCGTTCCTCCCCCATTATCTGGTTGATGAGAGTTGATTTGCCGGCATTCGGGCGGCCCACCACCGCGATTTGCAGCGGTCGATCATCAGGGATCACTTCGGCCTCGCCGAATTCATCCACCGCGTCGGAAATATCAACATCGGTCAACGGCTCGAACGTGTCTTCTTCACCATATGAGTCAAATATCGGCATGAGCACCGCATAAAGGTCCTCCATGCCTTCACCATGCTCGCCGGAAATCTGGAGTGGCTCTCCTAGCCCGAGGTTGAAGGCTTCATAATAACCCGCCTCGCCGGCTTTGCCCTCGGCCTTGTTAACGGCCAATATCACCCGTGCCGATTTACGGCGCAGGATTTCGGCAAAAACTTCATCATCAGCCGTAATACCCACTCGCGCATCGAGCATAAACAGGCAGACATCGGCCATATCAACGGCGCGCTCGGTCAGGGCGCGCATCCGGCCTTGCAGGCTTTCGTCGGTCGCCTGCTCCAGCCCGGCGGTATCAACGACCGTAAAGCGTAAATCACCCAGCCGCGCCTCACCCTCGCGCAAATCACGGGTTACACCGGGTTGATCATCAACCAGCGCCAGTTTTTTGCCCACCAAACGGTTAAACAGGGTTGATTTGCCAACATTGGGGCGGCCAACAATGGCCATTGTGAAAGACATGATATCGCCTCGGAAAAACGGATGCAGGGGCCAAAAGCCCCAATCGAACGCTATTAGCCCCTCCCCGCCCTATTGGAAAGCGAGAAGTTTGCCTTTTTGGTTTTGCACATACAAAACACCGGCGGCAATAACAGGCGCCGAGGCCGCGCCAGCCGGAATGCTCACGGCATAGCTGGCCGCGCCATCAACCGGATTAAAAAAGCGCAATTGCCCGTCGGTGCCAGCCACAATAACCTGCCCGCCAGCCACAACAGGCCCGTAATGGGCAATAAAGCCACGGCGCTTTTCCGGTTTTTCGTATTCAGGCAATTGCACCGCCCAGATCACTCGCCCCGTGGCCGCATCAATGCGCAATAACTGCGAAGTGTCACTGACACTAAAAAACTGGCCACCAATTTGAGCAGCCGTCCCTGTGGCGCCAACCGGCAATGCCCAGCTTTCCTGCCCGTTGGTGAGTTGCACGGCGGCGCTTAGCCCGCTGGCATTGGCCACAAAAGCCCGCCCGCCATAAATAACCGGTGCGCCCGGGAAGCCGCCAATGGTGCCGCGCACCGTGGAAAGCCGCCCCTGATTCACATCTGCACTCCAACGCTGGGTGCCCGAGGTGGTCACCCCCATTGTGCGACCCGAACTAAACGGCAGCACCACATTTTGGCCTGATACCGCCGGGCTGGCACCGCCCATGGTCACCGGTCCGGTGCCCTGCGGCCCGGGAATGCGCCATGAGAGTTTGCCGCGTGCACCGTCTATTGCATAAGCGGTATCATCCGATGCCATCACAAAAATGCGCCCGGCTTCTACGGTTGGCCCACCGCGCAGCGGCGCATCAAACCCATAGCGCCAGTTAATCGCGCCACCGGCGGCATCAAGTGATAATAGCTCGCCAAAGCCGGTGGTCACATAAAGGCTACGGCCTTCCAGCGCCAAACCACCACCAAAACCTTCGGCCCCGCTGCGCTCGCTCATGGGGGTAAGGTCAGCCCGCCACAGCGGTGCGCCGGTATCGGTGGCGCTGGCCTGCACGCTGCCGCCTGCATCCAGCGTATATACCACGCCGCCGGCAATAACCGGGGTCGAGGTGATGCGTGAGCGATCGGAATTACCACGGCCAATATCGGCGCTCCAGCGCAAAACCGGCGTGGCGGCAAGCGCCAGATGCGGCACCACGTGGTTGGCACCAAAGCCTTCTTGCAGCCAGGCCGCATTGCTTACCGGCGCGCCAAGCGAAATAGCCGCTCCCTGATTGGCAACCGCAAGCTGTTCTTGCGGGCGGATCGACAATCGCTCACCGGGCAGGATGATATTGTTATTACCCTTGCAGGCGGAAAGCGCCCCGAACGCCAGCGCCATAAAACCCAGTGTCCGCCATGTTGCTGTCTTTGTTGTCATTACTTCACCCACTAAAAATAACTGCCTGCACACCCACATTAGCCGTTTGACACAGCCTGCCCAATGTCGCCGCCCAGAGCAACAAGCAATTGTTGCGCCCGGCTCCGCAAGCCCGATGGCACCGCCGGATCATCCAGTATTGCGGTCAACTCGGTGATGGCGGCTTCACTATCGCCATCCCGCACATATTGCATGGCACGCTGCTCCTGCGCCAGCAGGCGATAAGGCGCATTGGCGGCAGTCAGCCGATCATAGGCAATTTCGCGCTCGCTGGCGCCCATATTTGGCCCGTCGAGCATCACGATTTTAAGCCATGCAAGATCAGAATACACCGGCGCGGCATCGCCGTTATTGGCAATCGCGTGCAGGGTTTCAAGCGCGGCGGTTGTATCACCCGCTTCTATCAGCAAATTGGCCTGTTCAAGCTGCAACACAAAAATGCTGGCGCTATGCTCCCCGGCCAGGCTCTGCAATGCGCTGGCATCCTTGGCAGCCACGGCGGCGCTCATCAAATCACCGGTAAGCCGTGCTTCGGATTGGCGGGTCGATTTATCCCATTCATTATAGGCAGTGCCACCCACAATCGCGACCACGATAAGCACCAGAACCCAGGCGTATTTTTTGAACATCTTGAACAGCCGGTCACGGCGGACCTCTTCGCTCACCTCGTCAATAAAGGAATCAGATTCACTCAACGTATTTCTCCTGCAAAACTTTGCGCGCAACTTAGCGTGTCAGCCAACGGTATGCAAAGACAAAGGATAAACCCGGCTTGATTGGACATAATTGCGCCGGGCAGCCTTGCTCAAGTGATCCAAACGCCTTAACTAGCGTATAAGCTTTGTCTAACGTAAAAAAACATTGCCGATAACACATTTTGCACCAGCAAGAATTACCCGGAGCGCGCCCCGATGAAAATCCTTCATATTCTTACCGCTTTTCTGGTGACGGCCTTTATCTATGCACTGGTGATGGAGCGTGAAGCCCTGCTCGCCTTTGCCGGCGTTGAAACCAGCACCGAAGCGGCGAATGAGGCCGTGGAAAGCATTACGCCGTCTGCGATTCCGGTGGTGACCATGCATTCGGTCGAGCGCGAAGTGCAATCGGGCATTGTGCTGCGCGGCACTACCGAAGCTGCTCGCCGTATTGAAATGCGGGCCGAAACCTCTGGTCGGGTGGTTTCACAACCGCTGCCAAGTGGCAGCGCCGTGCTGGAAGGGCAGGTTTTGTGCGAGCTTGATGCCGGAGTGCTGGAATCACAACTGGCTGAAGCCCGCGCCCAACTTGTTAACGCCGAAGCCAACAATAACGTGGCGGCGCGGCTGGCGGAAAGCGGTTTTGGCGCGGAAAATAGCGCGATTTCGGCCTCTGCCGCGCTTGAATCGGCACGGGCGCGGGTGTTGAGCGTTGAGCGCTTGCTCACCCAGCTCAAAATTCGCGCGCCTTTCGCCGGGGTACTGGAAAATGACAGCGCCGAGCTTGGCGCGCTTTTGCAGCCCGGCGGGGTGTGCGCCTCCATTCTGGCGCTCGATACCATCAAGCTGGTGGGCTATGTGCCCGAGATTGACGTGGTTAATCTGTCGGTCGGGCAACTGGCAGGCGCGCGGCTCATTACCGGCCGCGAAGTAATTGGCAAAGTCTCATTTATCGCCCGCTCGGCTGACCCTGCCACCCGCACCTTCCGGCTCGAAGTCACGGTGGCTAACCCGGACCTGAGCATTCTGGACGGCCAGTCCGCCGAGATCGGCATCGCATATGCCGGCGAAAAGGCCCATTTGCTGCCCCAGCATGTGCTGACATTAAACGACGAGGGCACTCTGGGCGTGCGCATTAACGATAACAATGTGGCCCGCTTCGTGCCGGTGCGTATTGTGCGTGACGCGCCCGACGGCTTCTGGCTCAACGGCCTGGCGCCCGAGGTGGATGTGATTGTCACCGGGCAGGAATATGTAACCGATGGCCGCGAGATTGTGGTGACCGAGATGGGTGACGAGTAATGGTTGGCATTGTTGACTGGGCCCTTGGCCGGGCGCGGATGATTCTGGCGTTTATTGCGCTGTCAATCATTGCGGGCGGCTATGCCTACACTACCCTCCCCAAAGAAGGG
>Ga0316205_10004925_pt1 | contig 11336 bp, 9 predicted proteins | sample 3monthpyrite_MG_FD_204941 | JGI IMG/M metagenome (GOLD analysis project Ga0316205, IMG submission 204941) | Microbial mat bacterial communities from mineral coupon in-situ incubated in ocean water Damariscotta River, Maine, United States -... | ecosystem: Environmental > Aquatic > Marine >...
CAATCACCGCGGATGGCTGGCTGCGTACCGGCGATATTGGCAGAATCGATGCGGACGGGTATCTGTTCATCACCGACCGGCTCAAGGAACTCATCAAATTCAAGGGGTTTCAGGTCGCCCCGGCCGAACTTGAAGCGGCACTTGTAGCAATGGATGGCGTCACCGATGCCGCTGTCATCGGCAAGCCGGACGAAGAGGCTGGGGAGCTGCCCATCGCTTTTGTCGTGATCGCTGACAAAGGCCCGGACGCGGCCGCAATCAAGGTGCATCTGGATGGAAATCTAGCGCACTACAAACAGGTCCACGAGGTCCATTTCGTCAATGAAATCCCCAAATCTGCATCTGGCAAAATCCTGCGGCGCTTTCTGCGCGACGGGCTGATAACCTGATGTCTCAGACTCGAAAAGATCCCGCCTCAACATGAAACCGACATCCGCGCGCGCGGCGCGCCGCTTAGCACAAAAAGGCAGCAAATCCGCAGCGCTGACAGTCGCGGATCTGGCCGCCCGCGTGGACAAGGCCAAGGTGAAAGGCGTTGAAAAGGCGCTTGAGATACGTGGCAAGCGCATCCTCGCGTCTTACCTGCAAACCGCACAATCCTATGGCATGCCCGTCAAGGAGGTAATCGCAGAATTGGCCAGTGGACAGGCGGCGTGGCGGCTGGGCTCGGCCGTCCGCGAGGAAATCCTCAAATCACCACCCGAGGCGGTGACAAATGCGGCCTGCCATCAGGGCTGCGCCTTCTGCTGCATCCTTTCGGGCGGCGAAGGCGGCGTCATCACGGGGTTTGAGGCGGACCAGCTGCATGACGCGACCATGCAGTTACAGGGCCAGCGGGATGGGCGCGACTGGCACCCGCAGGCCTGTCCGGCGCTCGACCCTGAAACACGCGGCTGCCGTGCCTATGACGCGCGCCCGATGATCTGCCGATCATTCCTGTCGGTCGATGCAGAGGCCTGCCGCAAGAATGCGGAAGGCGGCGCAGAACAGGGCGCAGGCCTGTTGGGCAGTCACCTTGACTATCTCGTGGTGCACGCGCTTTGCCGGCAAGCCCTCAAGGGTATCGTCCAAGTGCCCACCTACAGCATGGCCGCAACCGCGGCACTCGCCGTAGCAGGGCATCCGCTTGATGAAAGCCTGGCAAAGGCGCGCCACAAACCCTCCGTGCTGGAAGAGGCCTGCCGCGACGCGATCAAGGCTGCAAAGGCTTAGGGTCTGGCCCTTAGATCCCCAGCACCATCTGCAACGCCTTCAACCCGGCCCGTTGCGCATCCGTCCAGTCACGTCGACGGCCCCGGAACAGGGTCGCTTGCGACGCATGGATCAACCCATCATCCAAGATCTTCAACCCGTTGGCACGGAGCGTCTCACCGGTCGAAGTGATATCGGCAATCGCCTCGGCGGTTTCATTCTTCACCGTTCCTTCGGTCGCGCCCTGGCTATCGACCAACTGATAGTCCGCCACGCCCTGTTCGCGCAGAAACTCGCGCACCAGCCGGTGATATTTCGTCGCAATCCGCAAGCGAAAGCCATGCGCGCGCCTGAAAGCTGCGGCGACCGCATCAAGATCATCCAGCGTGCTGACATCAACCCAGGCCTGCGGTACCGCAATAATCAGATCTGCCCCACCAAAGCCCATGGGTGCCAATTCGGCCACCCGCGCATCCCAATTAGCCAGCTTTTCACGCACCAGATCGGACCCTGTGACCCCCAGATGAATGTTTCCTGCTGCCAGTTCACGCGGAATTTCACCGGCAGACAACAGCACCAGTTCGATCCCGTCGATCCCGTCTACGGCGCCGGCATATTCCCGGTCCGAACCGGATTTGCGCAGAGTCACCCCGCGCGCACCAAACCAGTCAAACGTCTTGTCCATCAATCGGCCCTTGGAGGGCACACCCAGCTTCAACATGCGCGCAACCCCACCGCCAGATCAGGGCGGATCACGCCACCCACCGCTGGCACTGCCCGCCCCTGCCCCAGTTGCGCGGTCAGCGCATCATAGCGGCCACCGGTCGCCACCGGCGGATGCTCAGGGCGATCAGTGGCATAGAACCCAAAGACAAACCCATCATAGTATTCCAGTGATGTGCGGCCATAGCTGCCCTCAAAATCGAGACTGGCCACATCGACACCACGCGCCGCCAGCGCCTCCAGCCGCGCATCCATGCCAGCCACCGCGTCGCCAATAGCGGGCATATCGACCGCAATATCGCGCAAGGCACTCAGCACATTCGGCGCGGTCTCGCGCAGGCTCAATATGGCATCGATCAGGTTAATTTCTTCCGCCGCAATCGGATCGGCTGCGGCATCGGCGCGCAAAGCCTCAATCCGCGCCGCGACTTCCTTGCGGCTGCGCAAACCAATGTCAGGGCCGGTCCCGTCAAAAGGGTCGTCAACCGCCAGAAGCGCCACGCGGGCGGACGTCACCTGCCCTGATCCAAACCGCTTCATCAACGCCCGGAACCGACCGGGTCGCCAGATATGCCGGAGCAATGCCGCCTTGCGCGCCTCTGTTGTGCACAAGCCTCGCACCGCTGCCATCAGCACGCCAATATCACCAGTGGCTGCCCGCACCGGCAGGCCCGCCAACCCCTCGGCAATCGCGGCAAAGACCTCGGCATCGGCGCGGGCCGGGTTCTGGCCATCAAACACCTCATAACCCACCTGCACATATTCATTGGCGCGGGTTTCATCCGTTTCCTGCTTGCGAAACACCTTGCCGGAATAGGTATAGCGGGCCGGGTCCGCATGGGCCTGCATGTGCATCTGCACCACAGGGACGGTGAAATCCGGGCGCAGGACCATTTCACCCTGCAACGGATCAGACGTCAGATAGGCGCGCGCGCGGATATCCTCGCCGTATAAATCCAACAGCGTCTCGGCAGATTGCAGCACATCCGCCTTGATGACCCGTGCGCCCTTGGCGGCAAAGAGATCACGCAGGCGGCGCGCCTCGGTCAATGTGTCCGGCGAGGTGGGCATCAGCTCTGCCCGTCCAGAATCGCGCGCACGCGCGCAACCATCTGATCGCGCGGCACCTCATATTGGCTGGGGCGGTCTTGCCACTCTTCCAGCGTTGCGTTCTTGGCAATCTCGGCGCCTAGGATCAGGTCCTTGATCTGCACGATATCCTTGTCAAACTCGTCACTGCCCGCGATGATCGCGACAGGCGATGCACGCTTGTCGGCATATTTCAACTGATTGCCAAAGTTCTTGGGATTGCCCAGATAAACTTCGGCCCGAACGCCCGCCTTGCGCAACTCGGCGACCATTGTCTGATAGTCTGACATGCGCGCACGATCCATCACCGTCACAACAACAGGGCCCCGCGCCGTCGTATCAATCCGCCCTTTGGCACGCAGGGCAGCCAGCAAACGATCCACGCCAATCGACACACCGGTCGCTGGCACTTCCTGCCCTGTAAAGCGCTTGACCAGATCGTCATACCGCCCCCCACCCGCGACCGAACCAAAGTTGCGGGGGCGGCCCTTGTCGTCCGTGATTTCAAAGGTCAGTTCAGCCTCGTAGACGGGCCCGGTATAATAGCCCAAACCGCGAACAACGGAAGGGTCGATGACGATACGGTCGGGGCCATAGCCTTGCGCCTCCAACAACGCGGCGATGGTCTCCAGTTCCGAAGCACCTTCCAGACCAACAGTTGATCCGGTCACAAGTTCGCGCAGGCGCGCAACGGTTGCGGCGCCTGTGTCTCGCTTTGCTGTCATAAAGCCCATCACGATCTCGGATTGCTCAGCAGCCAGCCCAGCGCCTTTGGTGAAGTCGCCACTGGCGTCCTTGCGGCCTTCACCCAGCAGCGCCCGGACACCCTCCGCGTCCAGGCGATCCAGCTTGTCAATCGCGCGCAACACGATCCCGCGCTCGGCCTCTTTGTCATCTCCGACAAGTCCGGCAACTTCCATCACCCCACTCAGCACTTTACGGTTATTCACCCGGATTACATAGTCGCCCCGTTCAATCCCCACGGCCTCTAGCGTATCCGACAACATCGCACATATTTCGGCATCCGCCGCAACGGACCCGGACCCGACGGTATCCGCATCACACTGATAAAACTGGCGAAAGCGGCCCGGACCCGGCTTTTCGTTTCGCCAAACGGGCCCCATCGCATAACGACGATAGGGAAACGGCAGGTCATTGCGATATTGGGCCGCAACCCGCGCCAGCGGCGCGGTCAGATCATAGCGCAGCGCCAGCCAGTCACTGTCCTCTTCCCAGGCAAAGACCCCCTCATTCGGCCGGTCCACGTCGGGCAGGAACTTGCCCAGCGCCTCGACCGTTTCGACAGCAGAGGTCTCAAGCGCATCGAACCCATAGCGATGATAGACACCCGCAATCGTGTTCAGCATCTCGGCGCGCGCAGTTACATCCGCGCCGAAATAATCCTGAAAGCCCTTGGGCGTCTGCGCCTTGGGGCGGGGCTGCTTCTTTATCTTGGCCATCGGGTCAATCCTGCCGGTCATTCTTGGTTCCCGCGCCGTTTACCCCGCCAAAGTCACAGGAGCAATGCACTGTGACAATGCGAACCCGCTCCCATCTTCATCTTGGCCAAAAAACTCATAGCACGGGACTTGCAAAATGCGCGTCGCGGGCGTTGATAGTGGCCATGGCAGATATAACTCACCTGGAAGAACAAATCGCCCATCTCACCCGCACGGTCGAGGAACTCTCGGATATTTTGGCGCGGCAAGAGACGGAACTGGCGGCTATCCAAAGACGGCTCGCCGTGTTGATGGAGCGCGAAGCAGGCCGCGAACTGGAAGCTGGCGGGACGGTGCCTTTGGCAGATCAACGGCCACCACATTGGTGACAGTGGTATAGCGCGAGGTGGATCATGCACCACCTTCATCACGCATCTTCAACCTCGATGACACCCCCCAGGGACCGCAACGCACCCTTGATTTGCGGGTTGACCGGGAACTCCTCACCAAGGTCCAGCTCCACCTCCCCCGGCAAATCGTCACGCAACAAGCAGAAGTAAACCGGCCCGCGCCCGGCACGGACAGCGCCGCCTGAGGCATTCGCCAGGACACGCGCCACCGACCCGATCACCTCTGGTCCGTCTATGAACACGCGCAAGCCCGCGCCGCCAGCGTCGGCAACTACCGCATCCACGGGTGCCACCGAGCGGCCCAGCAGTTTCAGCTGATCGGCTTCCATCGTGGCCTCGCAGGTCAGCACAACCTGACTGCCGGTCTCCAGAAGCGCGCGGGCGGCCTCCAGCGTGTCCGAGAACATCGTGACCTCATACTGCCCCGTCGGATCAGACAGCTGGACAAAGGCAAAGCGGTTCCCCCGCGCCGATTTGCGTTCCTGCCGCCCGGACACGGTGCCCGCCATCTTCACGATCGCCGCACCCTTTTCAGCGCGCGCCGTTACATCGTCCAAGGTCAATACCTGCTTGCGCTTGAGCGGCCCCATGTAATCATCCAGCGGATGACCTGACAGATAAAACCCGATGGCCTTGAATTCCTCTGCCAGTCTTTCCGCAGGCAGCCAGTCCTCGCCTCCCATCAATCGCGGCTCCGGCAAATCCTCGCCCGCGTCGCCAAAAAGCGATACCTGATTGGATGATTTCTGATCGTGGATCGCGGCGGAATAGGCGGTCAGCGCATCCAAACTCATCATCACCCGACGGCGGTTCAGGTCCAGCACGTCAAAGGCACCGGCACGGGCAAGCATTTCAAGGGGGCGTTTACCGATCCGTTTGATGTCCACCCGGCGGGCAAAATCAAAGAGGTTGACGAAAGGCTTTGACGCAGCATCAGGGCTCTCCGGTTCTTGCTGTCCATCGCGCCCTTCGACAATCAGCTTCATCGCCTCGACGCCGACGTTTTTGAGCGCGCCCAGCGCGTAGACCAGCTTTTGATCCTTCACGTCAAATGTCGCCTGAGAGCGGTTCACGCAAGGCGGGATATATGCAATCCCCAGACCCTTCTTCACCTCTTGAAAATACACACCCAATTTGTCCGTCAGATGAATATCGCAGTTCATCACCCCGGCCATGAACTCGACCGGGTGGTTGGCTTTCAACCATGCCGTTTGATAGCTGACCACCGCATAGGCCGCGGCGTGTGATTTGTTGAAACCATAGTTGGCGAATTTTTCGAGCAGGTCGAAAACCTCGCGCGCTTTTTTTGGTTCAACACCGTTGGCCTTCGCCCCTTCCTCGAATTTCGGACGCTCCTTGGCCATCTCCTCGGCGATCTTCTTACCCATCGCCCGGCGCAACAGGTCAGCACCGCCAAGGCTATAACCCGCCATGACCTGCGCGATCTCCATCACCTGTTCCTGATAGACGATGATCCCTTGGGTCTCTTTGAGAATATGGTCTATCGACGGGTGAATCGAACGCAGCTCGCGCTGCCCGTTCTTCACCTCGCAATAGGTCGGGATGTTCTCCATTGGGCCGGGACGGTAAAGCGCCACCAAGGCCACGATATCTTCGATGCAGGTCGGTTTCATACGCTTGAGCGCATCCATCATGCCGCTGCTTTCCACCTGAAACACCGCCGCCGTCTTGGCGCTTGCATAAAGCGCATAGGATTTTTCATCATCCAGAGGGATTGCCCCGATGTCGTGCTCAAATCCTTCGGGAGCGTCGAAAAGCTGCATTCCATCGGCGGCGATGTTCAGCGGCCGACCCGCCTTGCGGATCAACTCCACAGCGTTCTGGATCACGGTCAGTGTCTTCAGACCCAGAAAGTCGAACTTTACCAGCCCGGCCTGCTCTACCCATTTCATGTTGAACTGGGTCGCAGGCATATCCGAACGGGGGTCTTGATAGAGCGGAACCAGCTCATCCAGCGGGCGGTCGCCGATCACAACACCGGCGGCATGGGTCGATGCATTGCGCAGCAACCCTTCAACCTGCTGCGCATAAGTCAGCAACCGGTCCACGACCTCCTCGGCCTTCGCCTCTTGGCGCAGGCGTGGCTCATCCGCCAGAGCCTTTTCGATCGAGACCGGCTTTACACCTTCCACCGGGATCATCTTTGACAACCGATCCACCTGCCCGTAAGGCATCTGCAACACGCGCCCAACATCACGCACGGCCGCCTTGGACAGAAGCGCGCCAAAGGTGATGATCTGCCCCACCCTGTCGCGCCCGTATTTTCCCTGCACATAGCGGATCACCTCTTCCCGGCGGTCCATGCAAAAGTCGATGTCAAAATCCGGCATCGACACTCGTTCAGGGTTCAAAAAGCGCTCAAAGAGCAGCGAATAGCGCAGCGGGTCCAGATCGGTGATGAGGAGCGCGTAAGCGACCAAAGAACCGGCACCGGAACCACGACCGGGGCCTACGGGAATCCCGCTTTCCTTGGCCCATTTGATAAAATCGGCCACAATCAGGAAGTAGCCGGGAAAGCCCATGCCCTCGATGATGCCAAGCTCGAATTCCAGCCGTTCTTCATACTCTGCAACATCGGCGGCATGCGGAATGACCGCCAAGCGCGCCTTCAGGCCCATTTCTGCCTGACGGCGCAATTCGGCAACCTCATCACCCGCAAACTTCGGCAAAATCGGATCACGCTTATAGGCTTTGAACGCGCAGCGCTTGGCAATCTCGACAGTGTTCCGGGTCGCCTCTGGCAAGTCGGCAAAAAGTGTCACCATCTCCTGCGGCGACTTCAGATAATGTTGCGGGGTCAACCGACGACGCGGCTCTTGCTGATCAACATAAGCGCCCTCGGCGATGCAGATCAGGGCATCATGGGCCTCATAGAACTCCGTTTTTGGAAAATACACATCATTGGTCGCGACCAGCGGCAAATCTTTCGCATAGGCCATCTCGATATGTCCACGCTCGGTCAACTGCTCTGCCTCCGGCAATCCCTCGCCGGGGTGGCGCTGCAATTCGATATATAGCCGATCAGGATAAATCGCCGCCAGACGATCCACCAAGGCCTCGGCCTTTGGCCGCTGGCCCTGACGCAACAACCGGCCCACCGGGCCATCGGGCCCGCCTGAAAGGCAGATTAACCCCTCATGATGCTGCGCCAACTCTTCCGGCGTGACCTGTGGCAGTTGTCCCTCTGCATCAAGATACGCGCAGGAGTTCAGTTTCATCAGGTTCAGATAACCCGCCTCCGATTGTGCAAGCAGAACAATTGGTGCGGGGGCCTCGGCGCGTTTGCCCGGCTCGGGCGTGGCAAACCCCAAATCTATCTGGCAACCGATGATCGGCTGTACACCCGCCTTCGCCGCCCCTTCGGAGAACTCCAGAGCGCAGAACATGTTGTTGGTGTCGGTCACGGCAACCGCGGGCATACCCATATCAGCAACAAGACCGGGTAGCTTTTTGACAGGTATCGCACCTTCCAGCAGCGAATATTCGGTGTGGACGCGCAGGTGAATGAATCGGGGATCATTGGTCATATCCGCAAGGTAGCAAAAGCCTACGTCGCCGCAAGTCGGATACTGCGGATGGCATCCGCCATTAGTTAGCGCACAGACTAACTAACTTGACATGGCGACCCATTCAACTTTATACTTAGCCATATGACTAACCAACTTGACAGCTTCTTCGGCGCCATGGCCGACCCCACGCGCCGCGCGGTCATCGAAAGGCTCGCCTCTGGCCCCGCCAGTGTCAGCGAACTGCACAGCCCGCACAAAATGGCCCTGCCCACCTTCATGCGCCACCTCAAGGTGCTTGAGGACACCGGCATCGTCCGCTCGATCAAGAAAGGAAGGGTGCGGACCTGCCATATAGAGGCAGCGCCTCTGATCGAAGTTCAAGGCTGGCTCGCATGGCAACGCGAAATTTGGGAAGGGCGTTTGGACAGACTGGATGCGTTGGCAAACCACATCGCAAGAACGGAAGAGTAGGAACTTATGCCCCTTGATACAAAATCATTCGATCTTCACCGCACTCTGCCATTGTCTGCTGAGCGGCTTTGGCGTGTTCTGACCGACGCAAAAGAGCGTGAAAAATGGAACGGACCGGATGCCACAACCATGCTGGAAACAGACGACGCGGACTTGCGCGTTGGCGGGAAAGATAGACACCGTTTTGGTCCAGTAGATGCCCCCGAATTCGTTGTCGAAACCCGCTGGTACAATCTGACATTGCCGGAACGGGCTGTCTTTACTGAAACGCTGGTTTTCGGGGGTGAGGCCGTCTCGACCAGCCTTGTTACCTATGTCCTCCACAGTGAGGGCAAGAAAACAACACTCGATATCACTGTTGCGGTTTCTTCCTTCTCCGGCACCGAGACCCTTGATGAGATCCAGCAAGGCTGGGTTGGCGGCGTCGACAATCTGCAAAGCTATGCAGCAAGTATCGCACATCCAACGTAACATGCCGCTCAGCCGAGTGGCGTCTGTTGCACAAATGCGCATCGCTCCCAGAATATTCTTGCCAAACGCACCCGGCCCGGTTTTCATGGGGGTCGGCAAAGAGGCAGGTGTCTACGTCGCATCGACACCTGAAACCCCTCGCAAAAACTTGGTAAGGCGGCAGGTTTTTTAACATGGACGTCACGTTTCTTCTGAACGGGGAAACCGTGCAGGTCGAGGCCGACCCGACGCGCACCCTGCTCGATTGGTTGCGCGAGGATGCGGGGCTTTGCGGCACCAAGGAAGGCTGCAACGAGGGCGATTGCGGGGCCTGCACCGTGATGGTGACTGACCAAGGCGACGCGCGCGCGCTGAACGCTTGCATCCTGTTTCTGCCACAGCTGCACGGCAAGGCGGTGCGTACCGTCGAAGGGATCAACGGGCCCGATGGCACCTTGCATCCGGTGCAGCAAGCGATGATCGATCATCACGGATCGCAATGCGGGTTCTGCACGCCCGGATTCATCGCATCGATGGCGACAGGGCACCTGCAAGGGCGCAGGGACCATGACGATGTGCTGGCCGGAAACCTCTGCCGCTGCACGGGATATGCGCCGATTATACGGGCCGCCGAGGCGGCAGCGGATATGCCTGCCCCGGCTTGGATGCACGATGACCCACCGACGGTGACCGCCCAGCCCTATGCGCCCGAGACACTCGATGAACTGGCAGGCTGGTATGCCGCCAACCCCGACGCGACCCTCATCGCCGGGGCAACCGACGTGGGGCTCTGGGTGACCAAGCAACTGCGTGATCTGCCAAAGGTCGCGTTTCTGAACCGCTGCAAGGAGTTGCGTGCGCTCAGGCAAACCGATGAAAGCATCCATCTTGGGGCCGCTGTCACCATGACCGAGGTTCTGGCCGTCATGCGTGAAACTCACCCATCCTATGCCGATATGATCCGGCGCTATGGTTCCGAACAGGTGCGCAATGCCGCGACCATCGGGGGCAATATCGCCAATGGCTCGCCCATCGGGGACAATCCACCTGCGCTGATCGCATTGGGCGCCACACTGCACCTGCGGCACGGCAGCCAGACCCGAGAGATGCCGATCGAGGATTTCTTCATCACCTACGGCAAACAGGATCGCGCGCCGGGTGAATTGGTAACAGGGGTGACAATGCCCCGTCATGCGCCCGCGCTGCGGTGCTATAAAATCTCCAAGCGCTTCGATCAGGACATCTCTGCGGTTTGTGGCTGTTTCAACATCACTGCGACGGACGGTACCGTGACCGCGGCTCGGATCGCCTTTGGCGGGATGGCAGGCACGCCGCACCGCGCAGGACAGGTCGAGGCCGCTTTGGTTGGGCAACCCTGGACCGCCGACACCATCGGTCGGGCCGCTGCCCGGTTCAGTGACGACTACACGCCTATGTCCGACATGCGCGCCAGTGCCGCTTACCGGCAGGAGGTCGCCCAAAACCTGCTGCGCAGGTATTTTGCTGAAATGACCGGGCAGGCGACATCGGTGCTGGAGGTGACCCCTTGAGCGTCGCCAAACCCCTACCGCATGACGCCGCCACGCTGCATGTGACCGGCGCCGCACGCTATATCGATGACATCCCGACACCTGCGGGGACGTTGCATCTGGCTTTTGGCACAGCCCGGATCGCACGCGGGACAATCCGCGCGATGAACCTCGCAGAGGTGAAAAGCGCCCCCGGTGTCCTTGCCGTGCTGACGGCGGATGATCTGCCCTTTGCCAATGATGTCTCGCCTTCGATCCATGACGAGCCACTCCTTGCAACCGGGGCCGTGCACTACCTTGGACAGCCGCTGTTTCTGGTCGTGGCCAAGACCCATCTGGCCGCGCGCAAGGCCACGCAACTGGCCAGGGTCGATTATGACGAAGACGCACCCATCCTGACCATTGACGAGGCCATCGCCGCCGACAGCCGGTTCGAGGACGGACCACGCATCTGGACCAAAGGTGACATCGATCAGGCATTGAATGCGGCCCCGCATCGGGTCG
>Ga0316205_10004928_pt1 | contig 11335 bp, 12 predicted proteins | sample 3monthpyrite_MG_FD_204941 | JGI IMG/M metagenome (GOLD analysis project Ga0316205, IMG submission 204941) | Microbial mat bacterial communities from mineral coupon in-situ incubated in ocean water Damariscotta River, Maine, United States -... | ecosystem: Environmental > Aquatic > Marine >...
GCGGAAAAAGGGTTCATCGACGACGTGATCCAGCCGCGCTCGACCCGGCGTCGCGTGGCACGGGCTTTTGCGGCACTGCGCACCAAGCAGATTCAGAACCCTTGGAAGAAACACGACAATATGCCGTTATAGGGCGCAGAATCTGCCGCGCATTTACGCTAGGGCATTGCGTCGCAGGGGGGCGTTGGATTAAAGCATGAACCGACTGATTCTCACACGGCGCGACCGAGTATCCGAGGGAGGAGCGCGCGAGCAATCGCGCGGCTTGGGGAACGGGGAAGCGCTGGTCACGGGTCCGGCTGGCGAAACCATCCCGGCCGGACCCGTTTTTCTCGGCACGCTTCTGTTAAGTCTTGCAATCTGGGCGTTCGGCATATCGGCGGCGCGCACGGACACGACAACCGTGTCGGTGCCTCCCTTTGACATCCTGTGGGAGACCGAGGGCGAGAACAGCGCGATGGTGCTGCGGTTCGTCGTGCCGCAGATCGCGCGGGACACCGGGCATTTCAGCTATGACGACGTGTCTCCGGCCATGGACCGGTTGTGCGACGAGATTGCGATTCCCGTTCTGCGCCTGACCGCCACCGACCCGACCCGCATTCTGGTGATCCTGATGGACCGACCGGTTGAACGCGGCAGCCCGACGCCCGACGCGACCCAGTTCATCAATGTCTATTTGGTCGAGGACGACCGCTGCATCTGGGAGAATTTTTGATGCGGCTACAATATATTGCGCCAACCCAGAGGCTCGGTGCGGTCCCGCAACATCCCTGTGGACAAGTCGTTTCTTCGTTTATTTTTCATAGGTTATCGGATAGTCTTAATGTCGGCTCTCCGGTGGAGGGCTGTATCTCGTCAAGAAACGCACCACGGGGCATCGCCCCGCAGAAGCGTGCGTCATTAGGTAGGACAGCAGAATGCCGAACACCTTCAAGACCGTTGCCGCCCTGGGCCTCGTTGCCTTTCTGGCTGCATGCGGTGGCTCATCGTCTCCCGGCGTCCAGGAAGAGATCGTTTACATCGATCCTGTACCGGTGGCACCCGAGCCAGCCTTCACGGGCAAATACAAATAACGACGCGGGGGCGCGCGCCCGCCGTGCGCCCCTTGCTCTGCCCCGCATTTCGCCCCACTCCGGCCGGAGGATGGGCGCATGCTGAAGCATCGCGGGTTTCCGGGTCGTCTTCCCAGTTCTGACTACCAGTTCACCCTGCGCCGGGCCAATCCGCGCGGGGCCACGAAACTCGTCGCCCGCAAGCGTCACCCGGATCGTCGGACTCCCGACAGGCAGGCTGACGAGGGCTTTCTGGCCGCATTGATCGAGCATTTCGGCGATTCCCCGTTCGAGCGCGGCAATCTGGACGCGGGACGGCTATCCTGGTTTTTCGAACGCGAAGTCGTCGCGGCGGAGGACCCGTTCGACCCCGAAAGCTATGACGCGCTGCTGAAACTGGATTTTGCCGCCATTGCCCGCAGTTTTCCCGACCTGTCGCTGGGCGGGGCATCGGCATGATTTCGCTTCGGCAGGCGCGAATTGCGCGGGATTTGGCCAAGGCGGGACTTGGGGCAACGCGCTTCTTTTCCTGCGCGACGACCTGGTGCACCGTCCGCAAGCGTCCGGGACCACTGCGAAGGCCCCAGGCGCAACAGCGGTCCCCATACCGTTACCCTTTTCCTGAACAGGGGCCCTTGGCCGAAAACCTCGGGTCCCTGCTTTTTCCCGTGTCTCGGCGGCAGACCGCCCAGCGAACCCCGCCTTTTGGGCTGCATCTTGCATTTTGGCTGAATTCGGCCCCTGTGGTGGCTCAGAGCAGTCAAAAAACGGGGAAAACTCCATGGGAAAACTCTACATCACAGTTGGCAGCGCAGCCCTTGCCCTGCTGTCGGCCTGTTCGACACCGGACGGGGATCGGGCCGCAATGGGGGCCGTGTTTGGCGGCCTTGGGGCAGCACTTCTGGACGGCAACGTTCTGCTTGGTGCCGCAGGCGGCGCGGCGGCCGGTGCGCTCTGCGACGACGCGGGCGTCTGCAACTGATCTGACCAAAGCGCCGGGATCGCCCCGGCAGTACCACATTGACGACCTGTTGCGGTTTCCGGCCGCAGCGGGTCGTTCTGTTTTTGGGCGCGCGGATGGACGGGCTGCCCGAACGAATGGCGCGCGCGCGCCGTTTCACTTTTCAGACATCCGCCGAAACGCTTCGGCTGCTCGCTATCAAGGGACGTAAAGAAATGTTCAAAAAGATCCTGATCGCAAACCGGGGCGAAATCGCCTGCCGGGTCATCAAGTCCGCCCGCAAGATGGGCATCACGACCGTGGCGATCTATTCGGATGCCGACCGCAATGCGCTGCACGTCAAGATGGCGGACGAGGCGATCAATATCGGACCGCCCCCCGCCAACCAGTCCTATATCGTCATTGAAAAGGTGATGGAGGCCGTGCGCCAGTCCGGGGCGGAAGCGGTGCATCCGGGGTATGGCTTCCTGTCGGAGAATCCGAAATTCGCAGAAGCGCTCAAAGCCGAAGGCGTCGCTTTCATCGGCCCGCCGGTTCCCGCGATCAAGGCGATGGGCGACAAAATTACCAGCAAGAAAATCGCACAAGAGGCCGACGTGTCCACGGTGCCGGGCTATATGGGCCTGATCGAGGATGCCGAGGACGCGGTAAAAATCTCGAACCAGGTCGGTTATCCGGTGATGATAAAGGCCAGCGCCGGTGGTGGCGGCAAGGGCATGCGGATTGCCTGGAACGACACCGAGGCGCGCGAGGGCTTCCAGAGTTCCAAGAACGAGGCGGCCAATTCGTTCGGCGACGACCGTATCTTCATCGAGAAATTCGTCACCCAGCCGCGCCACATCGAAATTCAGGTTCTGTGCGACACCCATGGCAACGGCGTCTATCTGAACGAGCGCGAATGCTCGATCCAGCGCCGCAACCAGAAGGTGGTGGAAGAGGCCCCCAGCCCGTTCCTGGACCCCGAAACCCGTCGCGCGATGGGCGAGCAGTCGCTGTCGCTGGCCCATGCGGTCGGCTATGCCAGCGCGGGCACGGTGGAATTCATCGTCGATGGTGACAAGAACTTCTATTTCCTGGAAATGAACACGCGGCTTCAGGTCGAACATCCCGTGACCGAACTGATTACCGGCGTCGATCTGGTCGAGCAGATGATCCGGGTCGCGGCGGGCGAAAAGCTGTCGATCACGCAGGACGACGTGGGCATCAACGGCTGGGCCATCGAAAACCGGCTCTATGCCGAAGACCCTTATCGCGGGTTCCTGCCGTCAATCGGGCGGCTGACGCGCTACCGCCCGCCCGCCGAGATTGCCACCGAAGAATCTGCGGTGCGCAACGACACCGGCGTGTTCGAGGGCGGTGAAATCAGCATGTATTACGACCCGATGATCGCCAAGCTTTGCACCTGGGCGCCGAGCCGGGGTGCGGCGATCGAGGAAATGCGGCTTGCGCTCGACACGTTCGAGGTCGAAGGCATCGGGCACAACCTGCCGTTCCTGTCGGCGGTGATGGACCACCCCAAGTTCATCTCGGGCGACATGACGACCGCTTTCATCGAGGAAGAATACCCTGACGGGTTTGAAGGCGTGACACTGGACGAAACCACCCTGCGCCGGGTGGTGGCCGCGATCAGTGCCATGCACCGGGTCGCCGAAATCCGCCGGGCGCGCATTTCCGGGACCATGGATAATCACGAACGTCACGTCGGAAGCGACTGGACCGTTTTGCTGCAAGACGCGGAATATGCTGTGAATATCGAGGCCGATCACCAAGGGTCGACCATTGCCTTCCAGGACGGGGCGCGGATGCGGGTCACCTCGGACTGGACACCGGGCAACCAGCTTGCGCGGCTGATGGTCGATGGCAAGCCGCTGGTTCTGAAAGTGAACAAGGCCACCGGGGGGTTCCGCATTCGGACACGCGGCGCGGATATGCGGGTTCATGTTCTGTCGCCCCGACAAGCGGCGATCTATCACCTGATGCCGATCAAGGAGGCCGCCGACACCTCGAAACTGCTATTGTGCCCGATGCCGGGACTGATGGTGAAAGTCGATGTGGCCGAAGGCGACAAGGTGCAGGAAGGTCAGGCGCTTTGCTCTATCGAGGCGATGAAGATGGAAAACATCCTGCGCGCCGAGAGAACCGGAATCGTGACGAAGATCAACGCCGCGCCGGGCGACAGCCTCGCCGTGGATGATGTCATCATGGAATTCGAATAGAGTCCATGGACCGCGCGATGGCAGATCTGACGGGGCGTTTGGGCGGGGTCTATCCCCCGGCCCGGACTTCCTGCTGCCGCAATGGCATCTTGTCGATGGTGCGGGTGATCTCGCGCACATCCCAGGGGGCGGGCTTGCGCAATTCGACCTCGCCGTCCTTGCCCATGATGACCAGCATGAACCCGCGCGGACGCAGGCTTTCGCGGATTTCAGTGTCATCGCGCCGGTCATCGTCCAGGATCACCACGACGTCGCGCTCAAAAAGCGGAACCGGGCGGTCCTCAAGCAGCGCAAGTTGCTGGGCAACCCGCGGGTCCGCCGGACTGTCGGCAAAAATGATGATGGGCCGGGAAACCCACAGAAAATCGTTCAAATCCACATCAACTGCGTCGAGAATTTGCAGTTCCGGCGCGGCCTCGACCGCGTCATCCTGTGCAAGCACCGGTGTGGCGGTCACAAATCCGATAGTAAAAACAAATGCTAAGAGCCGTTTCATAGTACCTCCGCTCCGCCCGGATATAAGCCGGTCTGCGGCAATTGCGAAGGCCTCGCCCGAGAATTTTACCAAACTTCCCGTTAATCGGCCCAAAAGCTTCCACCGCCTAGGTTGGACCCGATGCAATCGCCGCAATTTCGCGTGTCGAGGCAGGTCGGCAACGGGGCTGTGGATGGACGTGACTTTGCATGTGGGCGCGCACCGGACGGGAACGACCACGCTCCAGCGCTTTCTGGAGGCCAATCGCTCCCACCTCGCGGCGCAGGGCATCGGCGTTTGGGGCCCAAGGCGAACACGGGACGGATTATTTGCGGGTCTTGTCAAGGCACCCAACCGGATCACGGTGGAAGACATGAAACGGGGCGACCGCTCGACCGGGCTGATCCGGGTCGAACTGGCTCGCGCCGAACTGGCCGGACTGCGCCACATGATCGTGAGCGAAGAAAACATGATCGGGTCGATGGAAAATAACGTCAACCTGCGGCGGCTTTATCCCCATGCAAAGGTGCGGATCGAACGGTTTGCGGGGGCTTTCGGGACCGGGTGTTCGCGCATTCTTCTCACCATCCGCTCCTATGACCGGCACTGGGCATCAACCTTGGGATTCTGCCTGAAAATCGGCTACAACCTGCCCGATGCCACGCTTTTGAAAGCGCTGGTGGCGCAGCCCATCCGCTGGTCGCGGATCGTGCGCGACATTTCGACCGCCTTTCCCGAAGCCGAAATCATTGTTTCGCCCTTCGAAGGCATGGTCGGCCTGCCCGAACACCAACTGGAAACCCTGCTTGGATTTGCACCCGCAGGACCGTTCAGCGCCACGCGCGAGTGGCACAATGCCAGCCCGGACCGGCGCGGGCTGGCCAGTATTCTGAGCGACTACCAAGGGCAGGACGTGCCGCAGGGCGAACATGCGCTGAGGACCGGGATCGGACCTTGGCAGCCCTTCACCGAGGACCAGCGCGCCCTGATGCGCGCCGCCTATTCACAGGATCTGGCCTGGCTTCGCGCCGGAGCGGACGGCCTCGCCACCTATATCGACAGCCCGGATTCGATTCCGGGCGCATTGGGACAGAACAGAGGACGCAATGACCGAGAAGAGCATCGACGACTGGGCTGACCTTGCCGCAAAAGAACTGCGCGGCAAGCCGCTGGACGCCCTGACCTGGCACACGCTGGAGGGGATCGACATCAAGCCGCTGTACAGCGCGGCCGATCTCGAAAATTTGCCTCAAATCGGCGAGATGCCGGGCTTTGGTCCGTTCACGCGCGGGGTAAAGGCGACGATGTATGCGGGCCGTCCCTGGACGATCCGGCAATATGCGGGTTTCTCGACGGCCGAGGAATCAAACGCGTTTTACCGCAAGGCGCTCGATGCCGGGCAACAGGGCGTATCCGTCGCCTTCGATCTGGCGACGCATCGCGGCTATGACAGCGATCACCCTCGGGTCGAGGGCGATGTCGGCAAGGCGGGCGTTGCCATCGACAGTGTCGAGGATATGAAGATCCTGTTCGACGGCATTCCGCTGGACAAGGTCTCGGTCTCGATGACCATGAACGGCGCGGTGATCCCGGTTCTGGCGAGCTTCATCGTCACGGGCGAGGAGCAGGGCCACGACCGCTCCGTCCTGTCGGGCACGATTCAGAACGACATTCTGAAAGAGTTCATGGTCCGCAACACCTATATCTATCCGCCCGAGCCCTCGATGCGGATCATTGCCGACATTATCGAATACACCTCGAACGAAATGCCGAAATTCAACTCGATCTCGATCTCGGGCTATCACATGCAGGAGGCAGGGGCGAACTTGGTGCAGGAACTGGCCTTCACCCTGGCAGACGGGCGTGAATATGTCCGCGCCGCCATCGCGCGCGGCATGGATGTGGACAAATTCGCCGGAAGGCTGTCGTTCTTCTTTGCCATCGGCACCAACTTTTTCATGGAGGCAGCCAAGTTGCGCGCCGCGCGTCAGTTGTGGCACCGGATCATGTCCGAGTTCGAGCCGAAAAACCCGCGCTCGACCATGCTGCGCACCCATTGCCAGACCTCGGGTGTTTCGCTGGCCGAACAGGATCCCTATAACAACGTGGTGCGCACGGCCTACGAGGCGATGAGCGCGGTTCTGGGGGGCACGCAATCGCTGCACACCAACGCACTGGACGAGGCCATCGCACTGCCCACAGAATTCGCCGCCCGGATCGCGCGCAATACCCAGTTGATTTTGCAGGAAGAAACCGGCGTCACCAAGGTCGTGGACCCGCTGGCCGGGTCGTATTACGTCGAGAAACTCACCTCGGATCTGGCCGAAAAAGCCTGGGAACTGATCGGCGAGGTCGAGGAACTGGGCGGCATGACCAAGGCGGTCAATTCCGGAATGCCCAAGCTTCGGATCGAGGAATCGGCGGCGCGGCGGCAGGCAAGGATCGACCGGGGCGAGGAGGTCGTTGTCGGGGTCAACAAGTACCGGCTGGCACAGGAAGACCCGATCGACATTCTGGAAATCGACAATTCGGCGGTGCGCGAGGCGCAGGTGCGGCGTCTGGACCGGATTCGCGGATCGCGGGACGAAGCGGCCTGCACTGCGGCGCTGGCGGAATTGGAACGCGTGGCGGGGGGGCAGGGAAATCTGCTCGCCGCCGCCGTCGACGCGGCTCGTGCCCGAGCCACAGTGGGAGAAATCAGCATGGCGATGGAAAAGGTGTTTGGCCGTCATCGGGCCGAGGTCAAAACCCTCGCCGGGGTCTATGGCGCGGCCTATGAGGGCGACGAGGGTTTTGCCCGGATCCAGCGGGATGTCGAGGCGTTCGCCGAAGACGAAGGCCGCCGCCCGCGTATGCTGGTCGTCAAGATGGGGCAGGACGGGCATGATCGCGGGGCCAAGGTCATCGCGACGGCTTTCGCCGATATCGGGTTCGACGTGGATGTCGGCCCGCTGTTCCAGACCCCCGAGGAAGCTGCACAGGACGCGATTGACAACGATGTGCATGTGATCGGAATTTCCAGCCAGGCTGCAGGTCACAAGACCCTGGCCCCGAAACTAATCGAAGCCCTGAACGCGGCCGGGGCAGGCGAGATTCTGGTGATCTGCGGCGGGGTCATCCCGCAACAGGATTACGAGTTCCTGAAAACGGCGGGTGTTAAGGCGATTTTTGGACCGGGGACGAATATCCCGGCGGCGGCAAGCGATATTCTGCGGCTGATCCGGCAGGCGCAGGACTGAACCGGGCGAGGGGGCGCTGCCCCCTCGCGCTCCCCCGAGGTATTTCTTGACCAAAGTGAGGGAAGATCTGGTGTTCGATCTCGACCATATTGCGATTGCAGCGGAAAACCTGGACGACGGGGTTGCCTGGGTCGAGGACCGTTTGGGCGTCGCGATGTCGGGGGGCGGAAAACACCCGGCCATGGGCACCCATAACCGGTTGCTCTCGCTGGGGGATCTCTATCTCGAAGTTATCTCCATCGACCCCGACGCAGCGCCTCCACCCTATCCGCGCTGGTTCGATCTGGACAGTTTTTCCGGTCTGCCACGCCTGACCAACTGGATTCTGCGCTGTCCCGACCTGCAAGACGGGCTTGCCGAAATGCCAGCGGGAACCGGCGTGCCCATGTCCCTGGCACGGGGCGACCTGCGCTGGCAAATGGCGGTGCCCGGCAGCGGGGTTTTGCCGCTCGACGGATACGCGCCCGCGCTCATCACGTGGCAGGGGCCGGCCCATCCCGCGCCCTTGCTGCCCGAAAGCGGTGTGCGGCTGGTGAACCTGACAGTGTCCCATCCCGGCATCGCCCGCTTGCCCGAAATTGGCGACAACCGTCTGGCACTGGTCGCCGGTGCGCCGGGTCTGCGCGCACGTTTCGCGACCCCGAGGGGCGAGGTTACCCTGTGATTCGCCCCGCGAGAGAGGCCGATTGCCCCGCCATTGCCCGAATCTGGAATCACTATATCCGCGACACGGCGGTGACCTTCACCACCGTCGAGAAAACCGCCGAAGGTCTTTGGGCCGACATCCGGGCCAGGCACCGGGACGGCAAACCGTTTATCGTCTGGGACAGCGGGGGCGGCGTTCTGGGCTTTGCCACCTATGCGCAGTTTCGCGGCGGGCCGGGATATGCTTTTGCCATGGAACACACGATACAGCTCGCACCCGAAGCGGTTGGCAAGGGTGTCGGGCGGGCCCTGCTCGACGCGCTTGAACAGCACGCCCGCGCGGCGGGTGTTCACACGATGTGGTCGGGTGTCAGTGGCGAAAACCCGGCGGGCGAGGCGTTTCATGCGCGCATGGGGTACGAAACGGTCGGACGGCTGCCCGAAGTGGGGCGCAAGTTCGACCGCTGGATGGATCTGGTGCTGATGGTGAAACGCCTGTGACAGCGCGCACGCGATAGGTTAGGCACAGAACATGTCGATCTGGACCCGAATTGGTGAAGCCTTGTCCGCTCTTGCAGCGGGCGAAAGCCTGTCGATGATTTTCGAGCGGTTGCGCAGTCCGCCCGAGCGTTCGGTGGCCTTTACCATCGCGGTCATCGCGCTGGGGGCCAAGATGGCCAAGGCCGACGGGCTTGTGACGCGCGACGAGGTTACCGCCTTTCGCGAAGTGTTCACCATTCCGCCCGCCGAGGAACCCAACGCGGCCCGGGTATTCAACATGGCGCGGCAGGATGTGACTGGGTTCGAGGATTATGCCGAACGCATAGCGTCGATGTACCGGGACGACCCTGACAACAGCCCGCTGGTCGATCTGATGGAAGGGCTGTTCTACATCGCCATGGCCGACGGAACCTACCACCCAAACGAGGATGCGTTCCTGGAACGGGTGGGCGAAATCTTCGGGCTCAGCGACACCTGCTTTCGCCGTCTGCGCGCCCAGAACGTGCCGGATGCCGAGGGCGATCCCTATGACATTCTGGGCATTGTGCCGGGGACCGATCTGAGCGAGGCCAAACGGGCCTGGCGGGCGCTGGTGCGCGAAACCCATCCTGACGCGATGATCGCGCGGGGGGTGCCCGAAGAGGCGATCAAGCTGGCCGAACACCGGCTGATCGCGATCAACCGCGCCTGGGAGACGATACAGGCCGACCGGGCGGCCTGACGCCCATGCGGCTCGCCACCTACAATGTCGAATGGTTCAACTCCCTGTTCAATGACAAGGGCGAACTTCTGGACGACGGCGCGTGGTCGGGGCGCTACGACATCACCCGCTCGGACCAGATCGCAGCCCTGGGGCACGTGTTTCGGAGCCTTGACGCCGATGCGGTGATGGTGATCGAGGCCCCCGATTTCAGCCGTCATCGCAACGGGGTCGAGGCATTGGAGCGGTTCGCGGCCCATTTCGATCTGCGCGCGCGCGAGGCGCTGATGGGGATTTCCAACGATACGCAGCAGGAGATCATGCTGCTTTACGATCCCGAAGCACTGAAAGTCCGGCACGATCCGGTCGGGGCCGTGGACGCCCCCCGCTTCGACGGGGTTCTGGGCGTGGATATTGACGTGGATACGACGCTCGACCCGATCCGGTGGTCCAAACCGCCGCTGGAAATATCCGCCGAAACCGCGGCAGGAACAGTTTTTCGGATGATCGGGGTTCATGCAAAATCCAAGGCCCCCCACGGGGCGCGGTCAAAGAAAGAAGAGAACCGCATTGCAATCGAAAACCGGCGCAAGCAGTTAGCCCAGTGCATCTGGCTGCGCAGGCGGGTGCTCGATCATCTGACGCGGGGCGACAAGCTGATCGTTCTGGGGGATTTCAACGACGGTCCGGGATTGGATGAATACGAGCGTCTGTTCGGCCATTCGGGGGTCGAGATCGTGCTCGGGGTTGCCTACGAGACCGAATCGCAACTGTTCGATCCGCATGCAGAACAGGCGTTGCAGCGAAAGCTGGGAGTGCAGCCCGGTACGGCGCGGTTCTTCAACCAATCAACCGGGCGCTACATTTCGGCCTTGCTTGACTACATCATGGTGTCGCCCGATCTGGCTGAACTGAATGGGAAATGGCGGATCTGGCACCCGTTTGACGATCCCGAATGCTGGAGCGATGTGGCCATGCGCGAGGCGCTGATGATCGCGTCCGATCACTACCCGGTCACGCTGGACATCGATCTCTGACAGGCCGGGCGCGCGGGTTTTCCCCGGTTGGACCGGCAAGACCTTCGATGACAGGTGCCGCCGGATCGGCGGCCTTCAGTCCTTGGCCAGTTGCGGTGCAAAGCGCGGGCTGGTGACGACGAAATTCTCGAACGTTATCTGGGGGCTGAGGCCCACGGCAAACACGGGTGTGAAGCTGGTGAAACTTTCCACCAGCAGGATGCGTTCGCCATTGACCAAGGGTGGCAGCCGCTCGGCAATACCGGCCATGTCCGAGTTCCGCAAACGGTCGTCATTGTTGCCATCGGTGCCGAAGGACCAGTCCACCTTGTACTTGTTCTTGCTTGCTTTCCACCGGATCTGGCTCACACGCAACCAGCTGGGATGGGTGGCAAGGGTCATGTAGTCGTATACGTCCGACAGGTTTTCCAGGTACGTGTCGTTGACGGCATCTGTTTGCCGCGACAGCATGTCGGACACCGTATAGGCGGCCTTGACGCTGCGGTTATAGGCCTTGTAGCCGTCAAAGA
>Ga0316205_10004931_pt1 | contig 11332 bp, 9 predicted proteins | sample 3monthpyrite_MG_FD_204941 | JGI IMG/M metagenome (GOLD analysis project Ga0316205, IMG submission 204941) | Microbial mat bacterial communities from mineral coupon in-situ incubated in ocean water Damariscotta River, Maine, United States -... | ecosystem: Environmental > Aquatic > Marine >...
GTAAAAGATTTAACCACAGAGCAACTGGATTTTCAAATAGATGACCAATCAAACTCTATTGGTGCCATGTTATTACATTTGGCAGCTACAGAAAGGTATTATCAATTAAATACATTTGATGAAATGGCTTGGGGTACTTGGAGTGAAGACATTAAAACAAAATGGGATGTACCTAGTGGTCTTGGAGAAAATGGTAGAGAACAGATTAAGGGGCATAATATCCAATATTATTTAACAAAATTAGAGGAAGTACGAAATGTAACGATACAAGAATTTGCTAAAAGAGATGATGAATGGATAATGAAATCTGAACCCTTCTTTGAAAATAAGCCAACAAATAACTATTGCAAATGGTTTCATGTTTGCGAACACGAATCAAATCATCGTGGTCAAATGAAATTCATAATAAAAAGGCTGTCTTAATAATTCGTTTTAAAAAATCAATCCAAAGTCAACTGCCAAAACGCAACATCTAGCCATTTACCAAACTTTAGCCCTACTTCTTTAAAATGCGCTACTTGTTCAAACCCGAATTTCTCATGAAGTCTCACACTCGCTGGGTTTGGTAATGTTAAGCCGCCAATAATAGTATGAACATTTTGCTGTTTTAACTGTTTTAAAAGCTCTGCGTATAATTGGGTTCCTATTTTTTTACCATGCTCATCATGCTTTAAATACACAGTGATTTCTACAGTGTTTTTATAAGCTGGTTTTTGTCGCCATTTACCAGCATAAGCATAACCAATAATTTTCGCCTGCTCTTCAAAAACGATGAAAGGATAACTGGAATTAATTGTTGTTATTTTTTCCACAAAAGCTTCAGGTTGCAATGGCACATCATCAAATGTTATTATTGTATTTAACACATAATGGTTATAAATATCTACCAATTGTTTAGCATCATTAATATCGACCTTTCTAATTACACCCACCCCTCGCGTTTTAATAAATTCTCAATATGTGCGTAGTGGTGATTGCTATGCCAAGCATAGGTCCCAATGTTTTTCTTTAACAAAACTTCTTCGTTATATTCTGGATGAATAAAACTTTTGTCCATCTCGTCAGCATTCATACCCTTTAACAAGTAAATCAATTTAGCATGAACCGCTTTTAAATGGTCTAAAGACATTTGTATTGGTGCGGTTTTAGCATCGGGCAATTCTGCCCAAAGTTGTTGGTAGTAATATTTTATTACGGGTTTATCTTCCGTCAATGCCCATTTAAAACGAATATAGCTATGATGATGACTATCGGATACATGATGCACAACTTGGCGCACTGTCCACCCTTCTGGTCTGTATGGTGTATCTAACTGTACATCAGACAAATTTTTAACTAAACCTTCTAATCGGTTTGGAAAATGTTTTAAAATAGAAATCCAACTTTCAATATGTGCCTCAGAAATATTGTTTGGACAATCAAATTGCCCAATGGGATACTTTAAGAACTCTAGTGCTTTATCTGTCATAGTACAAAAATAAAGAAAGCACCTCGTATAGAAGTGCTTGAATACTATATATTATAAACTATGTTTTAATCTTGTTTTATAAGCATAAAGTAAATACATATCTACAAAAGTTAAGATTAGCTTGAATACGAAATGAAAACTTAATCTAAAATTAATTGTCAAAACTCGTCATCATTGCATTTTTAATACTATACTATTCAACAATAAAAAATTCTCTTATTGAAACTGGGATTCCAACAGACGTAAATCCTTCCAAAGAAATTTCAAATGTGCCAACATTATCAGATGTAAAAAAGTCAAGAACCAATTCTTTTTCTTCCATTTTTACATTTGGTTCCCAAAGTAACTGACTTCTATAATCTGGAATTCTATTTGTTGCCAAACCGTTTTCATAATCTTTCTTAAAATAATGTTTCTTAGGTTGTGGTTTAAATAATTTAACCATTGTTACACTTTCCTTTGATAATTCTTTATAGAAATCTCCATTAAAAGTTTCTACTACAATAAATCCTCCAAACATTTTTGAGCCTAATATAAAATTAGTTTCAGTTCTTGCAATACTTATTTTTTTTATTTTCCTTGAATCATACTCTAAAAGTTTATCAAAATTTTGAAGTAAAATTCCATCAACTATAACTCCTGCTGGTTTTTCATTTTCTTCATATGGGTTAAGCGATGTTACATAAAAATTAATTTTCTGTTTATCATTCTTTTTAACATATGCATTAGCAATAACCTCAACGAAAGTTTCTCTAACCTTTGAAAACCTATTATAGTCATCAAGATTAAAAGTTGCGTAATAAGGTCCGAAAAAAGGAGTGATAGCATCTATAACTTTTAACATATTAGGTCTTAAACTAAAATATCCATTTTCTATTTGGTTGTAAATACTTCGTTGCTCAAGAGGGTCTTTATAGTTTGATGAGATTTCAATTTTTTCAAAATCTATACTACTATAATCAACTGAACTATGCTCATTTAATATTATTCTATAATCTTTATTATTTCTATCTAAAACTTGTAAAACAGCATTTTCATTATTATAATCATTATTTAAATTAAAATAAAAAACTCCTTTATCATCAGTATTTGCAACTTTAAGAATAAAATCCTTTTCATTAATTGATATTGAAACTTTTTCGTTTGCAGCAGGCTTGCCATCACTTATCTTAATTAATTTCCCAGAAATAAGTTCGCCTCGTAATTCTGGTAAATAATAAATATTCCTTAAATTATAACTATTTCTCTCTTGTTGATTTATAAAAGTATTAGAAGACTTAGCCTTACTCACTAATTGGTCTAGAGCATCTATTTTTCTAATAGAAATAGAATAGCTACCATTTAAACTTTCATCCTTTATGTTTCTAAGAGTTAAGGATACTTTTGTCCTTTTTTGAAATTTCTTATTATCAGTAATAATCTCTAAAAACTGAGAATTTACCTTTTCTTGTATTTCTTTAACTGATATTAAATCTATAGTGGAAGTGGAATCCTTTATTTCAGAATCAGCCAAAATAGTTTGTTGATTATTTTGAAAAGGATTTATAACAGCTACATTACTTTTAAAAAAATAGTCTTCTCCTACATTTCTCATCAATTGCGTGTAAGCAATTAACTTATAATTTCCTGATTTAACAGAAGTAGGAATTATAAAGTCTCCATATCCAATACCAGAATTCAATTTAACCTTATGTTTAAAAACAACTTCATGATTCTCCCCAACAAGTTCGACATAAGCTATTTTACTTAAAGTGCTTAATTTATTTCTTTCAACATTTAAACAATATGCCTTATAATATAAGTTTTCACCAGCTAAAAAAAGTGAGGAGTTAAAATGTACAAACACATTTTCTTGTGGTAGTGTTTTTGATTGTTCTAACTCTAAATTGATGCTATTTGATTGCGAATATGTATATGACACATTACTAGCAAAACAAATTAATAAAACTATTATTCCTTTTTTCATAATATCAATAATCTATTCTTCCCAAAAATATGGAGCTCCTATATCTCCTAATTGAGAACATTCTCCACAGTTTCTAGGAATAACTTGATATGGTCCTCCAACACCAAAATTTTCAGCATAAAACACCACCAATCCTTGATTAAGCATTTCTGCAAATGATAATTCCTGCATATCGTTAGAATTTATGGATGGAGCCGTTAATACACATTCTTGGAAGTAGGGTATTAAACTCTCACGTTCAAAAAAATCTACATAATTAAAATATACTCTTTTAGACAGTACCTTTGAAATGTCAAAAAAACCAATAACAGTTTCATTTGGATTATCTTCAGAAAATAAATTTCCAATAACCAGTCCTGGTTGATTTTCAGAAAATAAACTTTCTGATTCTGAAAAATTCTTTAATGTTTCATAATAAACATAAGCTTCTCGTGAAATTAAATGTTGTTTTACAAGCAAACTATATCGATGCTGTATTTCAGCTTTTCCTTTTGGGTTAAATTTAATAACAAAAGTTTCTACTTTATTTCCTTGAAATTCGCTAGCATTTTTTAAAATAACTTCATTTGATTTTTTTGAGCCATAGCATATACGTCCATCTTCGTTATCCTTTACAACTTGGGAAAAAGTTCCATCATCATTAATCACTAACTTCTCACCAAACCAATATGGAGCTATTATCTTATATGTTTCTATATATTCATATCGAAAATAATTAGAATTTTCATTCCCAGTTCCTGTACTTTCATAATATATTGAAATACCTTCAGGGTCACTATTATTAATCCTTTTCTTTGCTTCTAATTTAAAATCTAATACATCTCCATTAGGCATTGTAATAGGCTTAGACATATACTTCCTCCCAGAACTTGTAGTAACTGATAGTTTATATACTACATTCAATTTAGCTTTAAACTCTATTTTTGATATATATATTCCTGCTTCAGCTTCTTCAAAATCATGAACCATTCCTTCATCATCAATAATTTTTACTGTTGCATTTTCTTCAGCAATTGGAACTCCATAGTCTAATTTAAAAGTTCTACTTAATTTAACTTCTTGAAATTTAATTTCGTCTGTTAATTTAGCTTCTATAACTATAAAATCATCAAATGATTCACTCTTTATTTCAAAAGGCTCTACACAACTAATGAGTACCATTAGTAGAGTAAAAAGAACTAGATATTTATTATTTAAGATAGTGAGCATAAATTTTAAAATTTAAAATTATAAGTAATGGTAGGTATAGGTATTGAAAATATAGAGCTTTTATAGGCTTTAACTCTTCCGTCATCCGAAACAAAAAACACAGAATAAGGATTATTTCTTCCTAGAACATTGTAAATTGATAAATTCCAAAAACTGTGTGCAAATTTTTTGATTTTATGATTACCTTCAACATTAAAACTAACGTCTAACCTATAATAATCAGGGATTCTAAATTTATTTCGGTCACTATAAATAACATATTCTGTGCTATTTAACACATATTTACCAGTTGGGTAAGTTACTGGCCTTCCGGTTTGATACACAAAATTAGTAGATACACTATATCTATTTGTGATTTTATAATTTGCTACTAAACTTAAATCGTGTGGTTTATCGTAATTCGACGGAAAGTAATTACCTTTATTTATATTTTCACTTAAAAATTTACTTTCAAATTTGTTTAATGATTTCGAATAGGTATAACCTATCCAACCATTTAATTTACCTCTAACCTTTTTAATTAGTAATTCAATACCATACGCTTTACCCTCACCTTGTAATACTTCTCTTTCTATAGTTTCGTTAAGCAATAAATTTGCACCAACTTTATAATCTAAAATATTACTTGACTTTTTATAGTACCCTTCAAGACTTAACTCATAGGTGTCATTTTTTAAGTTTTTATAAAATCCTAAAGAATATTGGTTAGCAGACTGCGGCTTAATATTTAAACCTGATAACTTCCACGTATCTGTTGGTGAAACTGTAGTGTTATTAGATAAGGTATGTATGTATTGAATATTATTGTTAAAACTTGCTTTAACAGAAAAATCTGGTGCTAAAAAATATCTCATGGATACTCTTGCTTCTAATCCTCCATATTGTTTAATCACTTCATTTTTTTTATAATACACATTATCTATTAAGGTGCCTTCTACCTTTGGAACATTTTCGGCATAAACTCTTTGAGTAGATTCACCTAATGAAAGAAAATGTGAGTATCTTAAGCCAATATCTATTAGCAACTTTTCATTCACATTAAAAGCATCAGATAAAAAAACTGCCGATTCTAAACCTCTCTCTTTCGGAATATTTACACTAGCAAATTTAGAATCTAATCCGATAAGGGCTCTATTTCCTGGATTTACTACATATAACTTGCTAGATAATCCATAAGTAAATTTATGAGCATTGCTATGCAAATATTTCATTTTTAATTTCAACTCTGTTTCATCTATTTTATACCCTAAATCGAAACCAGTGTTAACATCATCTTCGTAATTAATATTAAACTCGTATTGGCTTTTTGCCAAAATTAGGTTCCCAGTATTTTTATTACCAAATTTATGCGCCCAGTCAAAAGAAAAAAGTTTGTTGTTATAGCTATATAATGAATCTGAGGTGATGCTAAATTCATCATTACTCATATAAGCTGTCGTTTTAACTGTGTTATTTTTATTTATTTTATGATAATATTTAGCAACTACATCATAAAATGAAGCTTTGCTATTATTCAAAGATTCATCATCTAACGATTTTAATATCCAATTAGAATACGTACTTCTACCTCCTACCAATAATGATGCTTTATCTTTTATAACTGGAACCTCTAGAGTTAAATTACTCATAACCGCACCTATGGATGCTTCTCCAGAAAATTTATTAGTATTTCCATCTTTTGTTTTTATATCAAACACAGATGATAGCCTCCCTCCAAATTCGGCTGGGATACTTCCTTTATAAATACTTGCTGTTTTTGAAGTAAACGGATTTAGAGCCGAAAAAATACCAAAAAAGTGTGAAGGGTTGTACACCACCGAATTGTCAAGTAAAATCAAATTTTGATCAGTTTTTCCACCTCTAACATTGTAACCAGAAGCACCTTCACCTGAATTTGTAATTCCTGGTAAAGCTAACGCTACCCTTAAAATATCTCTTTCACCTAATACCAGAGGAATATTTTTAATTTCCTCGATATTGATTAGGGAAACACCAGCTAATGCTTTTACGACATTTCTATCTCTATTAGTTTCTATCAACACCTCATCTAATGACTCGAAATTATCATTTAAAGTAAAATTTACTTCGCCATTGTTATAAATGATAATGGTCTTTTCAATTTTACCTTTACCAAGCGCACTTATTTCAAGCGTATTTACACCAGAAGATAGTGTTATCTTATAAAAACCATTAGTATTGGTTGTAGTACCAGCACTGTTTTCTTTAACTAAAATAGCAGCATTTGCAATTGGTTCTCCGGTAGCCTCATTTTTTATATTCCCTTTTAGTACAAATGATTTTAAACTAGAGCGTCTATTTTCCTTACCAATTCTAATAATTTCTTTGTCCTTATCTATAGTATCGTCCTCATAAAATATCGGATTTAAGATATTTTCGTTTTCCAATTCTTTAACCGAATTATTTTGTGTAATAACAAAAAAGTCGTCGGGTAACTTACTATGAATGATATTATTTTGAGTTAAAATGACATTTTGCCTTTTATCAATATAAAAATTGATTGTTGTTGTTTTGAAAATATTTTCTAATACATTTTCAATTGGTACATCTTCATAATCTCCAGATACTATAACATTATCAATCCATTTAGCAATATAATAGAACTTGTAATTGGTGATGTTTTCAATACGCTGTATAACATTTTCAATTTTTGCATCTTCAAAAGAGATTGTAATATTATTTGTTTTTTCTTGTGCAAAAATTGATTGAAAGCTAATAAATAATATTAGTAATGTTTTATTTATCTTCATTATTTAAACATTATTTTAACTTGGTTAGTTTAATCTCCTTTAATAATTCAATTATAAATTGATTATAATTTATTCGTCTTAAAGACTTTTTGATTTTGTAAAAGTTATTTATCTTTTCTTTTAATTTGGGGAATAGCTGAATAATGTCTTTTTTAGATTTAATTTGTGTGTAGTTCCCTTTAAATAAAATGATATACTCATTTTTAGCATTTATAAATTCAGCATACATAAATCCATTTTCATAGGAATCTGTTTTGTTTTTTTTATGTTTTATCAAAAGTAAAAATATCTCATTACTAAAGGCTACTTCATAAAATCCAAAAATATTATCATTATTTGAATCTACACCAGATACTTTAACAAACCGATGACCATCAATTGTAAAACCACTTACTTTATCTTTGAAAAGTTTTATTATAACATTAGTTGAATTTCTATTCTGTATTTTTAGGATAATTTCCTGTTCGTGAAGATTATATCTCATGTTTAAATTGAAATATAATTCACCCTCATAGTTTAAAGAACCAATCACAAAACTCTGTGCCTTAAAATAAGGATGCTTCTTATCGGTAAATTTGTATTTTTCTTGGTATTCTGTTCCTTTATAAATACCCGTATTATCAGTACCTACTACCTCATCAAACAGAGTATATATTTCTTGTTCTGTATTTTGGGTTTGACTAAAAGAAAAAAAAGGTAAAAGTACTAAAACAGCTAAAAGGGCATTAAAGTATTTCTTCATTAAATTTGTATTATAAAAAGTCAAATGTAATAAATATTTTTCCTATTATTAAACGATTAAATTACTTTCATTTTAATCGTTTAATTCATATAGATAAGAACTATTTAATTTAATAGGGTTTCAATTTATAACCAACACTCTCTATTTAATAAATTCTCAATATGTGTGTAGTGGTGATTGCTATGCCAAGCATAGGTTCCAATGTTTTTCTTTAACAAAACTTCTTCGTTATATTCTGGATGAATAAAACTTTTGTTCATCTCATCAGCATTCATACCCTTTAACAAGTAAATTAATTTAGCATGAACCGCTTTTAAATTGTCTAAAGACATTTGTATTGGTGCGGTTTTAGCATCAGGCAATTCTGCCCAAAGTTGTTGGTAGTAATATTTTATTACGGGTTTATCTTCCGTCAGTGCCCATTTAAAACGAATATAACTATGATGATGACTATCGGATACATGATGCACAACTTAGCGCACTGTCCACCCTTCTGGCCTGTATGGTGTATCTAACTGTACATCAGACAAATCTTTAACTAAACCTTCTAATCGGTTTGGAAAATGTTCTAAAATAGAAATCCAACTTTCAATATGTGCTTCAGAAATATTGTTTGGACAATCAAATTGCCCAATGGAATACTTTAAATGCTCTAGTGCTTTATCTGTCATAGTACAAAAATAAAGAAAGCACCTCGTATAGAAGTGCTTGAATACCATATATTATAAACTATGTTTTAATCTTGTTTTTCATTATATGCTTCTACAAATTTTTTAGCTCTCTTATTTCCGTTATTTAATTCTAAAGCCTTTTTATAATTATTAAAGGCTTGTAAACTATCTCCATGCCTTACATATGCATCAGCTAAACTGTCATAAACGTTACTGCTTTCAGGATATAAGACGACATTCATTTTAAAAACTTCAATAGCCTTTTCATATTCTTTATCACGCAACAATCTATACCCAATACTATTAAAATCTCCTTCGTCTATCAACACACTTGTAGAATCTTGCTCTTTAATCTCTAAATAACCGGCTAAAGCTTTTTCGTAATCTCCGCTATTTAAGAGCATGCTCGGCGTTTTATATGCGTCATCAACTTTTAAGTAGTCATAAGAAATGACATCTTCATTATCTTCAGGTATAATAGATAAATAGCGTTTTTTTGTTTCTGGATGTTGAACAAAATGGAGTTTCTTATAAATATCGGCAATGAAAAAAGTTTTATTATCTAAAATTACGGGTTCAATTATTTTAAGCTCTCCCCAATTTAAAAACAACTTATTATTTTCATAAAATACATCAATAACATTCTCTTTATTAAATAAATACCGCCCAGAAGTTTGTTCTATATATTCTGCGCTATAATCTACACTTTTAGAGCAGCTCGAAATAATAGTCACAAGTAATAAAGTAAATAATAGTGTTTTAGCTTTACTCGCTATATTTTTAATTTTGTTTTTGAGCTCGTGATTTTTTCTTGAAAAGTTCATTTTATTTGATTGATAAGTTATACGCAAAAAAAAAGTCTCATTATAAATGAGACGATTTTTTTTATTATATGTTACTGATTTTCATACTAAATTAATTTGGAAGATTCTTTCGAGGCTTACTTGAACCTCATGAGACCCTTCGGCTTTGCTCTGGGTAAGCGATTCACTCAATTTTGCCAAAAAGCAAATTTGGTTCTCTGCTTATTTTACATCCATTAATTCAACATCAAAAATCAATGTTGCATCTGGCGGAATTACACCTCCAGCACCTGCACTACCATAAGCTAAATCACCAGGTATTACAAAACGTGCTTTATCTCCAACTTTTAATAGACCAACACCTTCATCCCAACCTTGAATTACTTGACCAACGCCTAAAGCAAAATCAATTGGTTGATTACGCTTGTATGAAGAATCGAATACAGTTCCATCTGATAATTGTCCTTTATAATGTACAGACACTGTTTTACCCTTCTCAGCCTTTACACCACTACCTTCTTGAAGAATCTGGTAACGCAATCCGCTATCTGTTTTATTGAATCCTGTTGCAATTTTGTCCATTTCAGCATCAGCTTTTGCTTTTGCTTCTGCTAATTTTTGTTCTCTAGACCCTTCAAATGTTCTAAAAGCTTCAACAGCATTAAATGATTCTGCATCTGCCCCAACTCTAACAATTTCTAGGGTTTCAATAAGATCCTCTTGCGCAATCGCATTCACAATATCCAAACCTTCTTGCACTTTTCCAAACACAGTATGCTTACCATCTAACCACGCCGTTTCAATATGAGTGATAAAAAATTGACTCCCGTTTGTTCCAGGGCCGGCATTAGCCATAGACAATACGCCTGGGCCATCATGTTTTAAGTCTGGGTGAATTTCATCATCAAATTTATAGCCTGGATTTCCTGTTCCTGTACCTTGAGGACAACCTCCTTGAATCATAAAATCTGGAATAACTCTGTGGAATTTTAATCCGTCATAATACGGGTTTCCTTGAGGCTTTACAGAATTTTCTAAATTCCCTTCTGCCAAAGCAACGAAATTACCAACTGTTCCTGGTGTTTTTTGATATTCTAAAGCGACTAATATTTCGCCTTTGTTTGTATTAAATTTTGCGTATAAACCGTCTTGCATTGTTCTAATTTTTAAGAATGTGCAAAGATATGAATTGATTTACAATTTTTGATTAGCGATTTACGATTTTTATGAAATAGGTGTAATTTTGAAGACGATATCCCGAAATTAGAAACTGGAAGAACTGCCAAATGTAACTGAATCCTATTTTAATTAGCTACTTCACTAATAAATTTAATGCGATAAAGGCGTAACTCATCATCATCATAATCACCATCAAATTCTACGATTGCATCGTCAATTTTATCGGTTTCAGATTCCATAAAATAACCATGAATTTCTTCTTGCTGGTCTTCATCAAGAATATCGTCAATCCAATAATTAATATTAAGTTTAGTTCCTGAATACACGATGGCTTCCATAGCTTTAACAAAATCTGCCATTACCATGCCTTTCGCCGAAGCAATGTCATCTAATGGTAACTTTCTATCTATATTTTGAATTATATATAGCTTTAGAGCAGAATTTGTCCCTGTGGACTTAACCACCATATCTTCAATTCTTTCAATATCGTTTTCGGTTACATAAGTATCGATAAGCGCAACAAAAT
>Ga0316205_10004933_pt1 | contig 11328 bp, 9 predicted proteins | sample 3monthpyrite_MG_FD_204941 | JGI IMG/M metagenome (GOLD analysis project Ga0316205, IMG submission 204941) | Microbial mat bacterial communities from mineral coupon in-situ incubated in ocean water Damariscotta River, Maine, United States -... | ecosystem: Environmental > Aquatic > Marine >...
CAGGGGCGGTGGCGAGGGTGGCACAGCGACCTGAGCCATCAAGGACAGCCAGCATGACAACCATACCCTCGCCACCTGCGTACCAACAGCTTCGCACCGTCGATAACGCTAAGAAAAGGGGTAAGGCGGCATGAACCTGCTGGAGGTCACCCAAGGCGACAGCCCGCTGGTGCTGGGCCTGCCCCACACCGGCACCGATGTTCCCGAAGATATTGCCAGGAACCTGAACGACCGGGGCCGCGCGCTGTCCGATACCGATTGGCATATTCACACGCTTTATGCCGGTCTGGCGCCGGGGGCGACCACGGTGCGCACCCGGATCCACCGCTATGCGATTGACGCCAACCGCGACCCAACTGGCGCCAGCCTTTATCCCGGGCAGAACACCACCGGGCTGGTGCCGCTGACCGATTTTGACGGGCATCCGATCTGGGACAATGAACCGGATGCGGCTGAAATCGAACGCCGTCGTTTGCTGTATCATGCGCCGTATCACGCCGCGCTTCAGGCCGAACTGAACCGCGTGCGCGCCCGCCACGGGTTTGTCATCCTGTATGATTGCCATTCCATCCGCAGCCGCATTCCGTTCCTGTTCGACGGTGTGCTGCCTGATTTCAACATTGGAACCAATGGCGGAACGACCTGCGCACCGGGCATCGAAACCTTGGTGCGGGACATCTGCGCCGCCACCGGCTACCGCAGCGTGCTGAACGGGCGCTTCAAGGGCGGCTGGACGACGCGCCACTATGGCCGGCCGGACATCGGCCAGCACGCCATCCAGATGGAACTCGCGCAATCCACCCACCTGAGCGCCGAGGCCCCGCCCTGGACCCTGGACCCCGCAAAGTCCCGGGCCTTGCGCGCGCCGCTGCGCCGCATCCTGACCGCCCTGTCCGATTGGAGACCCGCATGACCAACCCGCGTCACAACATCCGCACCGTCATCCCGCCCACCGGCACGACCCTGACCGCCAAAAGCTGGCAGACCGAGGCCGCGCTGCGCATGCTGATGAACAACCTGCACCCCGATGTGGCCGAAAACCCGCATGAACTGGTGGTCTATGGCGGGATCGGGCGGGCGGCGCGCACCTGGGCGGATTTCGACCGCATCGTCGCCGCCCTGACGGACCTGGAAAGCGACGAGACACTGATCGTGCAGTCCGGCAAGCCCGTTGCCATCATCCGCACCCATGCCGATGCCCCGCGCGTGTTGATCGCCAATTCCAACCTGGTGCCGCACTGGGCCACCTGGGACCATTTCAACGCCCTCGATAAAAAGGGGTTGATGATGTATGGCCAGATGACCGCCGGGTCCTGGATCTATATCGGCACGCAAGGCATCGTGCAGGGCACGTATGAGACCTTCGCCGAGGCCGGGCGCCAGCATTACGGCGGCGATCTGACGGGCAAATGGATCCTGACCGGCGGGCTGGGCGGCATGGGCGGCGCGCAACCGCTTGCCGCCGCCTTTGCCGGGGCCTGCTGTCTGGCGGTTGAATGCAACCCGGACAGCATCGATTTCCGCCTGCGCACCCGATATCTGGACGAACGCGCCGATACGCTGGACGAGGCCCTGGCGATGATCGACCGCTGGACGAAGGCCGGACAGGCCAAGTCTGTCGGCCTGCTGGGCAACGCCGCCGATGTGTTCACCGAAATCCAGCGGCGCGGCATCCGCCCCAATATCGTCACCGACCAGACCAGCGCCCATGACCCGGTGAACGGCTATCTGCCTCAAGGCTGGACCATGGCCGAATGGCGCGCCAGGCGCGAAACCGATCCGAAAGCCGTGGAAAAGGCCGCCCGCGCCAGTATGCGCGTGCAGGTGGAGGCGATGGTGAAATTCTGGCAAGACGGGTTGCCGGTGCTGGATTACGGCAACAACATCCGCCAGGTCGCGCTGGATGAGGGGCTGGCGGACGCCTTTGCCTTTCCGGGCTTCGTGCCCGCCTATATCCGCCCGCTGTTTTGCAAGGGGATCGGCCCGTTTCGGTGGTGCGCGCTGTCGGGCGATCCCGAGGACATCTACAAGACCGATCAGGCGATGAAAGAGCTGTTCCCCGAGAACATGCATCTGCACCAATGGCTGGACATGGCGCGCGAACGGATCGCCTTTCAGGGCCTGCCCGCGCGGATCTGCTGGATCGGTCTGGGCGACCGGCACCGCGCCGGGTTGAAGTTCAACGAGATGGTCGCCTCGGGCGAATTGAAAGCGCCTGTGGTGATCGGGCGCGACCATCTGGACGCGGGCTCGGTGGCGTCGCCGAACCGCGAGACCGAGGCGATGAAAGACGGCTCGGACGCGGTGTCGGACTGGCCGCTTCTGAACGCGCTGGTCAACACCGCCAGCGGCGCGACCTGGGTCAGCTTGCACCACGGCGGCGGGGTTGGCATGGGGTTCAGCCAGCACGCCGGCGTGGTGATCGTGGCGGACGGCACGCCCGAGGCCGCGAAACGCCTGGAGCGCGTGCTGTGGAACGATCCGGCCAGCGGCGTCTGGCGCCATGCCGATGCGGGCTATGACACCGCGCTGGACTGCGCGCGTGAGCACGGGTTGCGGCTGCCTGGCATCCTGGGGAACTAGGCGCATCTCACGGCGTGATGCGGTAGACGGTGCCGCTGGATTTGTCGCGCAGCAGATCCACGCGCGCGCCGTCCCAGTGATAGCCCAGATGGCGGCCCTGCCGGGGGGTGCGCGCCAGATCGGGGAAGAACAGCGCCACGCAACCCCCCGCGCCGCGCACACTGGGATAGACGATCCCTTGCCCGCCCGTGGCGCGCAGGCGCCGCGCGAAACCTTGCGGGGTGGCGTAGTCATCGGGGTCCAGCAAGGGCGCGAACCGGGGATCACCGCCGCGAATGTCGTGCAGGGGGGTATCGATATCGAGCACGATCTCGCGAAAATCCGAGGTCCAGCCCGGCGCCTGCGCCGCGGCGGTCATGAACCGCGTGTGGTGATGCACGGTTTCCTGCACGGCGGTCTCGAAATCGCGGGCAACATACAAGGCGCCCTGCACGCCGTCGGTGAACCGGCTGGGGCGGTCAGGGCTGGTGTGGGTGAACGGCGCCATCAGATAACTGGCGCCCGGACCGCCGACGCGCCGGTCTGGCGGAACCAGGTCGATCTGGCCCAGCGTTTCCATCAATCGCGGGTTGGTTTTCTGCTCGGCCGCGATCAGCAAGGGCCAGTCCTCGGGCGCGGCGATGTCCTCGAACAGATCAATCGGCGGATAGGCGCTGCGAATGATCCGCACCGCGCCGTCCCACTGCACCGGGTTGACGGGCACATCGCCCGCGCCGATCACCAGCCCCCCCGTTCAGCATCCAGCAGGCGGCGCACGCGCATCAGGTCGGTCAATTCGCCGCCCAGCATGATCTCCAGCGCCGGGCACCCGCCAAACGCGGCGTTTGGCGCCTTGAGCCAGGCATAGCCACGTTGCGGATCGGTGAAGATCAGGCGCAACGCCTTGTGAATGCCCAGCAAATTGGACAACCGCGCCTTCTTGTCGCGGTCCAGCCGACCGGGTTGCCCCGCCTTCCAGCGCCGGTATGTGCGCAGCGGCAGGTCCAGCAGAACCGCGCTTTCCTCGTCCGACAACTGCCATTTTCCGAACAGCGTCAGCACGGCGCGCAGCATCGCGCCGCCTTCTTCGTCGGTGATCGGCTGGCGGGACCAGGCGATTGGTTTGGTTTCGACCGGATGCAGGGGCATGACCTATCCTTTTGGCAAGATATATCCTAATTGATGCCAAATGGCAAGGTCTCCCGTTCCTGTCGCTGCCCGCCAAACCGGTCAGAGCCGCACCGCCCGCCCCTCGATCACGCGCGGCGCGGCGGTTGCCGCGGCCCTGTCAGACAGCGGCATCGGTCCGGGCGTGGGTCTTGGTGCCGGTGTGGGCCGGCGCGCGCGCAGCGGAACGCAGCGCAATTGCGTGATCGTCTTGTCGCGCCAGAACAGCGGATCGTCACGCCATTGGGGTGGCAGCAGGCGATGATCGAACACCCGCACGCAGCGCTCGACAAGTTCGATGCGGTGCCAGCGGCCATCCCGGTCCTCGGGCGGCGCATCCAACACCTGTGCTTTCAGCGCCAGTTCCCGTTTTCGCAACTGCGCAAGATGCGCGCGCACCATGGCCAGTTCGTCAGCCGCCGCAAGACCGTGCATGGCCGGTTCCCCCTTTGATCGGTTCCAGGGGTCAGCCTGCGCGACAAAGGGTTAATTTCAGGTTCTCAAACGCGCGGAACCGCGCCACCGCACGGGCAGCCAGCGGCGCGGCAGGCTGGACGCGGCGATCACCAGCGCCAGGCCAGCGAAAGCCAGCAGCGGCAATCGCTCGTCGCGGAACACCATCCCGAACAGCACCGCAAAGCCCGGCATCAGGAACATCGCCAGCGCCGCGTGGTTCGCGCCCGCCTGCTGGACCAGCGCATAATTCAGGATGTTCGGCGCCACCGTGGCCAGCACGACCAGCGCGATCAGCAACCCGATCACCCCCGCTCCCGGCGTCACGGCGACCGGGCCGTCAATCAGCAGCGCCAGCGGCCAGACCGTCACCGCGCCGATCAGGAACATCCCCGCGCTCAGCAGAAAAGGCTTCATCCTGCGTCGCCGCCTGAACCAGACATTGCCCGCCGCATAAGAGAGCGGAGAGATCAGCGTCAGCACAGTGCCCAGACCGGCCTGCCCCAACCCGTCGGCCACCAGCCCGGGCCCGGCGATCAGCACCACCCCGGCAAGGCCGAACCCGATACGCAGCGCCTGTTCCAGCGTCGCCGGTTCATCGCGCAGAAAGATCGCGGCCAGCGCCAGCGTGAACAGCGGCATCGTGGCATAGAGCATCCCGCCCATGCCCGACGGGATATACTGCATCCCCGCCGCCATGCTGACAAAGGGGATGGCCACGACCAGCACACCACCCACCAGGATCGTCAGACAATCATGCAGATCGGGCAGGCGCGGCACCCCCATGATCCCCGCCACCAGCATCAACAACGGCAGCCCGAAGGCCGAACGCAGCGCGGCCAGCGTCCAGGGCGGAAAAACCTCGACGCTGAGTGCGATCAGCAGCGGCGATGCACCGAAACCGGCGGCGGACAGGATCAGCAGGATCGGGGTTGGCATGGCGGCGCTCGCTCAGGGGGGCGACGGCGCCCGCCCGGCCGAGATACCGTGGCCACGCCCGCGCATCAAGGCGTTCCCACGCGGCGGGCGCCCGGGACGGGTTCAGCCGGTGCCACGCGCGGTTCTGGCCAGCGCGTCCTGCAAATGCACATAGGTCTCGTCGTAGCGCCGTTGCAGATGGTCCACCGCGCGGATCACCCGGCCCGAGCCAAGCGGCGCGACATTGGTGTCCGGATCGGGGTTGAAGAACAGCGGGATCGACAGGCGCTCGTGCGTTGATCCGCGCACGCGGTGCAGCGTCGCCTTGATGCGCCGGTTCGACCACATCTCCAGCATCTCGCCGAAATTGATCACGAAGACGCCCGGCGGGGCATTCACCGGCTGCCAGCTTCCGTCGCGGTCCTGCACGTCCAACCCTGGCGTGCCATCCGTGGCCAGCAGTGTCAGGCAGCCGTAATCGGTATGCGGGGCGATGCCGAAATCCCTGTCCCCGGCCCAATCCGGGCGCGCGGGATAGAAATTGCCGCGCAGCAGCGCCATGGGTTGCTCGAAACGGTTCGCGAACCATGCCGGGTCCTCGCTGATGGCGCCAGCAATCGCTGCCAGCAGCCGGATCGACAGCGCCCGCGCCTCGGTAAAGTAGCTTTCCAGCAGGGCGCGAAAACCGGCGGGTTCGGCGGGCCACAGGTTCGGCGCGTGCACCGCCAGCGGCGATCCCGGCACCTCGAACCCGATGTCGAACACTTCCTTGTAATCGGGGTTCGCGGCGGGATCGACCTGCTCGGATCGCGGTCCGCCCCACCCGCGGTTCGAACCGGTCAAGGCCATATCAACCAAGGATTTTTCAGCCGCCGGGCGGGCAAAAAATTCCCGATAGGCAGCCAATACCCGGCGCACATGCACGGCGCTGATCGGGGTATTGGTGATCGTCAGGAAGCCCACATCCATTGCCCCGCGCCGCACCCGCGCGATCTCCAGCGGATCGCCCGCGAACAAGGCGGCGGCGTCGATGGCAGGGATCAGGTCGCTCATGGGCATGCTCCGCTCGGTGCGAAACCGGACTTATCATGCTGCATGCGCATAATGCAATGCGGAGCCAGCCAAGGTGCTGCCGTCAAATTGACGCGGCCTGCCCGTTGGATTGCCACTCGGGAACCGCCAAATTCCGCCGCACCGCGACCTGGCGATATGGCCGCCTTTTCAGGGCGCCCACGCCCAAATTTTCTATCCGCAAATATCCTGCGGGTGAATTTCGCGCAGCGAAAGAGGGGGCAGCGCCCCCTCACCGGCTCACCGATGCGGCGCGTAGATCTCCGCCAGCCGCGCCACCGCGGCTTCGGGCGTCAGTTCCTCGCTTTCGCCGGTGCGGCGGCTGGTCAGTTCGACAACGCCGTTCTTCAAGCCCCGCGGCCCCACGGTGATCCGCCACGGCAGGCCGATCAGATCCATCGTCGCGAATTTCGCCCCCGCGCGTTCGGAACGGTCATCATAGAGCGTCTCCAACCCGACCGCCGCCAGCGCGGTTTCCAATGCCTCGCACGCGCGGTCCGCCGCCGCGTCGCCCTGCTTGAGGTTCACGATCCCGGCGTGAAACGGCGTGACCCCTTCGGGCCAGATGATGCCGTTTTCGTCATGGCTGGCCTCGATGATCGCGCCCAGCAGGCGCGACACGCCGATCCCGTGCGAGCCCATGTGCAGCGGCACACGCTCACCGGCCTCATTCTGCACCACGGCGCCCAGTTTCTCGGAATATTCGGTGCCGAAGTAGAAGATCTGCCCCACCTCGATCCCGCGCGCCACGCGCCGGCGTTCCTCGGGGATCTCGTTGAACACGGCCGCATCGTGGGTTTCGTCGGTGCGTGCGTAGCGGCTGGTGAATTCCTCCAACACGGCCTGGCATTGCGCCTTGTCATCGAAATCGACGGCGCGGTCGCCAAAGTTCAGATCGGTGATCTCGCTGTCGTAGAACACCTCGGATTCGCCGGTCTCGGCCAGCACCAGGAATTCATGCGTGTAGTCCCCGCCAATCGGGCCGCTGTCGGCGCGCATCGGGATCGCTTGCAGACCCATGCGCTCGTAGGTGCGCAGGTATGTCACCAGATGGCGGTTATAGGCGTGCAAGGCATCTTCGCGGGTCAGGTCGAAATTGTAGCCGTCCTTCATCAGGAATTCGCGCCCGCGCATGACGCCGAAGCGGGGCCGCACTTCGTCGCGGAATTTCCACTGGATATGATACAGCGTCAGCGGCAAGGCCTTGTAGCTGTTCACATAATTGGCGACCATGTCAGTGATCATTTCCTCATTGGTCGGGCCATAGAGCATGTCGCGACCGTGCCGGTCCTTGATGCGCAGCATCTCGGGGCCGTACGCGTCATAGCGCCCCGATTGCCGCCACAGATCGGCCGATTGCAGGGTCGGCATCAAGAGCGGGATATGCCCCGCGCGCTGCTGTTCTTCGTGCACGATCTGCTCGATCCGGCGCAGCACCTTGTAGCCCAGCGGCAACCACGAATAGATCCCCGCCGATTGCTGTCGGATCATCCCGGCGCGCAGCATCAGCCGGTGGCTGACAATCTGCGCCTCGGACGGGGTTTCCTTGAGGACGGGCAGGAAATAACGGCTCAGGCGCATGATTCACCTTTGTGGATTGGGTTGCCCGGCTGTCTAGGCGATTGCCGCGCGCCCGGCAAGCGGCGCCTGCCAGGCGCTGCCGCCTTCAACCTTGCGTAGGGTGGGGTTCCACCCCACCGTCCCCGCTTTTCAGCATTCGGCCAGACGCCGTGACCAAACACCGAGATTATTTGGGGTCGAATTCCAGGAGCCTCTCTGGAAGCAAAGATACGACGCTCTCTGGTCACAACTCCAATTTGCGCTCAGAATTGGAGCGACTAAGGGCTGCAGATTTGGAAGACGATATAGAGAAAAACCCGCTTTCTCATTGGTTCGAATTTGACTCAAGCGACTTGGCGTTGAACCATTTTCGCCAGAAGTTTTTTGAATCACTGGGTCTTGTGGGATGGCCGTATGATAATTGATAAACATCGTTAGCCCCCCCCCTCACAACGGCCACACCACCAGGATCAACGGCACGGATATCGCGACGATGATCGCCTCGATGATCAGCCCCAGCTTCCAGTAATCCCCGAACCGAAAGCCCCCCGGCCCCAGGATCAGCGTGTTGTTCTGATGCCCGATCGGGGTCAGGAACGCGCAGCTCGCGCCGATCGCGACGGCCATCAAGAACCCGTCGGCATTCACCCCCAGCGTTGCCGCGATGCCCAGCGCGATGGGGGCCATGACGGCGGCGGTGGCCGCGTTGTTCATCACGTCCGACAGGAACATCGTCACCACCAGCACCACCGTCAGCGCCGCCACCGCGTTGCCCTGCGCCAATGTGCCCACCAGCGCCCCGGCCAGCAGATCCGCCGCGCCGGTCATCTGCATGGCCCCGGCTACTGGGATCAGCGCGGCCAGCAGCACCACCACCGGCCAGTCGACCGCGGTATAGACCGCGCGCATCGGCAGCGTGCGCGTCACCATCACCGCCAGCACGCCCAGCGTAAAGGCCGCGGCGGCGGGCAGCACGCCCAGCGCGGCCAGCCCCACCGAAGCCGCCATGATCCCCGCCGCCATCCAGGCCCTGGTGCGGTCGGGCACCGACAGGGGCGCGGTGTCCAGCGGCACGCAGCCCATGTCGCGGGCGAATTCGGCCAGCACCTCGGCGCCGCCGCGCATCAGCAGCAGATCGCCCGATTTCAGCGCCAGCGCGCCCAGGCGGCCGCGCGGCGTGCTGCCTTCCCGGCTGACCGCCAGCAGCGCCACGCCGTAGCGCGCGCGCAGATGCAATTGTCGCGCGCTGCGCCCGATCAGCCGCGCCCCGGGCAGCACCGCGAATTCGCGCAGCACCACCGTGTCGTCGGCGTCGTCGTCCTCGGAAGGCGGGCCAAGCCCCTCCAACGTCATGCCATGCCTGGCGGCGGTTTCGGTCAGCGCCTTGGCGTCGGCCTCGACCACCAGCACATCGTCGGCACGAATGCGGCGCCCGCCATGCGGGGCATTCAGCCGCACCCCGGCGCGCACAAGGGCGATGATCTGAAGGTCGGCGCCCTGCATCGTGTCCTCGAACCGGCGCAGGGTCATGGCGATCGCCTTGCTTTCGGGCGGCACGCGCAGTTCCGTCAGGTAGCTGCCCGTCTCGAACGCCCCCTCGCCCGCCGGTCGGCGCACCGGCACCAGGCGCCAGCCGATCAGCGCCACGAACCCCACCCCGGCCAGCGCTACCGGCACCCCGATCCAGGCAAAATCGAACATCCGGAACGCGCCGCCCAGGCTGTCGGGGCGAAACCCGGCGACGATCAGGTTCGGCGGGGTGCCCACCAGCGTGGTCATGCCGCCCAGGATGGTGCCGAAGGCCAGCGGCATCAGCACCTGCCCCGGCGCCATGTTCAGCCGCCCCGACAGCTGGATCGCCAGCGGCATCAGCAGCGCCATGGCGCCCACGTTGTTCATGAAGGCCGACAGGAACGCGCCCAGCGCCATCAGCGCCGACACCGCGCCCAGCCGCCCGGCCTGCGCCGGCAGAACCCTGCGCGCCAGGGCATCGACGGCGCCTGTGTGCTGCAAGGCCCGGCTGAGGATCAGCACCGCCGCGACGGTTATGACCGCCGGGTGCCCGAACCCGGCAAAGGCCAGATCCGACGGCACCACGCCGGCGATCACGCTGGCCATCAGCGCCCCCAGCGCCACCGCGTCATGGCGCAAGCGGCCCCACAGAAAGGCCGCGACCGTCAAGGCCAGAATACCGAAGATCAACCCTTGGTCTTGTGTCATCATGCCCCCGATGCACCGCGACGCGCCGTCGCAATCGCTGTCGCTGTCGCTGTCGCGGCCGCAGAATGCCGCAAATACCGGGCGGGTTGAACCCATGAAGCGCCGCCGCCGGAACCGCCATCATCGGTTTCCCTTGGCGCCATGGCGCGCTATACGCGGGCGGCAACCAGTCAGAGACCGCCCGCATGACAACGCAGGACAATCGCTCGAATCCAGGCCCATCGGCAAACCGCACGCAGATCCGCGCCCATGACCGGATGCTCCGCCGCTGGCTGTGGCGGCGCTATGTGCGCCGCTGGTTGCCCTATATCCTGCTGGGCATGGTGTTCATGGCGCTGGACGGGGCGATGACCGGGGTGCTCAGCGCGCTGCTCAAGCCGATGTTCGATGATGTTCTGGTTGCCGGGCGCGAGGACATGATCCTGTTTGTCGCGCTGGCCTTCGCCGCAACCTTTGTGACACGGGCGGTAACGGCCTTCCTGTATCGCACCTTGATGTCCTATGTCGGCGAAAAGGTATCGACCCAGATCCAGGCCGACCTGACGGCCCATCTGATGAAACTGGACCAGAGCTTTCACCACGAACATCCCCCCGGGCACCTGATCGACCGGGTGCGCGGCGACACGCAGGAGCTGATCGCGGTGTTCGACCGGATCATTCCAGGCGTCGGGCGCGATGCCATCGCGATCATCGTGCTGATCGGCGTTGCGCTTTATACCGATGTGCAATGGACGCTGGTGGCGCTGATCGGCGTGCCGCTTCTGGTGCTGCCGGCGGCGATCCTTCAGCGTCTGGTGCGTGGCATGGGGATTTCCGCCCGCGAGGCATCCGCCTCGGCCTCGACCCGTCTGGATGAGATTTTTCACGGCATCGTCACCATTCAGCGCGCGGCGCTGGAAGAGCATGAATCAACCCGTCTGCGCCGGGTCCTGGATCGCTTCGTGAAAGCGCGGGTGCGCACGGCGGGCGGACAGGCGGCGATGGGGTCGATGTCGGATCTGGTGGCGGCCCTGGGGTTCGGGCTGGTGCTGGTGTTCGCCGGGCGCCAGATTATCGCCGGGGACCGCACGGTCGGCGAATTCATGGCCTTTTTCGCCGCGATCGCCTTTCTGTTCGAGCCGCTGCGCCGGTTGGGCGGGCTCAGCGGCGCGTGGCAGACCGTATTGGCCAGTCTGGACCGGGTGCATGGCGTGATGCAGGAAGTTCCGCGCATCCAGCAGCCGACCGGCCCGCTGGCGCCGCTGCCGCGGCCCGGTTTCGAGACGATGCGGTTCGAAAACACCACCTTTGCCTATGACCAGGACCCGGTGCTGCGCGATCTGGTCCTGGCCGCCGAAGCCGGGCAGACCACCGCGCTGGTCGGACCGTCGGGCGCGG
>Ga0316205_10004934_pt1 | contig 11327 bp, 8 predicted proteins | sample 3monthpyrite_MG_FD_204941 | JGI IMG/M metagenome (GOLD analysis project Ga0316205, IMG submission 204941) | Microbial mat bacterial communities from mineral coupon in-situ incubated in ocean water Damariscotta River, Maine, United States -... | ecosystem: Environmental > Aquatic > Marine >...
CCCAAATACTTATATCACGTAAAAGGAATAATTTGGCTTGCAGTATTTTATATATAGATCTAGATAATCTTAAGAATATTAACGATGCTAGCGGACATTTAGCTGGCGACCTTTTGCTTAAGTACGCTGCAAAATATCTGCTTTCATGTGTCCGAGAATCTGATACTGTCGCTCGATTAGGTGGAGACGAATTTGTCGTGGTATTACAAAACGTAGATTCGAAAAAAGCAATTGAAGTAATCGCCGAAAAAATGTTATCCCAGATCAATAAACCTCTAACAGAACAAGGTATGCATTTAACCACTTCATTCAGTATCGGGATTTACATTGTAGAAGATGTGGATGTAAGGAACCCGGAGAACGTTGATGCTATATTGCATAAAGCTGATAGCGCGCTATATCGGGCAAAAAATGATGGTCGAAACTGTTACCGTTTCTTCAAGAAAACAAATTCGTCAGCGATTATGGAGAAATCTAACATAGAATAGAATATGACGACTTAAACAAGATACTGATCAACTAGGTGAATTATTCGATTTTCGATTTGACTCTTCAAGGCTCTAAACATAATCCCCAAATTTAAGTTAAGTTCAAAATTTGAATCATCAATTTCGATCCGTCCATTGGCACCTTTTCTGCGAAATGAAAACTCTTGAGTACCTTCCCATTCCGATTGAAACTCGATGTCATTTCTTAATTCCAACATAATCGAATCGATTTTTTTCTTCAATTCTTGAGTTGATAACCGGTGCTTTCTTTGGATACAAATATTTGCCATCAACTATCACTTCGTTTTCTAACGGGCTTTTTGGTTTTTGATACTTTCTCACTTTTCTTAGAAATTAAATCTAACTTATCACTAATTTCTGTCATTTTATCGTGTGTACCTAAATCTAAATCCAACTTCCCTCCCATTACTTTTATTAATGGGTATAACGTTTTTTCTAGAACATCCGATATTTCACGGCTAATATGTTGAGAGTGCTGTGTCGATGCGGTAGTTTGAGACTCAACGAAGCTTTTCGTTAATCGATTAATTGCTTTAACCACAAGAGCCGTATTTTTAATATCCGACTCTTCACCTTTTACACTTTCAATTGCTTCTCTTTGCGCATTTTGATTTTCGATCTGACTTTCTGCAGTGGTTCTCCATGCATCAACACCGGTCACTAGATCATTCAGTTGAGCGACAATTTTCGTTCCTGTATCAGCATCATCTCCTCCCATTGCTTTGTTGCGTAAAAAATCCGCCTTAATTTTTTGCCAGCGAGCGGCTTCGTCATCGGTCAAGCAGTCCCTGAGTTCAGCAAGTTTTAATAAATTTGCTTCGGTACCGTTGGTTAGCAATTGTGACTCGCCTAAATAATGATCATCAATCAATCGGCGTATTTCATCCTCCGTCATAATGGCAGAAATTTTTTCCGCCATTTTATTCATATTACGATAAGATCCCTGTAACTTAAAGGTCGGTTCAGTTCTATATTTATCGTCTTGCGAACTCGCTGCGATATATTCACGATTCACTTTCCAAACAACATCCTGAACTTTTTTCATTTTATCTAAAACCGCAACAATCTCTTTTACTTCCGCTCCGCTATATTGGTGGGATAATTCGGTGGCTGCTATATTCATCCCATTCGCCATATCGATAAATTTATACACATCGCTCATTTCGCGAGTTGCTAAAGGCGCAAGTATCGGATTGGAGGTTAAAGAGTTTTCAATATAACTCAAAGCAAACACCTCTTCTTTACCACCTAACACATCACCAAGATTATAAATATCCGCACGATTAGCTAACATATCCGGAATTTGAAATGCTTCGCCCGATTCGGTATAAGGATTCCCAGCCATAACCACCGCGAATTTTTTTCCGCGCATATCGTAGGTTTTTGTTTTGTTTTTCCAAACACCTTCAATTCTTCTTGTGCCATCACACAAAGAAATAAATTTTTGTAAAAACTCACTATTGGTATGCTGAATATCATCCAGGTAAAGCATCACATTATTGCCCATCTCCAAGGCGAGATTGAGTTTTTCTAACTCTTGTCTAGCTGCACTGTTATCAGCTTGCTCGGGATCGACCGATGTCACATTGTGACCGATAACCGGACAATTAATTTTCATAAAAATAAGTCCCAATCGATCCGCGACGTATTCCATCAAAGTGGTTTTACCGTAACCTGGAGGCGAGATCATTAATAACAAGCCCATCAAATCTGTTCGTTTTTTATCGCCAACCGTACCAATTTGTTTGGCAAGATTATCTCCAATAAGAGAGAGATAAACATCATTGATTAATTTATTTCTGACAAATGACGACAAAGGTTTCGCCTTAAATTCATCTAGTCTTAATTGCTCTCGTTGCTCGCCAGTGACCTGAGAGCGGATCTGGTGATAAGTATGGTAACCAGGTAGAACGACGTTATCATGATGACGATTACGGTCAATAAAATCATCGAGTTGAATAATTAAACTACGGTCTTTTACTCGTGCATGATTACCTAACAGGTTGCCAACGCTCATTTGAATATCGACTTGTCTATCCGTTCGATCAATTCTTTGTTCTGCGTTTAAAATTCCAATCGCTTCACCTACAAAATTTTCATATTGCCGTTTTTTTTGTGAGCTGACAAAAGCTTTTAGCCAACCTTCTGTAATCTGCCAGCGCTTACCAATTTCACCTTTAATATCGGATAATGCTTTTTGATAATCAGCCCAAATATTATGGCTACTTAAATGTGTTTTAAATTCATCACATAATTGGCGAGCATATTTACTGGTAGCAAAACTGACTTTTGATTGTGCCAACTCTTCAACCAGGTATTCACTCGCACTATCAAGAACCAATGGCTCAAAAATCAAACCATGTTGCTCCACAAAAGTCGCCATTTCTTGTTTGACTTCGCTACTCAATAATCGCTTGGCTCCCGCATCGGTAAAAATATCTGCCATATGGCTCGCCGTTTTGGCTCGCTGCGACCACAATATTTGGCTTTTTTCATTTTGAAAGTTAGCCCAATATATACAAGCCAGTCCACGAGATAACGGCGAATATTTAAAGACTCCAGCAGTTTCATACACACTCACAAATTGTTTAAGAATAAGCGCCGCATCATGATCATGAATCCCTTTTTCGTAACCATCTCTAAATCTCGGTGAAGCAAATTGACTCACTAAAGACGTTAGTTGTTTAATGTCAGTTACTGCTTCGGTTAATATTTGCCAAGTTAAATTATCGCTTTGCTTTTCCGCCGCATTAAGTATGTTATAAGCTAAATACTCTGAACGATAAAGCTGGTCGGTTTCTGAAGGAACAGTCATTGACCAATAGTCAGATAAATTATTTAATTGTTGGTTTTTAAGTGGTTCAAAATAATCAGTACCAGTAAGTCGAATATATAACTCATCATCTTTTGGCAATATTGTTAGATCAAGATCCTGAGTATTAACCGCAAATTTATGTCTTGGACCTAACTTAATAACATTGCCGCCCTCTTCATATAAATCGCTTTTATCACGTAGTGAACGAATTGCTTGTTGTTTTGCGGCCTTAAGCTGCGAATCTAAATCTTCCGCTTTAACGCTGTCGTCATAACTATGTAACTGTGTAATAATGTCGCGTATTTTTGTCACTAAACCATCAGCAGCAAAAAAAGCGTTTAGTTCGTCTTGTTCACTAAAGCGTTTAATTCTTCGCTGCACACTTTGCAGTATTCGCTCACCCGCACTTGCCAATGACTGCGCTTTACGTTGACGTTGTTCAACCAAACTTTGTTTATGCTCCTCAAAGCTTTCGAATATTTCCTCACGTTTTGTAATGATGTCGGTTACGAAATCATCAAATTCACTAAATTCGCCTTCTAACTCTTCCAGTTGAACAAGCAATCGGGATACTTGCTCATCACATTTTTCCGGCGTAGTCGAAAGACCTAATGCGTTATGAATACTTTGATTTAATAATTTTAGGCGAGCACCAAATTGAGCAGTTGCTTCAGCACTCCCCATATTCTTTCTTAAATGATCGAGTTCAGCTTTTTGTTGGTTCAACTTGCCGTAAAGTTCAGAAACTGAATCGACAATTCGAGTTTGTACCGTAGCGTCTTCAACTTTTAAAGTTGCCATCATTTCAGAAATAAGATCCAGCCCCTGAGCTAATTGAATGACCGATTCCAAGTGAGGTTTTAATTCCGCATTAGTTTTTGCTTTAACTGATTCTTGCGCGACAGTACTGAGGGTTTTGTAATAGCTATGTAATGCGTCTTCTGAAGACAAAAACTCCACCGTCTGTTGGCATAAAGTATTTTCAACTTGTTCGATGGATTGATCTAGCCTGGAGATTTTGTCGGTATCTATATAACGATAATCTTTAATCGTCATTAAGTGACCGCGATAGTGACGTATTTTATTGAGCCCATCGACAAATTCTTGCGGCGAATGCCAGCTACCCGGCTCAATGCTGCGGATTATTTCTTTTTGATTTGCTTCCGATTCACTCAAAGCTTGGCTTGATTGTTTACGAATACTTTCTACTTTTTCGTATTCGTCAATGACGGATTCAGCAGTTTTACCGATCTGTCTAATTAATACTGAAATAGAATTTAGTTCTGTAGTATCAAGCCAAAAATAAGCATCAAAAATCTTTTCACATTGTTTACTCAACTCATTATAATGATTAGCAGAAACCTCTTCTGAACCTATCGTTTTTGCGATGCCGTATAACTCGGAAATACCTCGAACTAGTTCCGCGTTTCCGATTTTTCCGTAAAAGCTTTGCGAAGTAGGTTGGTTGCTGGCAAAGACTTCGGAATAATAAGGCGTTTGCCAAATTTGAATGGGATGCACTCGATTTGGCTCTTCGTCCGCATAAAAGATGATCATCTTTCCGTCATCATAAAAACCATAACCATGTCCGAATTGTGGGTTCTGTAAAGTACGGTTGATTAAGTTATAAGCGTACAATGCGATGACATTGGTTTCAGGTTGATAAAAAACATACAACACATCTTCGCCATTCGGTGAGCGCAAAGTTCGTTTATAAACTAGTCCTTCTAGACTATCTTCAAATTTTTTGTATTCTCCGTTGGTAAGATAATATCCTCCAGGGAAAATAATTCCGTGATTTTCTGGTAGTGACAAACACGCATCACCGATGGCATCAATTCGAACAATCGCTTGGTTATTTCGATTAAAAACTAAATAACGAAAGTGTTCTTCTTGATAAGGTTTTATTTTCAGCAAAATCATTTGCCCAAGATCGGCATAGAAGAAATCAGCATCGTCAAGCGCTTGCGTTCCTTCGTTAACCGGTTCAGAATAAATCCCCAAACCAACATTAGTGTTGTCTTCAACCTTAATAGTAATATCACCACGAGAACAATCCACAAAAAGCGTATCTAAAATATTGATGTGTGGATTTCGCCCGTCGATTACATCATCTCGCCCACACTCTATCCATTCAAAATCCTGACTCGCTGGTAATTGAATATCTCGTTCACCACGATTATCGATGTAGTCTAAGCTTTTTCCATCGGATGATATTTGCCAACGAAAAACTCGAATGTCCGATAATTTTTCTCCAATACTAAAAGCGGCAAGTAAGCGGCTATCTTTGACAACTAATTGAGATAAAGATGCGTCTTTGTAATAGGTGTAAAGCTCTTTAAATTCCATTTGAAAACGGCTATCCGCAAGAAAGGAATCCTTACTCGCGACGCGTTTTAAATCAAATTGATTATCTTTTTCCGTTAATTGATATAGCGATAAAACATCTTCGATTTTAGTTTCTTTTTTGAGACCGATAAAAACGTTATAACCGAATAAAACTTTATCGCCGACAATCACCAGATCTTTCGCCTGACAATTATTTTCAGTTCTTAATCGCATGCGACCAAGTACTTTCATATCTGTGCTGCCGAATTCTTTTAATCTTTCTTGATTGATTTTGTTGATCAGTGAGTCAATTTCTCGCCCTTGCTCAGACAATCTCTGGCGAATGACATCATATGCGCCACCTTCGGCGACCGCATTTTCTACAATAGAATTTTGCTCTGTCACGTTATTATCCCTACAAATTTATTATCACTATTTGGGAGTGTTAAATCCCCCTCAGTCCCCCTTTTTTAAAGGGGGAAGTAAAATCTTAGCTTCATTCTTTTTTCAATTCCCCCTCTTTAGCAAAGAGGGGCTAGGGGAGATTTAAATTACTACTTGATACTGAAAACAGTTAAATTATTTTAACCTTTGTCAACCCCCCTTCAATCCCCCTTTTTAAAGGGGGGAGGACAAAACCTTCAATACTTATGCTTCTGTAGAAGGATCTTTTGTAGCAGAAGATTTATTTTGTTCCAATTGTGGAACATTAGCACCGCCCAAAAGTTTTTCCATTAACGCCTGAATGATAGGACTTTTTTCAATGAATCCATTCACCGCATTTCCGGCTCCCATACCTTTGGCTAGCTTGTCAAAATAGTCCCCTTGACCACCAACAATGTCGATGTTGGCATTTTTAAGTGCGGAAGCAAGCACCTGCGCTTGGTCACTTGAAATTTCTTTATTTGCTTCGATTGATGCAAGTACTTCCTTCAATTGGAATTCAAGGTTTAACCTAAATTCTTCGAACTCTTTTGAAGCAGCATCCATATTGTTCATCGCTGCGAACTTGTCAACTAAACCATCAGCTTCTGCTTTTCCTTTTTCGCGAATAACATCGGCAGTACTCATTCCGATCTCTTTAGTTGCTACCGCTTCTGCTTTTCCTAGTTCTTCGTTACCGCGAGCTTCTGCTGTTAGTTTTTCTTCAAGCACGTTCGCTTCTGCTATCCCTTCTTTCTTAGAAGACTCAGCTTTGGCTTCTTGTACCCTGGCTTGTGCTAAACCTTCTTTTTCAAATGCATCTGCTTTAGCAACCATAACTTGAGCTTGAGCCAATCCGCTTGCCGCTTGAGTGGCCTGACTACCTTCAGCAAGCTTTTTATCTGCTTCTGATCTTTTAGCCGAAGCTTCTAATTCTGCTTGGGCCATTAAGTTGATTTCGCGGGATTTATGCACAGCTTGTTGCTCTTCAGCTTCAGCCTGCTTAACCATTTGTACAAGCCCCTCTTGAGCAGTCGCTTCCGCCGCAAGAATTTTAACCTGTTTTAAGCGATCAGCTTCTGATACTTCTTGAACTTCTTTGATCCGTTCTTCTTCTTGCGCAACTTTCTTTTCAACCGCAATGCGCTCACTGATTGTTTGCGCAATGATTTTTTTCTGTTCTTCAAGTGCTTTGTCTTTATCAATGATAGACAGATCAACCTCTCTCAAACGGTTAACCTCTTCCATTTGCTGAGCGCGAATTACTCTTTCTTTTTCGATAACAACTGCTCGTTCGCGATTTTGCTCAGCGACTTCTATTTGACGCATTTTAACCTGGTCGCGAATTGCTAGTTGTTCATCGGTTTCGATTGTTGCCTGGTCTGCTTTTAAACGTTCTTCTTCTTGAACCTTTTTGGTTTCCGCTTGTTCCCGCGCTTTGACTGTTTCGATTTCACGTTCTTGTTTAGACTCGGCATCAATTTGTTGACGCTCAAGTGCAAGCATTGCTTCGCGTGTTTCTACATTCTTTTTTGTGATAGCCAACTCTTCGTCTTTTTCTAAACGATTGGTTTCAACGTTTTGTACTGCGGTGATTTCGGTGATCTTCTTGATACCTTGTGAATCTTGAATGTTGTTATGATCGAGTTGATTTTTTGGCGTTTGTTCCAAATAGTCGATAGCGACATCTTCTAAAACATAACCATTAAGATCGTCGCCTATAACTTCGATTATTTTCTCACGAAATTGTATCCGGTTCTCAAATAAATCTAAAAACATCATATTCTTACCAACCGTTTTAAGCGCTTCAGAAAACTTCGCGTTAAACAATTCGTTAACAGCGGATTTATCTGAAGCTCTATCGACTCCGATTGATTTCGCAACTCTTAAGACATCATCTCGAGTTTCATTAACACGAAGATAAAAAGCGACCGTTATGTCTGCTCGTAAATTATCTTTACAAATTAAACCGTCATTTGCTCTACGGTCTATCTCAAGGGTAATTAATGAAATTTTCATAACTTCCATTTTATTAAATACCGGATAGACCACACCACCAGTAAATCGAACTTTTGGTTTTGAACTCATATCATTTATTATGAGTGCATAACCCTGAGGTATTTTCTTATAGAAGGCGCTTATGACTATGGCTACAAAAACTGCAAAGCCTAAGAACCATCCTATCCAAGTGAAAACTAATATCCATGATTCGTTCATTCTTGATTACTCCTAATTTAATAACTAATTGTAGACGATTTATAATTCCAAATATTTCATTGTTCTATTTCTTTTTTAAATTTCTGTTCACTAACTACTAGAAAACTCTCATCGCTAGGCTGATGTTCTGTCAACACTACCATATCACCAGTATTAAATAATTCATCATCATAACTCCTAACTTTTAATATTAAACTCGCTCCTTGATATATGCATTCTACTTCACCAAAATTCTGATCAACTCTGCTACTACGCACTCGGCATGTTCTACCAATAATCGAACGACTGATTGGTTCATTATTAATTTTCTTAAATAGTGGTTTTAATGGTTTAATCATAACCGCTGTAACGAAAATAGAAATCATAAAACTAACGACTATCGTAGATAAATCTAATAGAATTTCAACCAGAGAGAACATATCTGGGAAAGACGGAACCAGTTTGCTCACGAAATAGCAGATGAACCAACCATTTAGCATTAAGAGGCTAAGAACAATAGTAATCGGCACACCTGATAATCCTAACGTTGTGAGTAGACCAGCAATCGTACCTATTTGCCCTACATCGGTATCCAATTCAAGATCGACATCAGCACTAAATATATCAAAATCTACTAATCCAACAACTGCAATTAGCCAGTAGCCTGTCACCACTCCTAAGCCCACCGTATAAACAGAGACAGGAAAACTGCTTATATTAATTAAAAACTGCTCCATTACCGACTCCTTAAATTCTTATGTCTATTCGCCTTAATATCATTTCTCCAAAACCAAGCACTAAAAACACCTGCCATAAAACCAAAAATATGCCCTTCAAAACTGGTTGAATCCCGAAAATCTAACAAACTAATTACCACCCCGCCATATACCAAAAATGTAACCATCGCGATTAAAATATTTCTAAAACTGCGCTCAAAAAATGCTCCACTAAGCAAATAACCCCAATATCCCAACACCAACCCTGAAGCGCCAGCGTGCACACCATCTCTAGCAAATAACCAGACTGATAACCCAGTGATCAACATGATTGATACAGTTATTTGCTTTGCCTTTCCGTTAACACAAACTAGAAATCCTAGAATCGCTAATGGTAACGTATTTGACAACAAATGGGGAATATTCCAATGAAGAAAATGCATCGCCAATATACCGAAAAACTTGCTTGGTTGTCGAGGTACTAGTGCCAAATGATTAAGGCTATGATCAAAAATCATATTCACGATTTCCAACCCCCACATTATGGCAATGATAAAAAGCAGTAGTTTAAAGTCGTTCGCTGCATTTTTTTTTGCTAATCTCCTCAACAAATTCAAAACGATTCCTTATTCCTTAGACTCTGTCATAACACTGGTAATTATTTCCTTTGCTGCCAGCTCCTTTATCGCCAATTTGTCGGACGGCTCTAAACCATAATGTTTTGCCAAAATCTCATAATCGTCCGCTGAAAGCGAGATAGTTAACCTTGGTCTGACAGGTTTTTTACTCGGTAAGCCCAGAATTTTGCGCATTTGATCCGAAGGCGACAAATCATTATGGATCGCTTTCAGTTTCAATTGTTTTTGCGCTTCAGTGGAAATATCAAAAGCAACCTGAGTTGCTTTGACTGCTTTTGATTCTTTTTTCCAATGATCGGGTTGTTTGCTTTTCATCTATTTTTCTCGTTACTGCACAAGACCAAGTTCAAAAACTTTCTTACCACAGAGGCACAGAGAACACAGAGGGAAACCAAGCTCAAAGGAAACGAGTCAAATAAATTTTTGTTTTTCTCTGTGTTCTCTGTGCCTCTGTGGTAGAAATATCTTTAGTTATTTTTTCTTCAATCTTGCTAGGACTGCTTCCGCTGAATGTTTTTCATGCTTGATACCGGATTCTTTCAGCTTTTTATCAAGATCATCGCCATCCATGTCTTTACGTAATTGAATACCTGCATCCAGTTTGTCTTGCTCGTTTTCTTGCTTCTGCTTAATTCGCTCTAGCGAATCCCTCGCAGAGCCAATGGATGACTCATTAGCGGTAATCGTCTGAGTTACTGACTTTGTCGCTTGCTGAACAGATTCGCGAGTTTTCACCATCGCAAGTTCTCTTTCATGTTCCGCTATGATTTTTTCTGCTTCTTGAATTTGAGATTTAAGTACATTGACGTTCTTCTCATAACTCGTTACATCTTCAGCAAGGGTTTCAGCTTTGTCTTCTAACTTCGCTACTTTTTCAGCGACCTCTAAGGCTAAAGCTTCATCTTTTTTTTCTAAGGCCTGAACTGCGTAGCCTTCGTTTTCGCTTATTTGAGATTGTAAATCCTTAAGTTTTCTCTCAGCTGCCATTTTCTTAGCGACAATCTCGGTAAGACCTTCTTTGGCTTCGACCAAATTTTCTTTTGAGTCGTGAATTTCTTGTTCAAAAATTCTTAAAGACTGAGTATCCACAACGGCTTCACCAATTTCTCTTGCTCCGCCACGTATCGCTGTTAATAATTTCGTAATAATGTTCATAGTGTTTTCCTCTTAGTGGTGATTCTTAAAAATTAATCCTGCTCTATCTGCTCTAATTTACTTAATAAACTCTTCTAACGCCTGCAAACTATCAATCGAATTGCTTGCCAATGTGACCAGCTCATCGCTAAGACTTTCTAACGTAGAGCCGCATGACAGAGCACCAAAAATAACGTAATAATCGTCGACTATAGCAAATGAACTTAAAGGTATTGGCACATTCAGTTCGAGCATATATTGGTTTAGTTCGTTTCCTTTTTCGGTGTAAATTTCGTCTTTATTAAATAAGTAAGAGATACAAATAATTTGAGTATCTGTGACCGTAACGAAAATTGGCATTTCCTCAAGACCCGATACATCAACTCGCAAAACGTCTTGCTCTCCTGGCATAGGTAAACAGCTAAATTCATGTCCTTTATATTGGTACTCTGATAGCTGTTTGGATAAATTTTGCAACAAACTCATGAAGCCTCCTTGTTTGATTGAAATAATACGTCACGACATAATATGTCAAACAGAATATCAGTGTCGACATATTATGTCAAGG
>Ga0316205_10004935_pt1 | contig 11326 bp, 12 predicted proteins | sample 3monthpyrite_MG_FD_204941 | JGI IMG/M metagenome (GOLD analysis project Ga0316205, IMG submission 204941) | Microbial mat bacterial communities from mineral coupon in-situ incubated in ocean water Damariscotta River, Maine, United States -... | ecosystem: Environmental > Aquatic > Marine >...
ATTAATTAAGCAAATTTCATCGTCACTGACATAGAGCTTAAGAAAGCGATTATTATGTTGTTGGTTTAAGTAATCATATAAACGTGCATGCTCGGGTGGTAGAGCTTCTTTTATGGTTCCTTCAATTAGTGAACCATCCATCATGTGTATTGTGCAATAAAGAGTTTTTGCCGAATTATCAATGGCATCTTTATCGTTATATTCGATTCGGATAATCGTTTGCCGGTTATAAAAACGAATTTCATCTGGTGTATCAACTTGGAAAACAACAAACGGTTCAGGTTGATTAACAATATCAAGTATCGCTTCATCTTGACCATTATCATTGTTATGTATAAACAATGCGCCAACAACGGGTCCGGTTGGATGAACCCATAATTGAACCTTTTTTTGTTTGGTGGGTAATTTTAATGTATCAACAGACAATGACTATCCCCAATTAATTTCTTTGTTTTCGTTTTATAAGCAAAACCCATTTTAGGCGGACAAGTTTTAGCTTTTTACAAGCTGAGTATACCTATAGTATTGATAATCTGCGAGTTTTGTCTTAGTTGTCGCTTGAGAGGTGTACTAAATTCGACCGCCTCGGGTGAAACGAAGTCGCCAATATTTATCATTCATATTAGCAATATTGACTCTCTTTCCGCTCGAAGGAGCGTGGACAAATTTACCATTGCCCAAGTACAAGCCAACATGTGAGATTTTCCGCCTATTTATTCGAAAGAATACCAAATCACCTCTTTTCAGATACCTTTTTTCGACTGGTGAAGACGCTTTGTATAGCTGTGTTGTTGTTCGTGGTATGGTTAATCCCGCCTTTTTGTAACTGAAGTTAATCAGACCACTGCAATCGAACCCCGTTTTAGGACTGGTTCCACCATAGTGATACGGTTTACCAATTTGCGCTTTAGCCGTGGATATTATCTGCTGGTATTTAGGATTAGTTGAGTACTGTCGATACGACTTTTGAGAACTACTGCAGCCACTCACAAGGAGAATCAGTATTCCAATTAGACAAGGAATTGTATGTTTTTTGTACAAATATTGGCCGTTTTTCATGATATTAAAGTATAGACGATATACATATTTATGTTGTCGTTTTTACCTAATTTCTATATAAAACATAGAGTTTCATCAGAATATTCAAGTTAATTATACTTATTGGATAATACAGATAATTGAAGTTGGTCACTTTATATACAGATTTTCTAGGCTAAAATTAAACTATGGATAATATAAAAGTATCAGCAAACCAATTTAGTCGGGTAACACCGAGTCAAAATGGTGCAAAAGAGCGGGATGAGGGTTTCGTGGCCGCTCGGGCTGATATAAGAAAGGACAAAACAGAAGGTAGTCATAGTAGTAGTAATGATAGCCAGCCAAAAAGGTCGAACGACGATAATGCGAATATTCAGAATAATAGCCTAGTGGAACAAAGAAGGCGTGATCTGGCAAAACAAATTTCGACAAAGGAGTTAGCTCAAGAACAAGTTAAACAAGCGGAAGAACTGAGTGCTTTGCGTCAATTAGAATCAAGAGCGGCAGCAAATAAACAAAAAATTGAAGGAAGTTATCACGCCGTTCAACAAGATAATCATCACCATAAGGCAGAAGAGATGAGGAATAAGCACACGTCCTCTACTGATACTGCATCGAAAACAAAATCACAAGTCCCCGATCCGATAAATCTCGTGGTGTAAATGAGCTATTTACGACGATTTAAGTCGTAGTTGGATAAAATGAGACTAAATCATTTCTTTTAGTTACAGCTAACGTTTAATTAGTATAATGCTGCTTTGGTTAGTCAATTCTTAATAGATAAAAGAAAATAATAATATGCCTCCTCGCAACACCCGTACTTCTAGCTCTAGTTCTAAGCGTAAAAAAAAGACGACCAAGAAAAAGTCAGAAAAGAAAAAATCAAACAAGAAAAGAGTGGTGAAAAAAAAACACCGAAATACAACGCGATTTAATCAATTTTTAGATAGATTTCAATGGCGTTATGCTCTTATTTTTATTGTAATTATAGTTTTTTCATATGTTTTGTATCTGGATTTTACCGTCCAAAAATTATTTGATGGGAAACGTTGGGCTTTGCCTGCAAAAGTTTATGCTCGTCCACTTGAACTTTACAGCGGTTTACAATTAACCGAAAACGATTTACTCCGTGAGTTGAAATTATTAGGGTTTCGTAATAAGGCTAACGCAAAACAATCAGGTAATTATTTTGTTGATGGAGACGACGTTATACTAACAACTCGTCCATTTCAATTTTGGGATGAAAAGACGAATTCAAATGTAATAAAAATTAGTTTTAATAATGATTTAGTTTCAGAAATTTATAACTATACCAATGAGAAAAATGTAGATGTTATGCGTATGGAGCCTGCCATTATTGGGGGTATCTATCCATCTCACAAAGAAGATCGTATTTTAGTTAAATTTGAAAATGTGCCTGAGTTATTAAAATCTACTATCAAAATTGTTGAAGATCGTAATTTCTATGAACATAGTGGTTTATATTACAAGGGGATTGCACGAGCCTTATGGGCAAACATTCGTGCAGGCAAAACGGTGCAGGGTGGTAGCACCCTGACACAACAACTAGTTAAAAACTTTTTTCTCTCAAACACTCGAAGCTTATGGCGTAAAGCAAATGAAGCGGTTATGTCGTTACTGCTTGAGTGGCATTACGATAAAGATGATATTTTTGAAGCCTATATTAATGAAGTTTACTTAGGCCAAGATAAAGCAAGAGCGATACATGGTTTTGGCTTGGCAAGTCGATATTACTTCGATCGGGGTTTAGATGATTTAGAATTACATCATATTGCCATGCTTGTGGCGTTAGTGAAAGGCCCATCTTATTACAATCCGCGTCACTCAGTTAAACGTTTACTGAAACGACGGAATTTAGTACTCGATTTATTAACACAATTTCACGTTATAAGTTTAGCTGAGGCAAAAAAAGCAAAACGTCAGTCTTTAGGTATTATAAAATCTAAGCCGAGCAGTGTTTCTTTACATCCGGCTTTTCTTGATTTAGTAAAAAGACAGCTTAGAACTTATTATCGTGAAAAAGATTTAGCTTCCGAAGGTTTACAAATTTTTACAACACTTGATCCACTCCTGCAAATGCAGGTTGAAAAAATAATAAAGAATAAAACGATTCAGCTTGATAAACAGCAAAGGCTACATGGCGAGTTACAAGCTGCTGCAATTGTAACAAATACAACAAATAGCGAAGTGCTTGCGTTAGTGGGGGATAGTAATCCACATCAAGCAGGTTTTAATCGAGCTTTAGATGCTATTCGACCAGTAGGCTCATTAATAAAGCCAGCAGTTTATTTAACGGCGCTTAAAGATAATAAATATAATCCTTTAAGTTTGCTAAATGATACACGAGTACATTTAAAGGGCCCCTCCGGAGATGTTTGGTCGCCACAGAATTATGATAAACGCGAGCACGGCAAAGTTGCTTTTTATGAAGCGCTTAGTCATTCCTATAATTTAGCTACGGTACGACTAGGATTGAAATTAGGATTCGAAAGTATTCAGCAAACTATTCGAAATATGGGAGTAAGCCGAAAAATTCCTGCTTATCCTTCTATGTTGTTAGGCTCTGTTAATATGTCGCCGTATGAGGTAACGCAAATGTACCATAGTTTAGCTTCCGGTGGTTTTAATATGCCTTTGCATGCTATTCGTGAAGTATCAGCACTTGATGGTTCTCCTCTTAAACGTTTTCCATTAAAAGTGCAGCAAACATTAAATATAGAGCATGTCTCTATCATTAATAGTATTCTAAATAATGTGACTAAGATTGGAACAGCAAGAAGTATAAAATTGAGTTTTCCTAGTAGTTTTATTGCCGCAGGTAAAACTGGGACAACAGATGAATTACGTGATAGCTGGTTTGCTGGATTTACAGGTCGTCATTTAGCTATTAGCTGGTTAGGTGTTGATGATAATAAATCAACTGGATTAACGGGAGCTAGTGGGGCGTTAAAGATTTGGTCGGACATTATGCGTTCAGTTAAAACTCAACCGATAGTATTTAATTCAACAGCTAGTGTAGAATATATGGCGGTCGATCCTATTACCCTAAAACGAATAGACAAAACATGCGAAAATGCGGTCTTGCTGGCCATTCAGGAAGAATTTATTCCAAGTGAACAATCAAGCTGCAACTAAATATGAAAATAAATTGTAAAGTTAAAATAATTTTTCTGGTGATTACGGCTATCGGTCTGACAGCTTGCGGCTCTTATTTAAAAGATAGAAAAAGCGATAAGGTGGACGATGGTTTTAGTCAGCAAATAAAACCTGAAAAAACAACTTCGCCAGCAGTTCTTGCGTTAATTAAAAAAGCACGTGTTAATGCAATCAATGGTGAGATAGACAAAGCGATGTTGCGCTTAGAACGAGCCGTTCGGATTGAACCCTCAAATGCAACCGTTTGGCACTATATGGCTAAACTTTTTTTACAAAAAGAAAATTATAAACAAGCGTCAGGTTATGCGTCGAAATCAATAAGTTTAGCAGGTAACAATAAATCACTTGTTATCGATAATTGGCGTGTTATTGCTCATGCACAGTATCGCTTAGGAAATACTAAAGGTGCACAAGCGGCACAAGATTCTATTAATAAGTTGCAGCAATGATTAGCTGTCACAAAAACACAAGATTATAATTTTGTTAGACCCTTCCGAATATTTAAATAGTAATGGCCCATTAGCGCAAAAAGTAGTGGGGTTTGCACCAAGGCAACAACAAATGGAAATGGCTGATGCTGTTGCTCATGCACTTGAATGTGAAACAACATTTGTTGCTGAGGCCGGCACAGGAACCGGTAAAACGTTTGCCTATTTAGTGCCTGCGTTACTATCGGGTCGAAAAATTTTGATTTCTACTGGCACTAAAAACCTCCAAGATCAACTCTTCCATAAAGATTTGCCTATTGTGCGTGAAGCACTTGATATGCCAATAACCGCAGCATTATTAAAAGGACGTTCCAACTATCTATGTAAACATCGGCTTAGTTTAGCTGAGCAGGATATTCACGGTGAAACTAAGTTTCACATTTTAAAATTACGGCAAATTAGAAATTGGGCAATCAAAACTAAAACTGGCGATACTAGCGAAATCCCAGAAATATCAGAAGGGGATGGCATATGGCCTGTTGTAACATCAACCTCTGAGAATTGTATTGGTACTGACTGTGATGATTACAATGACTGCCATGTTGTTAATGCAAGACGGTTGGCGCAAGCAAGTGATGTTGTTGTTATCAATCATTATTTACTATTATCTGACATGGTTATTCGTGAAAATGGATTTGGTGAGCTATTACCCATCGCAGATGCTTTTATTATTGATGAGGCACATCAACTGCCTGATGTAGCATCAAATTTTTTTGGTACGAGTGTTAGTGGTTATCAGCTGAAAGAATTAATTGCAGATGTAACAACAGAGTATTTAGCTGAAATAAATGAAGATAAAGAACTGCTTGATTTATGTGAGGATATAAAAAAAACTATATCCGATTTCCGGTTAGCGATGGGTTTACCTATACGACGAGGTGGCTGGAGTGAAATACAAAATAACTCGGAATTTAAAAATGTTATTCTAACACTCAATTCACAAGTGGAAGAGTTGAAGGAATATTTAGCACCACTTGCAGATAGAACTAAAGATTTGGATGCTTGTTATAACCGTTGTGTGAGTATTCTTGAGCGATTACAATTGCTAACGGTATCTCCACCATCTGATCACATACATTGGTTTGAGACATATAAGCGATCTTTTTCATTACATTTAACGCCATTTGATGTTGGAAATGAATTTAAACAACAAATGGATAACTTGCCGGGAAGTTGGATTTTTACATCCGCAACGCTAACAGTCGGAAATAAATTTGATCACTTCTTAACACAGCTTGGTATTCTTGACGATGTCAGTAGTAAAATATGGGATAGCCCATTTAATTATCGAGAACAAGCGTTACTTTATATACCCGATGGTTTACCTGAACCTCAAAATCAGGATTATTTAAAGGCAGTTGTTGAAAAGGCAATTCCTATTATTAATTTAAGTGAAGGGCGTACATTTTTTTTATTTACAAGCTACCGAGCATTGAATGAAGCATTAGAGCTTTTAAAAAATAAAATAGATTTTCCATTGTTGGTTCAAGGTGAAAAGCCTCGCGACGCATTAATTACTGACTTTAGGAAAATGGGAAATGCTGTTTTACTGGGTACATATAGTTTTTGGGAAGGCATTGATGTAAAAGGCGATGCCCTTACAACAGTTATTATTGATAAATTACCTTTTGCTTCACCAGGTGATCCAATATTAAAAGCACGGATTGACGCGATGCGTGATAATGGACTCAATCCTTTTTTTGATTTTCAATTACCCAATGCGGTCATTACCTTAAAGCAAGGCGCTGGTCGTTTAATTCGTGATTATATGGATAGTGGTTTACTCATGCTCTGTGATCCAAGACTACGTACCAAACCCTATGGTAAAATTTTTCTTAAGAGTTTACCTATAATGCCTATTACAAAAGAGTTCGACCATGTTAAAACTTTTTTTTCTGAAAAAGTTAATGCTGTTGAAGAGGAATTAAAGGTTTGAGTGCGAATATGAATGATATTTTGTTAGCAAAAACAGACGATGAAATCCTTTCTTGTTATGACGTAATGGTACAACTTAGGCCAACGTATAATCATGATAAATTTTTACTACAAGTAAAAAAACAAATGCTCGATAACTATCAGTTGGTATACCTTAAAAGTAACAATATTATTTGTGCTGTAGCTGGTTTTCGGTATTCAGAAAACCTAGCTTGGGGTAAGTTTTTATATGTTGATGACTTGGTTACAGCAAGTACGCAACGTTCAAAAGGCTACGGTAAACTCTTATTAGATTGGCTTATTGAACAGGCTAAATTAAATAACTGTGTAGCATTACATTTGGATTCAGGTATACAGCGAACTGATGCTCATCGATTTTATAAACGAGAAAATATGGCACATACAGGTTATCATTTTGCGATTGAACTTGATTAGCAACAATATACTTGCGGAAGAGAATTGCTAAATCTTTATATTATAATATACTTCATCTTTTAACTTATTGAATTATCTAAAGAATATCTATCATCCTTTTCGTTAAAACAAATTAGTGAACTGATAATCAAAATCATAAAATATCTCTCCAATTTAATTAACAGATCAGTATAATGTAGGACTGTTCTGACAAATTGTTACTTAAAAGAGGATTGTGTCTGTAATGGCAGTACTTATTCAATATGCTAATGGTGTTCCGGGAGTGAAGTTTTCACTTGATAAACCCGAAATTTCGATTGGCCGTGCTTTGGATAATGACATATCAATTGATGATGAGTTTGTGAGTAAGCATCATGCCTTAATTCAGCTTGTAGAGGATGAATTAACCTCAGTCATTCATTGTATCCTTATTGATAACGAAAGCACGAACCATACGTACGTTAACAATATGGAAGTGTCAGCGCACAGTTTAGATGAAAATGATAAAATATTCATTGGGCAGAATGAATTTCGTTTTCTACCCGATTCTGCTTCTACCGCCGAACTCGGTAGTATTCAAAACGGTTTTTTTGCTGATGATGCCCCTGGCTTGATGCATGAAAGTGTTACTAAGGCTGCCCTGACAACAACTAGATTAAATAATAGCACGCCAAGATTTTCTGATGTGCCATTAGACGGTTATAGTGTAGATGAATTATCTGGAACGCATCAACTTGAGGTGGATGTTAATTCAGCTGGTTCGTCAAATGAAGCAACATCTGAGTCACAAAACAATAAAAACACTAAACGTTTTAGTCGACGCCTCACATTTTAGTTAAGTTTAATCTTTGCTATTAAAATTTCTCTATTTCGTTAGAATAGTCGCTCTATAATTTCGATAATATGAGTTTTTATGTTTATTTTAGCGCTTGAATCGACAACTGAGGCTTGCTCAGTCGCATTATTGCAAGACAACATCATAACAGAGCAATTTGAGATTGCGCCTCGACAACACACAAACCTTCTTCTAAGTATGATTGATAATCTGCTTAGCGAGCAAAGAGTCATGAAGCGTGATTTAGATGCTATTGCTTTTTGCCGGGGCCCGGGTGCATTTACGGGGTTACGGATAACAGCAGGCGTCGCTCAAGGTTTAGCTTTTGGTTTAAACATTCCTGTTATCGCTATATCGAGTTTAGCGGCAATTGCCCAAGGTGCTTATCGCGCCAATCAATCTCAACAGAAAACGTATTTAGCTTGTCTCGATGCAAGAAAAGGTGAAGTGTTTTGGGGACGTTATTTGATTGAGGCAGGTTTTGCAAAAAGTGTTGATACTGAGTATGTTTCCTCAGTAGATGATATAAGCAATTCACTACAGAATAATCCTGACAAGAAGACGCAGTGGCAAGTCATCGGGACAGGACGAAATATAGTTGAAAAATTAAATGAACCTCAGCTCATTTTTGCTGACTTAATACCCGATACAGTGAATTACCCTCATGCGTATGATGTAGCTGTTCTTGCGGTAAGAGAATATGAGCTTGGTAATACCGTAACAGCAGAAATGGCTATTCCTGTCTATTTAAGAAATAACGTTACATATTAAGAAAAGAAGGTATTTATAAATCCGTTATGAATAAAAAATATAATTTTTACTTTTTCATTTTATTGCAATTTTTAGCATTCAATATTTATGCAGAAGAGCCAGCATCAAATATTGCAAATAAAGCGAATAAATCTACCCCGATAGAAAGTCCTGACCCCGTCAAAGTTGAAACTGCCGTTTTTGTACACAATGTAAAAGGGGAAATGAATAAAATATATAAACGTTTATTTACTGGATTTGAAAACAATGGATACTATGTGTTATTTGAACCTAATATAGGTCGTAATCTTGCACATTTTGCTAAACGTTGGGGTAAAGATTACAACAAGAATAAAATCGATTCCATTCGCAGTATGGTTTTTTGTAACGGTTGGTATGCAAATAAAATAAGCAATGAAGATCCTGATATGTTGGCTTTGTGCCCACTACACGTAACGTTAACGCATATAAAAGGTTATACCCGTGTGCTTTTTGTAAAACCGGGTATAGTTTCGCAAGGTAGCCCAGCTAGTGCGGTTGCGCTTGAGTTAGAGCAAGATATAATTCGAATAATTAAAGAGTCAGCACGTTAAACTTAATTAATTGCCAATTTATAAACGATTAATGTCAGGACTATTAATAAAAAATAGGGATAGGCGACTGTTGGTTTAGCAGAGTTTGAAATGTACTCTATAAGTAATCCCTTTATCCCTTGACGTTTATTTTCCCACTGCGAATAAAACTGGAAGGGAATATCGTTGTCAACTGTTTCATGGTTTAAATTCTTTTCAACGAAAAGAATTCTTGCTTCTAAACGTTTTTGAAATGTTTTCCATATACCATCTTGTAGCCATAAAATAAGAATAAAAGTGACTGTTACCCATTCATTTAGTATATAGCTGATACATAAAACGCTAATTAGAACGCTAAATAGTTTTATGACAATAGAAAATTTTTCATACTTCTCAATATCGTTATGAAGTATGGCCCATTCTTTTTGAAAGTCACTCATTAATGATCTTGCCGATTATTTTACTATTAAAGACTAGTTAACAAATAATTCAACAAGCATCTGCTCGTAGATTTCTGATAGTTGTTCTAACTCTTTAACGTTAACGTGTTCATCAACTTGATGAATGGTTGCATTGAGAGGCCCTAATTCGAGTACTTGCGCGCCAGTAGGCGCAATAAAACGGCCATCTGAAGTACCGCCAGCTGTTGATAGTTCGGTATCGATACCAACGATTTTTTTAATGGCTGTACTTGCAGCATCGAGCAGCTTTCCCTCAGAAGTTAAAAAAGGGTGACCAGATAAAATCCACTTTAGATCATATTCAAAAGAATATTTATTTAATATGGCTTCGACTTCTTGTTGAAGTTTTTCAGATGTCGTCTCAGTTGAAAAACGAAAGTTAAAAACCACATCAACATCGCCAGGAATGACATTGGTAACACCCGTACCACTATTGATATTGCTTATTTGGAATGTGGTCGGCGGAAAGTGATCATTACCTTGATCCCATTCTTTATTCGTTAATTCGCTCATCGCTTCTGCAAACGCATGAATCGGGTTTTTAGCAAGGTGTGGGTAGGCAACATGTCCTTGCTTGCCTTTTACTTTAAGTTCAGCGCCTAAAGAGCCACGTCGGCCATTTTTAACCACATCGCCCATTTGATTTGTACTAGAGGGTTCGCCAACTAAGCACCAATCAATTTTAATTTTTTCTGCCGTTAAATGCTCAATGACTTTTACAGTACCATTGATTGCTGGACCTTCTTCATCGCTGGTAATTAAAAAACCAACACTACCATCGATATTTTTATGCTTTTCAAAGAATCGTTCACATGCAGTAACCATTGCGGCAACGGAGCCCTTCATGTCGGCAGTGCCTCGGCCATAAAGTTCACCATCATCAATAGTTGGGGTAAAAGGAGGGAAACGCCAGTTTTCTTCAGGGCCAGTTGGTACGACGTCGGTATGGCCCGCAAAAACAAATAAAGGGTTCGGATTGGCATTGCCTGAGCTTTTAACTGCCCAAAGGTTTAACACTTCACCATAGTTTAAGTTTTCTATATTAAAACCAATGGCTTTTAAACGTTCAGAAATTATATTTTGACAGTTAGCATCATCTGGTGTAACTGAAGCTTGAGAAATGAGTTGCTTTGTAAGTTCAAGGGTTGACGACATTGTGGTGTTATCGCTCTTGTTATGTGTTGCTTCTATGTTGAAGCATTAAATTTCTTAGACTCAAGTTCCTGCGAAATAGCAGGAACCTACATAGAGAAGTTTTATAATTGGAATAAATGCTTATAAAATGCGTCGCTAAAACCAGCGTGACATTTTTCTGCATGTTCAATAACGGGTCTTTTAATAATAGAGGGTTGTTGCTGCATAATCCCTTTTGCTTTTTCAGCATCAAGATTAACTTTTTGATGATCAGGAAGTTTACGCCAAGTCGTGCTACGACGATTAAGTAATGTTTCCCAGCCGATTGATTTTACCCATGCATCGAGCGCATCATCTGGTACGCCATCACTTGATAAATCATGAAATTCATAGCTTATTTCATTTTTTTCAAGCCACTTACGTGCGTCTACAACAGTGTCACAATTTTTAATACCATAAAGGGTAGTCATAATTAAATATCTCGTAGTAATTCGTTAATGCCAACTTTGCCAAGTGTTTTTT
>Ga0316205_10004936_pt1 | contig 11324 bp, 10 predicted proteins | sample 3monthpyrite_MG_FD_204941 | JGI IMG/M metagenome (GOLD analysis project Ga0316205, IMG submission 204941) | Microbial mat bacterial communities from mineral coupon in-situ incubated in ocean water Damariscotta River, Maine, United States -... | ecosystem: Environmental > Aquatic > Marine >...
CATTTTCTCAATCCCATTTTGGCTGATTGGTCTAACCATGATTTACGGGATTTTCGAAGCCTTATTTGGTTCACAAGAGATTATTATTCGCCGCAGAGACATGATAATTCGAAAGTTTAATCTATTTTGTAGTACCGAAGAAGTAATTAATTATCGTAATCTACATTCTATTGAGTTACAAGATTTTTACAAACTCAGCAATCGAACAAATCATGGCTTTCGCATGTTAGCCTCCGGTGCTAATGACAGTGGTTTTCTAAAAAAAACTCCTACTTTTTCTTATGATGGCTCCTATTATTTCTTCGGTGAGCATCTTGCTGAAAAAGACAAAGAATGGTTGGTGGATTATTTAAATGAAAAGATAATACCCTTGCTCAACTTTGTTTGATTATACCTGAATTACACCGGTTTTATACTCTTTAATCACCGGGTTCAAATTTGCCACTTCAATTGCTTTGGAGATTCGTTCTCTTGTTTGCATTGGGTGGATAATTCCATCAATCCATAACCGAGCTGCGGCGTATCTAACATCGGTTTGTTTGTCATATCGATCGGTAATTTCTTTTTGAAGAGCTGCCTGTTCCTCTTCATTTAACTCTTTCCCTTTCTTTTTTAGAGCTGCAATCTGGATTTGAGTGAGCGTTTTTCCGGCTGAGGCTCCACTCATAACTGCAATATGTGCCGTTGGCCAGGCATACATAAATCGAGGGTCATAGGCACGACCGCACATCGCGTAATTACCGGCTCCATAACTATTGCCTAAAACAATCGTGATTTTTGGAACGGTTGAATTTGCCATCGCATTCACCATTTTCGCGCCATCTTTAATAATTCCACCATGTTCGCTTCGGGTTCCAACCATGAAACCAGTTACATCATGTAAAAAAATCAATGGAATTTTCTTTTGATTGCAGTTCATGATAAACCGAGCAGCTTTATCCGCAGACTCGCTGTAAATTACTCCACCAATCTGCATCTCTCCTTTTTTTGTTTTACTGATGGTTCTTTGATTGGCAACTATCCCGACACTCCAACCGTCAATTCGGGCATACATAGTTATAATGGTACTTCCATAGCCTTTTTTGAATTCTGTTGCACTACCTTCGTCAATCAGACAGTCCAAAATTTTATACATATCGTATGGTGATGTTCTGGATTCCGGTAAGATGCTGAAGATATCACTCGCCGGGCGAGCAGGTTCAATGGAATCAATACGATTGAACCCAGCAGTTTTAAACGGACCAAGTTTATTTACCAAATCTCGAATGGTAGAAAGACACTCTTCATCATCTTTCATTTTGTAATCTGTAACACCACTAATTTCTGTATGTGTGGTTGCTCCACCTAAAGTCTCGTTATCAACAGATTCTCCAATTGCTGCTTTCACTAAATACGATCCGGCCAAAAATACACTGCCGGTTCCATCCACAATTAATGCCTCGTCGCTCATTATAGGTAAGTAAGCGCCACCTGCTACACAACTTCCCATGATTGCCGCTATTTGTGGAATTCCTTTTGCTGAAATCACTGCATTATTTCTAAACATGCGTCCAAAATGTTCTTTATCAGGGAAAATTTGATCCTGCATTGGTAAATAAACTCCGGCTGAGTCAACCAAATAAATGAGTGGAATATGATTTTCGATGGCAATTTCCTGAGCTCGAAGATTTTTCTTTGCCGTAATCGGAAACCAAGCTCCTGCTTTCACCGTCGCATCATTCGCAACAATCATGCACTTTCTACCGGATATTGTCCCAATTCCTGTAATCACACCACCAGCCGGACATCCACCTTCACCTTCGTATAATTCGTAACCGGCCCAAAGCCCGAGTTCGTAAAAAGCACTACCGGTGTCGGTTAATAAATTTATACGCTCACGTGCGGTCAATTTTCCCTTAGCATGCTCCTTCTCAATTCGAGCTTGACCACCCCCCAAATGTATTCTATCCTCTTGTTCACGTAAGTTTTCGATCAGATTTTGCAACCAATGTGAAGACTTTGATTCTGTTGTGCTATTCATAGTTTAGATGACAATGTTTTTTTATACTAGTTTCCATCCAATTCACGTTCAAAATAGGAATTATAGATCATCAAAATTGTGTCTTGTACAATCAAGAGTTAAAAAATTCATTTATGCAGAAACGCATTTTATTGTTCTTCACCATTAGTCTGATAATCAGCTCTTTGAGCTTTGCACAACGCCAACGAGTAGATTATGTTGATTTACTTAATCGAGCATCAGCGCCACAAATCTTCTTTGACAATATTATTTTACCTTCGGAAGATGGTAAAGTAGAGATGGGAATTATTTTTCGATTTAATAATGATTTCCTCCCATTCAAAAAAATAACGATAGAATCAGAGCTGGATGCACCGGCTGGTTCAGAGTATTATACGATAGCACGCCTCAATACAGAAGTATTCCATGGAAGCGCCGATCATGGTAGACGAAATAAAGAACAGATTGATGTAGCTAATCGTGATTTCTGGATAGACACATTGTTCACATCCACATTTAAAGAAACCGAATCGAATAAATTATATGCTTCCGGATCATTAATTACAGCCTTAGACCCCGGTGCGTACAATTATGTACTTCAACTGAGTTTGATCGAGAATACCAATGATCGAAATTCCAGCCAACGAAACTTCAAAATACCGGATTTGGAAAAGAAACCCACCGGTGAGGTTTATTTGATCAAGGGTACCGAGAATGAAACTGATAACCTCCCACTTACCAACTTAGGTAATAGCATTTTCTTCGGAGATGATTTTCAATCACTGATTCGGATTCCTGAGTATACTGATGAAGCTGAATACTCCATTAAAGTGTTCAAAATGAATACCGGTCGTCGTGATACAACTAAAGGTGAGACGATATTTGAATATTCTCTACCATCTGAAGATATCATTGAAGGAATGCGTCCTGAACTTACAAAAGGCGCAGATCCATCCATTCGAATGGTTGAAAGTGAATTAGGCTATACCTACGCATTGGTTTCAATTCCTCATTCAACCTTTCAAAACGCATTTTATAGCCTTGAACTGCAATCAAATGAAAGTGACGAACCATTGGCTACGAAGTTTTTCCGCTCATATTGGCCTGATATGCCAGCAAGCTTGCTTAATCTTGATATAGCCATAGATCACCTAAAATATATACTGACTGAAGAACAGGTGAAAGAATTCAAAAGTGGATCAGCGGTTGAAAAGGAGTTAAAATTCCGGGAATTCTGGGATAAACGTGACCCAAGTCAAGGTACCGTCTATAACGAACTAATGGCAGAATACTATAGAAGAATCGATTTCGCATTTAAAGAATATAGTAATCGCGGAAATTTCTCTGGACATGAAAGTGATCAGGGAAAAGTGTATATCAATTTTGGCCCACCCGACTCAAAAGACCGACAATTTCCTACCAATGGTAAAGTGATCGAAGTGTGGAAGTACGGCAATAAAAGTTTTGTATTTGAGGCGAGTTCCGGCTTTGGTGATTTTGTTCTGGTGGGGACGGAATAATTTCTTCCACTTGCAAGCTTTTGATCGTACCTTTATTTAAAAAGAATAATGACTCCAAAACTTGTAATTAGTATCGGCGATATTAATGGAATAGGTCCTGAGGTGATCTTAAAATCATTAATTGATCACGATTATTCCGCATCTGTTCCAATCATTGTATCACCCTTTGAGGTGATTGGCTATTATTCAGATAGTTTTAATATATCACTGGATTTGAACTATTGTACAACATTTGATGATATCTCATTGGGTAGAATTAATGTGCTTTGGGATGAAGGTTTTGATAGTGAAATTCAGCCCGGTACACTAACTGCTGCAAGTGGTTCAGTAGCCATTCAATCCATCGTTAAATGTGTTGAATTATTACAAAATGGTGACGCCCAAGCAATGGTTACTGCCCCTATCTCGAAAGAAGCGGTAAATCTTGCCGGATATAAAATTACCGGCCATACTGAGTTTCTGGCAGAAAAATGTGAGATTGATGAAGTATTGATGATGCTTATTAATGGTGACCTTAGAGTAGCTTTAGTAACAGGTCACATACCAATTTCTGATATTTCTTCTACTATTACGTGTGAACTGATACATAAAAAAGCTCAATTATTGCATCATAGTTTGAAGTTCGATTTCGGAATACATGAACCAAAAATTGCTGTTTTGGGGCTAAACCCTCATGCTGGGGATGGTGGCGTAATTGGAAAGGAAGAAATAAATGTTCTTAGACCTGCAATTAAAAATGCTCAGGAAATTGGCATTCAATTAGAAGGACCATTCCCGGCAGATGGTTTTTTTGGACATCAATTACACAACCGCTTTGATGCAATTCTTGCTATGTATCACGACCAAGGCCTCGCTCCTTTTAAACTGCTTTCTTTCGGTAAGGGTGTAAATGTAACGGCCGGTCTTCCCATCATTCGTACAAGCCCGGACCATGGAACTGCTTTCAATATTGCCGGAAAAAATCTAGCAAGTTCGTCTTCGTTTAAACAAGCAGTTCAGCTCGCTATTGAGCTTTCTCATCAACGATATGGCCTCTGATTCTTCGCCAATTTATTCAAAGCTTGCAAAGCTTTATGATACGTTGATGGGCGACGTTGATTATGAATCCTGGGGAGATTATATCGACGAAATAATGCAAACACATCACGCGGATCCTTATGAAGTTATGGAAGTTGCCTGTGGTACAGGTTCCGTAGCTTTATCATTAACTGAATTGGAATGTTATCGCTTAACCGGCACAGATATGTCGCCTGCTATGATTGAAGTTGCAATACAAAAAGCGATAGAAATGGATGCAACTATTCATTTTGAAGCTTCCACATTCACTGAGTTGGAATTTAAGAATCGTTTTGATTGTGTGTACGCAGTTTTTGACAGCATTAATTATCTGCATAAAGAACATGAAGTTGTAGGTGCATTAAATTCTATCCATCAAACTTTAAAAAAAGATGGGTTATTTATATTTGATTTTTCAACTCCAAAAAACTCACTAGAGTCTGTTGATCACTTGAATGAAGCAGAAGGTGAACGAGGAAATCTGCGGTTTTTCCGAAAGAGCTGGTATCAACCTGACGAAAAAATGCACTATAACGAGTTTGAAATTGAGGAGCTTGATCCACATTCAAAACAAGTAATTGGCAGCTGGCAAGAATTGCACAAACAAAAGGCTTATACTTTGAATGAGATGCTGTCTATTTTGGAACAAACGCCCTATCATCTAGTGGCAAAATACGATGGCTTCGATTTAATTGAAGCGGATGAAAACAGCGCACGTGTAACTATAGTTCTTAGATGTCAGAAAACACAGTAATTGAACTCAGTAATATTTCTCTCAGCTATGAAAACCGGCAAGTTCTTTCCGGCGTAAATTTTAAGCTTAGAAATGGCGAATTCTGCTATCTCATCGGTCCAACCGGAATTGGAAAAAGCACCATTTTAAAAATGCTTTATCGAGATGTAGTCCCAGATTCAGGCACCGTTCGAGTAACAGATATGCCTGTTAATAAATTAAGCATGCGCCAAGTTCCAATTTTAAGACGTAAACTTGGTATCGTGTTTCAGGATTTTCAATTACTTCAAGACCGAGATGTATACGAAAATGTGGCTTTCGCCTTACAAGTAACCGGCGAAAAAGCAAAGTTTATCAAACAACGGGTACTTGAAGTTTTGAGCATGGTTGGTTTGAGTCACCGTCGTAAAAATATGCCCGGTGATCTTTCCGGTGGCGAACAACAGCGCGTTGTAATTGCACGAGCTCTTGCTAACGAACCTCGTATTCTACTTGCCGATGAACCAACAGGAAACCTCGACCCAAAAGCCTCAAAAAACATCATGGAGCTTTTAAAACAGATTAATAATCGTGGCACCGCGGTATTGATGATTACCCATGATTATTCCATCGTAAAACGCTATCCCTATCGTACCGTACGCATTTTGGATGGTAAAGTGCAGGACCTAGCCTGGAAAGGCGACAAATTAGTCCCTGTAATGTCCCCTGCTTGATTCTTACTATATTCATCGCATGATGAATTCTTCGAAACTTACCCAGCAAATTCGGAATTATGCCCTTTCCATCGGCTTTGATGCCTGCGGTTTTGCTCGTGCGAGAGAGCTTACCGAAGATGCACGTAGTCTTGAAAAATGGTTGAGAGAAGATCGTAATGGAACTATGGACTGGATGGGACGAAACTTCGAAAAACGAATTGATCCAACAGTGTTGGTTCCGGGTGCAAAAACGGTTGTTTCCTTGCTGACGAGTTATCATCATCCCTCCCACAACAACCAAATTGGAGCGCTCAATAAACCATTGATTGCCAAATATGCACAGGGTCGTGATTACCATAAAGTATTAAAGAAGAAACTTCAGGAGTTGTTCAAATTTTCAGCTGAAATAGCTGGCGGACTTGAAGGCCGAATATTCGTGGATTCAGCACCTGTTCTTGACAAAGCATGGGCGGTTAAAGCCGGACTTGGCTGGGTTGGAAAAAACTCCAACATCCTGAACAAAAATCTGGGTTCTTGGTTTTTCGTTGCAGAGATGATCATTGATCTAGATTTAGACTATGATTCTCCCACCACCGACCATTGCGGAACCTGTACGCGATGCATTGATGCATGTCCAACAGATGCCATTTACGAGCCTTACAAAGTCGATGCCACCAAATGTATCTCTTACCTCACTATTGAACACAAAGGCGATATCGACAAACGCTATCACACCGACATGAAAAACTGGGTATTTGGCTGCGACATTTGCCAGGATGTATGTCCTTGGAACAGCAAATCTAAACTTACCCAATTCTTAGATTTTTACCCCAGAGAAAACGTTCTGGAAAGAGCCGATGAACGATTTAACGAATTATCGGCTAGTGAATTTGATGAATTATTTGCAGGGTCGCCAATCCGTAGAACAAAATTTGAGGGCTTTGAACGGAATTTGGGAATTGTGTTGAGAAATGTGGAACGACCTTCGACGGATAACGGATGATTTTTTTCTTTAATTGGGTAGTATTTTGATCTAGTCACTCCGATCCGCCAGCTGGCGGAGAAGAGTCTTCACAATCTAGTTTCTTGGCAGATTTTCGCTGTGCAGTTCCTTCAGTCGTCGCTGACTCCTCCTTCTGGATGATTTTTGCATGGTTTTTAACTCAGTTCTTTAAAATAGTCACTCAGAGTGGAGCGAAGAGTCTTCACAATCTAGTTTCTTGGCAGATTTTCGCTGTGCAGTTCCTTCAGTCGTCTCCGCCAGCTGGCGGATCTTCCTTTGGATGATTTCATGAGCATACTAATTGGAAGGAACCCTTAATCCTTAATCCTCAATCTTCGAAACTCAAACCTCAAAGTTCTTCCTAAAACTTGTCCTTCTTATCAATCAGTGCTTTATATAGTAACTCTCTAGCGCGAAAGATGTGGGCTTTAACTGTACCTAGAGGAAGGTCAAGTTCTACGGCTATCTCATCGTAGCTGAGTTCTTCCATGTGCCGCATTTGGATAACTTTACGATACTTTTCAGGGAGATTAATGATCGCATTTTGAACAATGGCTTTTCTCTCACTTTTTATAATGGGGGCATCTGTTGCAAAAGAATTATCAGGAAGCTGTACTTCCATCTCACCGTCTCTGGTTTTAATAGGATCACTGATAGAGAAAGTATGCAGCTTTTTCTTTCTCAGATAATCAATCGTGTGGTTTGTCGCAATGCGATATAACCATGTTGAAAATGCAAATTCATTGCTATAGCTACTAAGATTTTTAAAAGCTTTAATGAATACCTCTTGCACCAAATCCTCAACCATCTCTTGCTCTCTAATCATCTTCCGAATATGGAAAAAGATTGGTCGGTTGTACTTATCAACTAATTTTTTATACGAACCTTCGTTACCACGCAACGCTTCGGCAACAAGTTTATCGTCTGCAATACTGCTCGGTGAAGCGTTCTCTCGCGGACTGTAATTAGTAGTTTTTTTTGTGTTATCCTGCATTAACGGGGAAAAATTAATCGACTAAAATACAAAGCTTACTATTAATGAAAATCCATATTTTCATTCTTTTTCGCTCATCAAAAGTACTCCATGACGAATGCCGCCGGTTGATACTACGATTTCTGACAGTTTATAGTATTTCAAAAACCCTTCCAAAATCAGCAATCCTGCCAAAAAGATATCTTCTCTTCCTTTCATCACTTCTGGACTCAACTCCAATAACTGGTCATGAGTATGTAATCTGAAAATATCAATGCTATTTGATAAAGCAGCAGTATCGATCACCATACCATTGAAAAGGTCAAAATCTGCGTCTGTTACTTGCATGTTGATCGCTGCCAGTGAAGTCATAGTTCCTGCAACACCAACCGCTTTCACTTTTCTTGGTAACTTCAATTTATTTTTGGCAAGTAATTCCTGAATGGCCTCTTTACAATGATATATTTCCTCTTGATAAGGTGGATTATGCACTAAGAAACGTTCTGTAAAACGTACACAACCCATATCAACAGAGGTAAATATTGATACATTTTTACTATTTCCGGCTGCAATTTCAGTACTGCCACCACCAATATCAAGGATTACAAAAGACTCCTTTTGCGGCCCTGAGAGTGTTGCCAGAGCTCCTTGATAAGTGTACACCGCTTCATCATCGCCGGATAGAAGTTTTACTTTAACTCCTAACTCATTCTTTACTATTTGAAGGAAATCATCCCGATTTTCTGCATCTCGTACAGCACTTGTCGCAGTAATAATTATTTCTTCACAGTCAGGATATTTTTCATCAATGATAGATTTGTACTCTCTCAATACCACTAATACCCGATCAACGCTGTCTGAATGAAGCTTACGTTTTGCATCAACTCCTTTTCCGAGTCGCGGAATTCTATACCCTTCATGGATAACATTCAACAAACCATTTTCTACTTCTCCTATCAAAAGAAGCACGGTATTAGTTCCGATATCAATTGCTGCTTTCATTTTCGAAGTAACATTGCGATCCACTCATCTTGTTGCCGCGTAGCAACGTGGGTCAAGAGTTCATGATTAATTACATCCAGCATTTTAGACGAATTTTCAGCCAGCAGACCTGATAACAATAATTTACCACCCGGTTTTAGATGTTTATTTAATTCAGGCACTAAATCAATTAATGCATTTCTATTAATGTTTGCTAAAATCACATCGTATTCAGTCTCACCCGGTATAGTTTCGATAGAACCTAACTTGACTTCAAAATTTTGTACATGGTTCAACAGCATATTTTCTTTAGCGTTATCTTCGCTCCATTCATCAATATCAAAACCAAATGCTGAAGCAGCACCCAATTTTAAAGCAGCAATGGCCAAAATTCCTGTACCTGTGCCGGCATCCAAAACAGTTTCTTCGTGTTTTATTACTTCAGGCAACCATTCAAGAATTAATCGAGTTGTAGCATGATATCCTGTTCCAAAGGCCATTTTTGGATCAATGAGCAGCTCAATATGCTCATTACTTTTATACTTCTCAGCCCATGTCGGGCGCACATAAAACTTTCCAATGGTCTGCGGTTTTATACTTTGTTCCCAGTTCTTGTTCCAGTTTTGTGGTTGGATAATTTCCTCAGAAAGTATGCGAGTATCATTCCCATAATGAAAAAGAATCCGTTCAATTTTTTCTCGTTTATAATCATCAAAATTCTTTGCCGGAATGTAAGCAATCAGAATGTTTTCAGATCCATCTTCAAAACCATCGAAATCCATATCAAAAAATTCAGCAATCAGTAATTCCTGAAATTCTTCTATTATTGATATGGTGAGTCGAATGTAATTCATTAAATTCTGTTGTAAATCAGTTCTAAGAGTATTTCTCCCACTGTTTGCAGAGTCTCTTTTCCAATTATTGGCATGTCATCTCTATGTGTATGCCAATGGTCGCCAAAAACTATGTTACCATCATCACCACGTGTATGATTGATGATGTTGATTACAGGAATTTCGGTGTATTGATTGACAATGTAATGATCATCCAGCACCCCTGCACCCAATTCATTTGGAAATCGTACATCATATCCTTTTTCAGCTGCAATTTTCCAAACTTCGTTCACCAGATTTGGAGCATAACCAGTTGAATATTCTTCTTTAGGAAACACTGCATCAGCTGCACCAACCATATCTAATAAAATACCAAAACGAGGAGAATAACCGGGAACAGGAGGATTTTGCGACCAATATCTCGACCCTAAAAAGTAATTTGATAAATCACCCTGAGCTCCATAATCTTCACCATCAAACAAAACGATGTCTACGCCAATTGGCGGTGGATTTTCTGAAAATATTCTTGCCAACTCCAGTAAAACACCTACACCTGATCCCCCATCATCTGCTCCCGGAATGTAATCTGCAGTTCGGCTTGTGTCCATATCTGCACGAGGCCTTGTATCCCAGTGAGCAAACAAAACAATACGATCTTCAGCATTTGGGCTAAATGCAGCAATAATATTCGCCATTTGAAGATCATTGCCGGAATACGCTTCAGAACTAAATTCCTGAGCAAAGACCATCTGCTGTCCTGCAAATTTTCTCAACTTTGATTCGAGATATTTTCGCGTTTCTACGTGCCCATAGGTATTTGGAACTCTTGGACCAAAATCTACCTGAGCTTTTACATACGAAAATGCAGAATCAGACGAGAATTCGGGAACATCTCCGCCCTGATCTGAAAATTGAAGACCATCAGCCTGTTTGTTAGAGCAGCTAATTAATAAAATGATTAATAAAACCAGCAAAAAATTACTTTTCATAGCGATGAACCATTTGGGCTGAAGATTGAGCAACAGGCATTATAATTGAATCCAGAATATTTACGTGACTTGGTCGGTTTGCAATAAAAACCACAATCTCTGCAATGTCGTAAGCTGTTAATGGTTCAAAACCATCGTAAACCGAGTCAGCTCGGTTATCATCACCATAAAATCTAACGTTACTAAACTCGGTTTCAACTAATCCTGGAGAAACCATACTAACACGAATATTGGTGCCATGGACATCTATCTTTGTCGCCTTGGTGATCGCTTTAACTGCATGCTTTGTAGCACAATACACGGATCCGCCAGGATAGGTTTCGTGCCCTGCTATAGAACCAATATTAATTATATGCCCACTATTTCGTTCAAGTAGTTGAGGCAATAGAAGGCGTGTCATAAAGAGCAAACCTTTCACATTTGTATCAATCATCTCATCCCAATCTTCAAAGCTAGCAGATTGAATTGAATCAATTCCTTTAGCTAGCCCAGCATTATTTACAAGTATGTCGATTGCAAAATCTTTGTACTTTTTTGAAAAT
>Ga0316205_10004937_pt1 | contig 11322 bp, 10 predicted proteins | sample 3monthpyrite_MG_FD_204941 | JGI IMG/M metagenome (GOLD analysis project Ga0316205, IMG submission 204941) | Microbial mat bacterial communities from mineral coupon in-situ incubated in ocean water Damariscotta River, Maine, United States -... | ecosystem: Environmental > Aquatic > Marine >...
GCGTCAAGTATTTCCTGGTTATGCCGATGATGCGCGTAAGCGAGCTGGCGAAATGCCGCCTGGCTGTGACTGTGCAAAAGTTGTGCTTGGAAAAATTTATCCAACCGAATGTAAATTATACGGTAGTGCATGTACACCGCAAAAGCCTATCGGGCCTTGTATGGTCTCTGATGAGGGAGCCTGTCGTATCTGGTGGGCAGGGGGCGCACGTATGAATACTGGTCATTCTGAATCCGTTGCTGAGGATAATGTCGGCGAAGAATCTGCTATTTAAAAACGAGATCGTTGTATTCTACGCTGCACATCGAATGACAGAATTATACATACTGGTACAATGAAGCAATCTAATCTAATAAGCGATTCGGTTAATCAACAAGCCAGTTATCGACTACAGGTCGGTGGTCAAGTACAAGGAGTAGGTTTTCGGCCATTTGTATATCGTTTGGCAACATCGCTTGGATTGAGTGGCTGGGTACGCAATGAGGGGGCGACCGTTACCATTCAAGTTGCAGGAGGCGTGCAACAGATAAATACCTTCACTGACAGATTGATAAAAGATGCACCACTGATAGCCAGACCAATAATACTGGAACGATCAGCTATTGAAATGGCTAAACATGCAGGCTTTGAAATCAAGTCGTCGGCCACAACTTCAAAACAATCCATTCATCTCCCGGTTGACTATTTTATCTGTCGTGATTGTCTCGCCGAACTAAACGATCCCAATGATCGACGTTACCAGTATCCCTTTATCAACTGCACCCAATGCGGTCCACGTTATACCATTATTAAGTCATTGCCTTATGATCGTGCAAATACAACCATGGTAGACTTTGCAATGTGTCCTAACTGCCTGGTTGAATATGAAGACCCTAACAACCGACGTTTTCATGCAGAACCCATTGCCTGCCCCGAATGTGGTCCCAAGCTGACTTATGTGAGTGATAGTGAAAGAGTTAATGATACGGGTAATGCGATTGAGGCATGTGTCCTTGCCATAAACTCGGGGCAAATCGTTGCGATAAAAGGTATTGGTGGTTATCACTTATGTTGTGATGCACTTAACCCAGCTGCGATACAGCATTTGCGCGTTCGTAAACAACGTCCTGATAAGCCGCTAGCGGTGATGTTTGCCGAGCAAGGCGATGATGGTCTGAAAATGATAAGGCAGTATCTAAAAGTTAACAGGGCTGAACAGCATCAAATACTTGAGCCATCTAGGCCTATAGTATTGTTGGAAAAAATAGCAAATAAATTGCCTGATAATTTGGCACCACAATTAAATGACATCGGCGCCATGCTGCCTTATAGCCCGTTGCATCATATCTTGTTGGAGAACTTAGGCCGGCCAATTGTGGCTACTTCAGCCAACATCAGCGGTGAGCCAGTAATTACAGATAATGAAGAGGCTGAAATAAGGCTCAAAAACATTACTACGAATTTCTTGCATCATGATCGTCCAATCCAGAGACCGGCGGATGATTCTTTAGTACGTTTCAACACTCATAAACCACGGCGAGTTCGTATTGGGCGAGGTTTGACACCGATAGAATTAACCTTACCAGTAAAGTTATCGAAACCAGTGTTAGCTTGTGGTGGACAGATGAAAAGTGCGGTCGCGCTGGCCTGGGCTGATCGGGTCATTGTTTCACCGCATATTGGCGACCTGGATTCACCACGTAGTCAGTTAATATTCGAACAAGTGATAGAAGATTTACAACGTATCTATCAAGTAAAAGTCGAACAACTTGTTTGTGATGCTCATCAGGGTTATAGCAGTACTCGTTGGGCAAGACAAACACAAGTTCCTACCAGTGAAATCTTTCATCATTATGCACATGCATCGGTACTCGCTGGTGAGTATCCTGATGTTGATAACTGGTTGATATTCACCTGGGACGGTGTCGGTCTTGGTGATGATGGCAGCTTGTGGGGTGGTGAAGGTTTATATGGTGGCCCCGGTAACTGGCAGCGTCTGACTAGCTGGCGCCCGTTTTATTTACCGGGTGGTGATAAAGCGGCACGCCAACCCTGGCGATCAGCGGCTGCATTGTGTTGGGATGCTGGGCTTGATTTTAATGAAGCCCCTGAAGATATTAAATTATTGCAACAAGCCTGGCAAAAGCGAGTTAACACATCAAAAAGCTCTGCAGTGGGACGTTTATTTGATGCTGCTGCTTCGTTGACAGGTATTTGCCAGCAAGCCAGTTTTGAAGGACAAGCACCGATGTGGTTAGAGAATGCTGCTACTCGGGGGCGGGCTGAACCAATTGAGTTGCCATTAGTACAAAACCAGCAGGGTCTGTGGCAAAGTGATTGGCAACCGCTGATTACATATCTGCAGGATAGTTCGAGGTCAGAACAAGATCGTGCTCGTACATTTCATGATAGTGTCGCCAAAGCTTTAGTTGATCAAGCCTGTGTTGTTCGTGAGCATCACCCTGAATTTACAGTTGGTTTATGTGGTGGTGTTTTTCAGAATAGGTTATTAACGGAAACCGTATTTCAGCAATTAACGGATCGGGATTTTCGTGTGTTGATACCGGAAAAAATTCCTATTAATGATGGTGGTTTGTGCTACGGTCAAGTCATCGAGTTCGCGGCGAGTTGCTAATTTAATGACAGAATATATTTCACTTGCACATGGTAATGGCGGTCGCTTAATGCGTGAATTGATCGAGTCCGTGATAGCGCCAGAGTTAGGTGATGTGCTGCTAGATATCCAGAATGATGCCGCCACGCTTGACGATATACCTGAAGATCAACAGTTAATGATCACCACGGATGGTTTTACCGTCAAACCTTTGGAATTCCCTGGTGGGAATATAGGCTCATTGGCTGTTCATGGCACCATAAACGATCTTGCCGTGAGTGGTGCGAGACCACTTTACCTGAGTCTAAATATGTTTATCGAGGAAGGTTTTGAAGTTGAAACCTTGCGGCGAATACTTAAGAGCCTGCGTAGCGCAGCGCTCGATGCAAATGTGAAAATTGCTTGTGGTGATACCAAAGTCGTGCCACGTGGAGAGGGTAGTGGTGTTTATTTTGCAACTACTGGTGTTGGTGTTAGATCCCAAACACTGCAACTAGGATTTGAGCATATCCAGGATGGCGATGCCATTCTTGTCAGCGGACCCGTTGGTGATCATGGTATTGCTGTGATGTTGGCACGTGAACAGTTTGGACTACGTGGTGATGTGCGTTCCGATGCTGCCAGTGTACTGCCTTTCACCCAGAGCTTAGAAAGCTTAAGTGGTTTGCGGTTTATGCGTGACCCGACACGCGGAGGTCTTGCAACGGTGCTGAATGAGATTATGCAAATAAGTGGATACGGTATTGAGGTTTACGCTGAGAAAATTCCCGTCCGAGATCCAGTAAAAGCTGTATGTGAAATGCTCGGGTATGACCCTATGTATCTCGCCTGTGAAGGTCGAGTGGTTGCCGTCGTTGCTGCCGATCAAGCCGAGACGGCTTTGGCTAAATGGCAAGATCGGTCAAAGTCTAAGCAGGCAAGCATCATTGGTCACATCAAAGGATCCTTGCAACACGTTGTATTACAAACAGAATTGGGTGGGCAACGTATCCTCGAAGAGTTGGAAGACGATCCCTTACCCCGTATTTGTTGATCGCATGTGGCACTATTTTAAATGACGGAATACATTTGTCATAGATCCATCCTAAAATACAGTGGCGGATGAGCATATAAGTACAACAGTAGACTCTAAAATTTCTTTCCAGACAGTTGAGCTAGATCATTTGCTTTCCACAATATTCTGATCAATTATTCAAAAGTAATATTCATCAGCTATATTTAAGCATGCTAGGAGATAACCGGTGAAGACGCTAGTTCTCGGTATTGGTAATACCTTGCTTCGTGATGAGGGTGTGGGCGTGCATGTCATACACTTTTTACAGAAAAATCATCCGAACATGCTGGATACGGAGTATCTTGATGGCGGTACATTGAGTTTTACGTTAGCCGGTGATATTGAAGACAGTGATCAACTTATTGTGGTTGATGCTACCGAATTAGATGCCGAGCCAGGTACAGTGAAAACCTTTGTCGACGAAGACATGGATAACTTCCTTGGTCAAAATCGCAAGATGAGTGTACATGAGGTGGGCTTGCTTGATTTAATTCACATTAGCCGTTTGGCTGAGCGGCTGCCACAACGGCGAGCCCTGGTTGGTATTCAACCCGCATCTGTTGACTGGGGCGAACAACCTACCGAGCAAGTGGCTGCCTCTATTCCTGCTGCGGGCAAACAGACCTTAGCGCTGATTAAAAGTTGGACCTGATGGCTAGCCTCAGCGATATCAGCGTAACACTCGAGCAGAGGCCAACGGAGCAACTTATTGCTGTACTTAATGAGATTGACTCGCTATTGAAAGAGTTAATCCATAGCGATCAGCAAGGCACTATAGATTTACGAAGTTTGCCACTTTTTCCAGGTGACTATGACATGCTTAAGCAATTGCTAGCAGAAGGTGAAGTTAGTGCAACATTGCAGGCAATGGGCCCTAGTACTATTCAGGAAACCCGTGTTCCAGGTGTGTGGTGGGTAACCCATTTTAATCAAGACGATGAAAAGATTGCTGAATATATAGAAATAACGCGTTTGCCGTCTTTACTTAAAACGACAGATGAAGATCTAAAAGATGCACCAGAAGGACTCAGAAATTTAATCGAGCAAGTCATTAATAACTAACTCTATAGCAAGGAGACAGGCATGCGACGTGATGAAACACTTGCCGACTATCTTAAGCAACAAGGGATTAGTCGCAGAGGCTTCTTAAAATTTTGTGCTGCCACTGCCTCAATGATGGCGCTTCCTTTGGGCGCAACAGAAGCTATTGCCAAGGCGCTGAGTTTAGCAAAAAGACCATCGGTTATCTGGTTATCGTTTCAGGAATGCACTGGTTGTACCGAGTCATTAACACGTTCTTCAAGACCCACACTCGAAAGTCTGATCCTCGATGCAATTTCACTCGATTATCACCATACCCTGCAAGCGGCATCCGGCAGTGCTGCGGAAGAAGCCCGTGAATATGCCATGCAGCAAAATAAAGGCGAATACATTTTAATAGTCGATGGTTCAATACCAGTTAAAGATGACGGGATATATTCAACAATTGCGGGAATAACGAATTTACAAATGTTAAAGGATACTGCACAACACGCCGCTGCAATTGTGTCAGTTGGCAGTTGTGCCGCTTTCGGTGGTATTCCCCATGCCAATCCAAATCCGACCGGTGCCGTGCCGGTGATGGATATTATTAAGGACAAACCCATTATCAATGTACCCGGTTGTCCACCCATTCCTGTTGTGATCACAGGAGTTCTTTCTCATTATTTGACTTATGGTACCATACCGGAACTTGATACATTAAAACGTCCGTTAGCATTCTTCGGTGACACTATTCATGATCGTTGTTATCGTCGTCCATTCTATGATCAAGGTAAATTTGCCAAGACTTTTGACGATGAAGGTGCCCGCAAAGGGTGGTGTCTATATGAACTTGGTTGCAAAGGGCCAACCACACACAATGCCTGTGCGACCGCCAAGTGGAATGGGGGAACAAGTTTCCCCATCGAATCAGGACATCCCTGCCTGGGTTGTTCTGAGCCAGACTTCTGGGACGCAGGTGGTTTTTATCAACCAATATCCACAGCTGATTTTGATGTAAATAAATTGGCAACAACCGCGGTGGTAGCGGGCGCAGCTGCGGGTGCAGCTTTTGGTCTTTACAACAGACACAAGAAATCATCAGCAGAACATCAACATCACAAAACCAGTACTGATGAATTAAAGGAGTAGATCATCATGTCAGCCATAGAGTTACTTAGTTGGGCACGTGGACCTGCTTTACAATTTTCAGTAGCTGTATTTATTGTTGGAATCCTGATTAGAGTGCTGGAGATCTGGATATTAGGACGCAAAAAAGATCTTTCTGAACCTAAAGCAGCAGGCTTTTCTGCAGGAATGAGAACGATTTTTACCAGAAGTTTGCCTCCTCCCGGTATGTTGAAGTATTTAATTTCGGGGTATATTTTTCATATTGGTTTTTTTGTAGTTCTATTTTTCTTTGTACCACATATTTTGTTTTTTAAAGATGTGTTGGGATTTGCGTGGTTTGGCTTACCGAATGGCCTTATAGATGGCATCACCATTCTTTCACTGGCTTCATTGCTTTATACCCTGTCTATTCGTTTGAGTGATCCGGTGCGACGTATGCTCTCAAACTTTAATGATTACTTTGCCTGGACCGTGACCTTTTTACCATTGTTAACAGGCTACCTGGCATTTCATCGGCACATCACAGATTACACTTTGATGTTAGCGATTCATATACTTACAGTGAACTTGTTACTGATTTCATTTCCTTTTACAAAACTCACACATGCGGTCACCTTGTTTGCGTCACGTTGGTATAACGGTGCGATAGCCGGGCGGAAAGGAGTGAAAGTATGAGTACTCCTTTACAACTTGCTGTTAATGCCATGAAGGAACAAATTGACGCACCTATTGCTTCATTTTTTTCTAGCTGTGTGCATTGTGGTTTATGTGCCGATGCTTGCTTATTTTATACAGAGACCTGTGATCCCAAGTACACACCAATTCACAAGCTCGATTTGATGAGGAGCGTCTGGTCAAGGGAGTACACACTATGGGGTAAGGTCCTTAAACTTCTGGGACTAAACCGGGCAATTACCGATGATGATCTCTCAAAGTGGCAAGAACTGGTTTATGATAGTTGCACCTTATGTGGGCGCTGTTCGATGGTTTGCCCGGTGGGGAATGACATCGTTTATATGATTCGTAAAATGCGTGAGGCCATGGTGGTATCCGGGCATGCACCGGAAGGGCTAAAAGATGCAACTGTACGTGCATTAGAGACAGGATCTCCGATGGGGGTTTCCCTCACAACCCTTGAAGCGCAGATCAAACATGCTGAAAAAGAGTCAGGTTTATCAGTGCCAATGGATAAGCAGGGTGCCGATTATCTTATGCTCTTGTCATCCGCTGAGATCGCACAATTCCATGAAATTATCCCTGCAGTTACCCGAATATTTCATGAAGCAGATGTTTCATGGACGTTATGTTCAGAGGCATTTGAAGGCACTAATAGTGGTATTCAAATTGGTTCTTCGGATTTGGCGGCCGAGCTTTTAGAAAGAATAGTGTCGGGAGCAGAAAAACTCGGTGTTAAGTATGTCATCAGTCCAGAGTGTGGCCATGCATACACAGCGTTACGTTGGGAAGGTCCAAACCTGATAGGTCGTCCTTATTCATTTAAAGTGATCCATATTCTGGAATTGCTAGATGAACTCCGACAAACAGGGCGATTGAAAACAGAAGGAATGGATGAAATGCGCATGACGTTCCATGACCCTTGTCAATTGGTGCGCCGTGGTGGTGTGATCGAAGAACCGCGCCAATTACTCAACATGGTGGCAACTGATTTTGTTGAGATGAAGGATTATGGCAAATGGAATTGGTGTTGTGGCGGTGGCGGCGGTGTGAGCGCCAATGAAGCAGCTGAATCATTGCGTCTCAAGGTTTTTGAACGCAAGAAAAAGCAACTGGATGAAATAAAGGTCGAGCGTATCGTGACGGCTTGTTCGAACTGTCGCAACATGCTCGAAGATGGACTGGATGAAAATAATATGGACATTGAAGTCATAGGTTTGACTGAAATGTTGGCTGAAAAATTAACTTCGCAGAAATCTGCGACGAGTGCGGGAGATAACTAATGAGCGAACGCGTGGTAGTTGATCCAATAACACGTATTGAAGGCCATTTACGTATTGAGGCACAGACTGATGGCGGTACGATTACTGAGGCATATTCCTCAGGCACCATGGTACGCGGTATTGAAATTATCTTACGAGGTCGTGACCCGCGTGATGCCTGGGCCTTTGCCCAACGAATTTGTGGCGTATGTACCTTGGTGCACGGTATTGCATCAGTGCGTGCAGTTGAAGACGCATTAGATTATGCGATTCCGCATAATGCACAGCTGATTCGAAACCTGATGATTGGCGCCCAGTATGTGCACGATCACGTTATGCATTTCTATCACTTACATGCGCTCGATTGGGTAGATATTGTCTCATCACTAAAAGCAGACCCCAAGGCAACTTCTGAATTGGCGCAAACCGTTAGCCCATCTTATCCAAAGAGTTCACCGGGTTACTTTGCGGACACACAGAAAAAAATCAAAGACTTTGTGGAAAGCGGTCAACTTGGTATTTTTGCTAATGGTTATTGGGGACACCCAGCATATAAATTACCACCAGAAGCAAATCTAATGGCCGTTGCTCATTACCTTGAGGCATTGAAATGGCAGCGTAATGTTGTACAACTACATACAATACTTGGTGGTAAAAACCCACATCCCAATTTCCTGGTTGGAGGCGCTCCATCGGCAATTAGTATTCATCCTGGTCATACAGGTAAGGGTAAAGGCCCCAACTATCGCGGTGGTGCTGGTGCAACAGCGCTAAACCAGGCAGGTCTGGATCAAATTAAAAATATAATTCAGCGCATGCAAACATTTGTTGATCAGGTTTATGTTCCAGATACTCTGGCAATTGCAGGTTTCTATAAAGATTGGGCCAGCCAGGGTGAAGGGACAGGCAACTTCTTGTGTTACGGTGATTTTCCTGACAAGGATATGAATGACATTGATAGTTTCCTGGTGCCACGAGGCGTTATTCTTAATCGTGATTTAAGCAAGGTGCACGAAGTGGATTTGGATAACGAAAATGAGGAGATCGAAGAATACGTAGCACACTCCTGGTACAAATATAGTGGTGGCAAGGATAAAGGCCTGCATCCTTATCAAGGCGAAACGGAATTTGCTTACGATGGTCCGAAACCACCATATTCGCAACTAGATGTGGATAAAGGCTACTCATGGCTTAAATCACCACGCTGGAAAGGACATGCGATGGAAGTGGGGCCATTGGCACGTGCGCTCATGTTATACGCCAAGGGACATGAACAGACCAAAGAATTAGTTAACATGACTTTGAAGACACTGGATGTTCCAATTCAAGCCCTGTTTTCGACGCTTGGTAGGACAGCTGCACGAACCTTAGAAACAAAAATCTTTGCTGATACCATGTCAGGTTGGTATGACCAGCTCGTCGATAATATTCGTAGCGGTGATGTGCGAACGTTTAATGAAAAGAAATGGGAACCCTCATCATGGCCGAAAGTAGCCAAGGGCGTAGGTTATACCGAGGCACCAAGGGGGGCTCTTGCACACTGGGTCGTAATCAAAGATGGTAAGATTGATAATTATCAGGCTGTGGTGCCCAGTACCTGGAATGCCGGACCCCGCGATGCAAAAGGTCAGTCAGGTCCGTATGAGGCAGCATTAAAAGGACATAAATTGCATGATCCAAAACAACCCATTGAAATCTTAAGGACCATACATAGCTTTGATCCCTGCATTGCCTGTGCGGTCCATGTGACCGATCCGGAAGGGGAAGAATTGGTCAAAGTTAAGGTTCTATAATGATTCATAGAAAATAATCAGGAGTTAGTGATGAAAAGTATTTCACGTATAATTATATTGTTAACGTCCTATTTCATTTTGACGACGACTGTCTATGCTCACCCAGGCCACAACCATATAGAACTAACATTCAGTGAATTATTTGTGCATATGCTTCTATGGGGTGGTCTGCTATCAATCTTGACGATTGGCCTGTGGTTACTTATCCGCGGCAAAAAAGTACGCTTTAATATTCATAAGTAGAATTTTTTACCTCATCCCTTACCAGAAATAAAAAAGGCCTGTGCATTTCTGCACAGGCCTTTAGTGTCTTACTAGACGTTACTTATTTCTTGCCGTAACGCTTTTCCATCATGGCAACATATTCGTCATGAGCTTTTTTCTGTGCTTCAAAATAAGCTTTACGTTGCTCTTCCATTTTTTTGTAGTAGTCAGCTTGTGCCTTCTGCTGCGCTTCAATTTGATCTTTCGATAGAACCGGTGCGTTATACGCTTGACCGTAGTAAGGATAATAACCGTTGTTGTAACCATTGTTACCCCAGCCATTGCCGTTACCACGTGCATTGGCATTCATGTTGAAACCGAAGTTTCCATCACCCATGAAGTTGCCATTACCGTTGTTATAACCGTTATGACCATAAGGGCCGTAACCGTTGTTGTAACCATTATTACCCCAGCCATTGCCGTTACCACGTGCATTGGCATTCATGTTGAAACCGAAGTTTCCATCGCCCATGAAGTTGCCGCTACCGTTGTTATAACCGTTATTACCATAATACGGTGTCCAGGCCATAGTTGAGAATGAAGCAGTGATAAGTAGTGCAGCTAGGATTGCTTTAATTTTCATATTGAATAGTCCTTATTTTTATTGAGAAATATGGCATCAGAAATCCCGCTACCGATGCAGTGTGTAAACTGTTTGCGGATGAGAATATAATGAAATACTAATGTAAAGTCCACTGACAATTTTCCCCATTATCTTTTGACATTATTTCAGTGAGTTACCATTAGACTAATTCTAGATTTCTAGCTCGGAAAAAATATGAAGTAAAATTTTTAGGAGAGTAGGTAGTTGTGTAGGTCTAATAACCACATTAATAAAGAAGTATAAAGTGCCGCCATTGTTAGTAAAGGGACAAATAAAATTGTTGAAGTGTTACCTTTGAAGAAATTACTAGTATGACTAAATAAAGAATTTGAATACCTTTGCCAAATGTATTATCTCAAATGGCTACGATAATTAATGATAGGTAATTAGGTTATTCCGACTCTGGTACATATTGTTAACCAATTGATATTGATCAACGCATTGTGAGGTATGACAGGTTCAAACTACGCGATTCATGTGTATCATCATGTTTTATTCATAACGCTGTATTCTGCCACGCTTGTCTTTTTCAAGATGAAACGAAAGGCAATATACAAAACACGCAATACGGAGAAATACAATGAGCAGTGATAAAGACAAGCCAGAGGAAACGAAGCGCTCGTCGGTCAAAAAAAAGAGTTCATCTAATAAAACAAGCTCAACGACTGAAACACAAAACGACAATAGTACGCAGGCGATACTGGCGCTTAAAGAGGGACTTATTAATCTGCATCATCAAAATGATGCACGCATGAGTGCTCAGGAGGATAGGCTTGCTGATCTCTATCATAATCTGGAGGGTGCTTTTAAAAAAATTCATCTTGATACAGGCAAGCGAGAGTCCCATAGTGACTCCACTATAGATCAACTCTCCACAACTATTATCCGTTCCAGCGAGGAAATGCGTAAAGAGTATGAGGAGATGG
>Ga0316205_10004938_pt1 | contig 11320 bp, 9 predicted proteins | sample 3monthpyrite_MG_FD_204941 | JGI IMG/M metagenome (GOLD analysis project Ga0316205, IMG submission 204941) | Microbial mat bacterial communities from mineral coupon in-situ incubated in ocean water Damariscotta River, Maine, United States -... | ecosystem: Environmental > Aquatic > Marine >...
AAGGCCGCGCCCCGCCTGCGGCTGGCCCTCACCGGCTGGCTGCTCTGGCCCGACGCGTCCGTGAACGTGTCCGCCGCTCGGCACCCCACGGTGGCCTTCAATCCGCCCCTGCTCTCTGTGCCCGACGGCGACGGCTGGCGTCCAGCAGGCCCGCCCATCGGCTTCATCGCCGGCAAGACCAAGACCATGATCGTCGACATCACCGACATGGTCGATCGGGACGACCCCAGGCTGCGGCTGAGCACGACCATGGCCCTGTCCTACGACGCCATTCGCCTGGTGCTCGACGACGACGACGGCGCTTTCATTGACACGCCCCTGGAGCCCTCGCTGGCGCAGGTGGGCTGGCGGGGTTTCTCGGCCCTGCTCCCCGACCCCACCGGCGAGTTCGGTGAGGTCTTCGACTGGGACGCTCTCGCCGAACCCCGCTGGGATCAACACCCGGGGGACTACACCCGCTACGGCGACGTGCTCGAGCTGCTCACCACCGTCGACGATCGCACGGTGATCTTCGGCGCCGGCGACGCGATCACCGTGTCGTTCGAGGCCGCCCCCCTCCCCGACCTGCCCGACGGCTGGACCCGGGACTGGCTGCTCTACCTCGACGGCTGGGCAAAGGACATGGACCCGAACACCACCGCCGCCCGGCGCGTGGAGCCCTTGCCCTTTCACGCCATGAGCGACTACCCGCCGCCGGCTGGCGAGGCTTTTCCCACGACCCCCGCCCTCGATCTCTGGCGCAAGACCTACAACACGCGCCCCGGGCGACGGCTGCTGCCCGACCTCGCCCAGCAAGGCAGGCGATGACAGCCTTGCAGCGCGCCCGCCACTGACACACAGTGCACGGCCTTGGGGGCAGAGGTGAGCACCCAGCCTTGACGCCCCCGCGGAGCCGATCATGATCGTCAGCAACACCGAGACCCTTCCGGGCCACACCATCACCGAGTTCTACGGCGTGGTCACCGGCAGCACCGTTCGGGCCAAGCACATCGGCCGGGATTTCATGGCCGGCCTCAAGAACATGGTCGGTGGCGAGCTCAAGGGCTACACCGAGCTGCTCCAGGAAGCTCGTGAAGAGGCGCTCTCACGCATGAAGGCTCAGGCCGAGTCGATGGGCGCGAACGCCGTGGTCAATGTGCGCTTCTCCACCAGCTCGATCTCGCAGGGAGCCGCCGAGCTCTTCGCCTACGGCACCGCCGTGCGGGTGATCTGACCGTGTCCCAGCTCATCCCCCTGATCGCCTTCGCTGTGTTTCTCGTCGTGGGATACATCTCCGGGTCGATCACCGAGCGGCGCCACTTCGCCAGCCTCCGTGAACGAGAGGCGGACACCCGAGACATGGTCGTGATCACGTTTCCCACTCCGCCCAGCGACTGGACCCTGCACGACCCCACACTGGTCTGCGGTTCGGTGGTCATCTCCCTCGACTACTTCAAGCGCTTCCTGGCTGGCCTCAAGACCCTGGTGGGCGGGCGCATCACGCCCTATGAGCCGCTGCTCGACCGGGCCCGTCGTGAGGCGCTCATGCGCATGAAACAGACGGCCCGGGCACGGGGCTACGCCACCGTGATCAACGTGCGCCTGGAGACGTCCTGCCTGTCCCGGGCCTCCAGCGAGAAGAGCGTCGCGGGAGTTGAGGTGCTGGCCTTCGGCACCGCTGTGAACCGAGGAAGCTGAGCTTTCGTGCGGGCCAACCCCCGGATGCCGGACGACGAGGTCAACGTGAGCAAGCGGCACCCCCTCGGGGAAGCGGCCTGGCTCACCATCGGCGTCGGCCTGGTCGCGGCTGTGGTCTACGGGGTGATGGCCTGGTCCGCTGAGATCGTCGCCAGGTGGATCCCACTCGACGTCGAGATGGGGCTCTTCGAGAGGGTCGAGGAGCAGCTGCCCTGGCACAGCGATCCCTCAGACGACGACACGGAGAGCCAGCTCACAGCACTCACGGCCCGGCTGGCGAGTCATGGGACAGCCTCACCCTACGACCACAGCGTGTTCGTGATGAGAGAACTGGCGCCGAACGCCATGGCCTTCCCCGGCGGCGTCATCGTGGTCACCACTGGCCTGCTCGATACGGTGGAGACCGAGAACGAACTGGCCTTCGTCCTGGCCCATGAGCTGGGGCATTTTCACAACCGCGACCACCTGGTCATGCTCGGGCGCAGCGCGCTCTTCAGTCTCTTCCTGGCGGGGATCGGGCTGGGCGACCTGCCGTCGAACTCCGTGATCGAGGCCTCGGGAAAGCTGGCCAGCAGCGCCTACAGCCGAGACCAGGAACGGGCCGCCGACCGCTACGCCTTGCAGCTCATGGAGGCCGAGTACGGCCACGTCGCCGGGGCCACCGACAGCCTGGCGCGGCTCACGGCAGGCGATCTGTCGGACTTCGTCGGCGGCTACATAGGCTCCCATCCGGGCCCCTCTGAACGCATGGGAGAGGTCCTGCGCATCGCCCGGGAAGACGGCCTGAGCCCCACTGGGGAGCAGCGAGCGCTGAGCTGGCTACGCTGAGGTCGGGAGCGCTACAACACGGCATTCCGTCGTGCGTCACACTTACGCCACACATCCATCAATAGGGCTTCAGCCCTTCGATGTCAGGCAGCATTGGACTCTGCTCACAGCCGCACAAAGGCAGGGGTCCCGCTCGACGTATCAAGCCTCTACGATGCGTGGTTGTGCCTGGAACGTGTCCAGAACGACTGGCCACCTGAACTCCAAGCGCCCCTCAAGACCGATCGGTGATCGTCCTCTCCCACATTTTCTGACGACACCCTCAGGCTAGCTCCAGGCCTGGCCCCACCGGGCATCTCCCAAAGGACCCAGCGACCCGATCTTCCCGCGAGGGGGACCGGTCCGAAGCGTTGCGCAGTACCGGAGACCGCGAGGTCTTCACCCGACAAATTCGCGAGTCATGACAGGGCTTCGGATGCGTCACCCAAGAGCGTCATCCCGCCCTGCCCCGTCGCCGTTCTTCGAGCGCTCCCGTTTTGGGAGTCGTCTAGGACCGCTTCCTCTCCCAAGAGCAGGGACACCCCGACAGGAATACACACCTTGCTGAACACCATGCGTTCCGGCCAGCGGTCCATACCGCGGCGAAAGCCCACGAGGCGCCGAGCAGGCGCCCTCATCGCCGCGCTCTCCTGCATCGTCATAGCAGCCCTGGCCTGGATGGCAACGGCCACCCAGTCCCCTGCAACGCCAAGACAGGTGGCAGACAACAGCACCCTGAGTGCTCTGCCGAGTCCTGTCCAGGCCAGCCGCACCACCGTGGCCCCCTTGACCTCGCCCACCCTGCCTCAGCCCCTGGCCGTCTCCCCGACGGCGAAGGTCCACTCGACCGAGCAGGACGATGGCGACGAGGACCATCATGATGAGCCGCGATCTCACAACAGCGGGGTGAACCGCCCGGGCCACCGCAAGGGGAGCCTGACCGACTCTGCCACGGTGGGCGAGGGCAGCTTCGCCTCAGTGCCCGTCAGCATCAACGACGGTGGTGGTGATGGCTTCCTCGGAACCGGTGCACCTGTGAACGTCCCGGTGCTGATCCAGGAGGCCCTTGATCCCGACGATCAGGGCACCGACCGGGTCGACGGTATCGCCACTTTCGGGCTGCCCTTCCCCAAGGGTCAGGTCTTCGAGACCGGCGGCCGCCCCGCCCTGGCCGTGAACGGCAGCGAGACCTATCAGTTTCGCACCCTCGACAGCTGGGACGACAACAGCGTGCGCTGGGCCCTGGTCGACCTCTCAGCAGACGTGCTGGCGGGGCAGACACTCCCGGGCATGACCGTGGTGGACGGTCCCGGGAAGTCCGCTGGTCCAGCCATCGCCAAGGCCCACCCCAACGGGCAGACCTTCGAGCTGGACACCGGGCGTCTCCAGGCCTCCATCCTGCGCAACAACTTCAATCTGCTCTACTTCGTCAGGATCGACGGCAGGATCGTCCTGGGCCCCACCTTCGGACCCAGCTTCTACGGACTCGGAGCGAGCGGGGCCTACCTGAAGCCGGGACCATCGACCACCGTCACCATCGAGGAGAACGGCCCGGCCCGTGCGGTGATTCGCGCGGACGGCCCCCTCGTTGATGCAGCGGGCAACAAGATCATCGACTTCACCTGCCGCATCACGGCCCGAGCCAAGTCCCACGACCTCGAGGTCACGGTCACGGTGCGCAACGCCTCGAAGGACCGGCCGGCCCATGCCCAGGTGGAGCGCATCGAGCTGGTCGTGCGCACTCGCACCGGCTCCAGTCATTTCGTGACCCTCCCCACCCACACAGGAACGGACTTCGGCACGCTCCTGCCGCCAGGACAGAACCTCTCTTACTACCAGGCCCAGACCGACGCCAAGATGGACGGCGTCGGCTCCGCCAAGTGGCTGCCCCATATCCCCATCGCCGACCCCAACGACAAGAGCACGTTGGTGGACCAGGGCTACAGCATCGCCACCCAGACCCAGACGCTTCAGGCCCTGGGCGATGTGACCCAATGGCCCAAGCTGGGCTGGATCGACATCAACGGATCGAAGGGCGGAGTGACCGCGTCGATCAAGAACATGCCTTACCTGTGGCCCGCCGCGTTGGAAGCCAGCGGGCAGGGCCTGGTCACCCTGGGCCTTTGGACCACGCGCAACAAGGTGCCCTACACGTTCGTGTTCCAGCAGCATGAGAGCCGCACGGCCATGCTGTCGTTTCACGGACCCAACAACGGCGACCCGGACGCGGCCGCGAAACGGCTGAATGCACCGCTCACCGGCCGCGCCGCCGACTACAAGGTCTACGACAGCGCCGAGGTGCTGCCCTACAGACTGCTCACCCTCGCCGAACATGCCCAGGCCTACACCATGATGGGCATCACCCACCAGGTGCAGGCCATCCACCCCAAGCGCCAGGTCGAGAGGTTCCTCTACAAGGGGACCACAGGGGGCACCAACAACTCGCCCAGCATCGAGACCGATCTGGCGGGGCACTGGTTGCGGCACGGCTACGGCGGCGCTCTTCAGAACGCCATGGATCTGGCCCTGTGGAAGGCCGAGTGGCAGATCAGGCGCTCCGATGACTTCCTGGACCAGAACACGCCCGCGGTGACCAACGACTCCCTGCCCCACACCGATGGGCACCAGGGCGACGACGAGCATCGCTACCGCGGCGGCATGACCCTGGCCTATTACCTCACCGGTGACGAGCGCATCAAGGACGCCCTGTACGACGAGGCCGAGGTGCTGCAGTCCGTGAGCCTCTGGCCTCATGAGCGCTCCATGTACCAGACCCTGCGGGCCATCAGTCGCGTGGCCGAGTTCACCCATGACCCATCGCTGACCCAGCTGCTCCAGGAGCGCATGGACTTCATCTCGCCCCCCACCCTCGACATCTACACCGAGACCACGGGCTACGGCTGGGAGACCACCCCCTTCGTGGGCAACCGGCGCTACTACGTCTTCTCCAGCCAGAACAACGGCGAGAAGCCGCCAGGGGAGAATTTTCAGACCCGGGGTTTCATCAGCGCGTCGTTGGGCCCCACGGCGTTCTACATGGCCGCCCGGCACCTGGCCTCCGTCAATCCCTCGGACCCCCGTATCCAGGCGGCCCGAGGCCGACTCACCGACCTGGCCTACTGGACCTACAACGAGCTCTTCCCCTGGTTTCCCGATCCGGCTGACCGCCAGCTTGTCTACAGCTACGCGGTCACCCTGAAGCAGGTGACCGTGTGGGAGAAGTGGGACTTCCATCCCATCCTCACCGGCATGGCCGAGGCCTATATGATCACGGGCAACAGCGCTTTCCTGAAGCGCGGCGTGCAACAACTCGAGGCTCACCAGGCCCACGACAATGGCCCCTTCGCCGACAACCTCTACCTGCTCGACTCCCGCTTGGATGCACAGCACTTCTTCGCTGTCTATCGCGACTGGGTCCTTGCAGGAGGCACCGACAACCCCTGACGACGCACCTCTGACTGCAGTCTCGCGCCCGTCTCCGGTTCAGCCGGGGGCGGGCGCTTCTATTGGAGATCTCCCATGTTTTCGACCCTTCTGGCACTCGTCATGAGCGTTCACCCCATCGTTCCCGCTGCAGACGAGGCAGAGGGCCTGACCGTCGCCCAGCTGGCGCCCGCCAGCAGGGTCATCGGACTGGAGTTCAGTGCCGCGGAGCTGCAACAGATGCTCCCCGGGGTGATCGAGAACTTGCGCAGCTACCAGAACCTCCGTGCCCAGGAGATCGACAACAGCGTCGCCCCCGCTCTGGTCTTCTCACCTCTGCTGCCGGGCATCTCAGCCGAGCCATGGCTGCCGGCTGGGGGAGGTCAGCATGTCTTGAGCGAGGGCGGCGAAGAGCGCTGGCCCTCGATCGCACGGACTCTCGACACGGTGCCCGACAAGACCGACCTGCTCTTCGCCGACATCCCCACCCTGGCGGCGCTGATCCGCTCACGCCAGGTGAGCTGTCGCGAACTCACCGACCTCTACCTGGACCGACTCGCCGCCATCGACCAGGTGCTGCACTGTGTGATCACCCTCACCCCCGAGCGGGCTCGTGCCCAGGCCGACGCCCTCGACGCCGAGCTCGCGGCCGGGCACTGGCGCGGGCCCCTGCATGGCATCCCCTGGGGTGCCAAGGATCTGCTGGCGGTGAAGGGGTATCCCACCACATGGGGAGCGAAGCCCTTCGCCGAGCAGGTCATCGATCTGGACGCCACCGTGGTGCAACGGCTCGACGCTGCAGGCGCCGTGCTCATCGCCAAGCTCTCCCTGGGAGCTCTGGCCTGGGGCGACGTGTGGTTCGGCGAGAAGACCCGCAGCCCCTGGAACCCCACCAGGGGCAGCTCGGGGAGTTCTGCGGGACCCGCCTCTGCCACCGCCGCAGGGGGCGTGGTCTTCGCCATCGGTTCGGAGACCCTGGGCTCGATCATGTCCCCCTCGGAGCGCTGCGGAAACTCGTCGTTGCGGCCGACCTTCGGGCGCATCAGCCGACACGGCGCCATGAGCCTCTCGTGGTCAATGGACAAGCTCGGGCCCATGTGCCGCTCCGTGGGCGACGCAGCCCTCGTCTTCGACGCCCTGGTGGGGCCTGACGGTCAGGACGTCTCGGTCATCGAGCAGCCCTACGCCATCCCTGGCCAGGTCGACGTGTCCGGCTGGCGGGTGGGCTACGTCGACGAGCACTTTGACGGCCCCGGCGGCGAGCGCTGTCGACCGGTCCTTGATCAGCTGACAGCGCTCGGCGTCGAGCTGGTGCCCATCGAGCTGCCGACGCACCCGGTCAACGACCTGCTCTTCGTGCTCTCAGCCGAAGCCGCCGCCGCCTTTGACGCGATCACCCGGGATGGTCGTGACGATCAGCTCGTGCGTCAGGTGGAGCAGGCCTGGCCCAACGTGTTTCGCACCTCGAGGCTCATCCCGGCGGTCGAGTACATACAGGCCCTGCGCCTGCGCACCCTGCTCTGCCAGGACATGGCCGCCGCCATGAGCGACCTCAGCGCCATCGTGCACCCCACCGATGCGGGGCAGATCCTCTCGATCAGCAACCTCACCGGTCACCCCGCGTTCATCGCCCCTGCCGGCTTTCGGGACAACGGCACGCCCTTCGGAGTGACCTTCACAGGCCAGCTCTTCGACGAGGCTCGCCTGGCCGCCTTGGCCGGGGCCTGGCAGCGGTCGACGGAGCACCATTTCAGAAGACCTTGATCGTTCGCCCAGCCTTCTGGCGTGCCGATTGGGGCAGCTTTTTCTGCTAGGGCGCGACGGTCAGAGCGCTCGACACCACCAACACACCGCTGGTAGAAACGGCGAGGGTCTCGGCCAGCAGACGCTGCTCCGCGCTGTGGACCTCGCCCGAGAGGTGCACCAGGCCAGAACGGGACGTGATCTCCAGGCCGGGAGCCAACTCGTGGAGATCGGGGCTCGTGGCCAGTCTCCAGTACACGATGAGGCCCAGGCGGACGTCGCTGGCGGCATCCTCCTGGCGCAAGGTCAGCCGATCACGAATGGCGCGCACGCCGCGAGCCGACTGGAGCCGGGAGATCACCCACTGCCTGGCGCCGTCGCCGTTGAGGGTGCCCTCAACCGTCACCACGCCGTCGGACACCTGGAGGGTCAGCCCAGAGCCTCCCCAGCTGTCCTTGGTGACGAACGAGAACGTCTCTGCCGGCTCTGGGGCAGGCGACTTCTGAGCGGAGACCACCAGCCGCTGGCCGTCGCTGCTGATCAGAGCGTTGTCCACGGCCCGGACGCCTTCGAGGTTGCGGCACAGGTCGCTGGCCCGATAGAGGTCGGCGGCTTCGGCCACCCGGCCCCGCAGCGAGAGCACGCCATCGTCGCAGCTCACCATGAGGCCTTGCAGGTGATCACCCAGGGCAGCTCGCAGCACCGCGCTGGCTGCCCGTGACAAGGCCAGGTCGTTGGGTTGCCCGGCGGCTCTGGCCAGGTCGTCGAGGGCGATGCGCCGGGGAGCGCCATCCGCCTGAAGCAAGGCCTGGAGCCGCGCTCGCAAGCCCTCGTCCTGCACGCCTGGCCTGGCGCTGGCGGGCAGGGCCAGCACGATCACAGCCAGCAAACCGATGAAGAGGGACCTGCCCTGGGGGGTGAGCATCATGGAGGCGACTGTCTCTGGGGAGGGGGGCTGGCGAGCCCGCGGCGCCCGGTGGTCGTCGGGAGAACCGTCGGGCATGGCAGCGCGGCGTGGCCTGTGCCGGGCCGGGGTCTTGCTGCCCCAGCCCGTCGGCCGTTTCAGCCTATCCCGAGAAACACGCCCGTGCCGGAGCTCAGGCCCGGCGGCGGACGCCGGTCAGGATCTGGGCCGCCCCCAGGAGCATGCTGTGCTTGGCCACCTGGTCGAAACCAGCCTCTCGCAGCAGGGCCAGCAGCTGCTCTTCATCAGGGAGGTAGGCCGTGGATTCAGGCAGGTAGCGGTAGGCGTCCCGATCTGAGAGCAGGCCGCCGACGAAGGGCACGACCTTGTCGAACCACAGCGAATGTCCCAGGCGCGCGATGGCCCAGCGAGGCCTGTCCACATCGAGCAGGGCCAACCGGCCGCCGGGTGCCATGACCCGGGCCAGCTCGGCGAAGACCTCAGGGAGCGCCACGAAGTTGCGCAGGGCGAAGCCGCTGGTGACCACGGTGATGGTGCCATCGGCCAGGGGCAGGGCGGCACCATCGGCCTGGATCAGGGTCGCGTCAGGCTGACGCTCACTGGCGGCGGTCAGCATCACTCCGGCGAAGTCGACGCCCAGCACGCGAGCGCCCCGGGCCCGGGCCAGCTCGCAGAGGTCGCCCGTGCCGCAGGCCAGATCGAGCAGGACGTCGTCGGGGCCTACCGCTGCCAGATCGAGGGCCTTGCCCCGCCAACGTTGATCGAGGCCCAGGCTCAACAACCTGTTCATCAGGTCGTAGCGCGGGGCGATGCGATCGAACATCTGTTGCACCACGGCGCGCTTGTTCTCGCCGCTCGGCAGACGGTCTGAGGCCATGATCTCTCCAGGACACGATCGACCGCCCAGAGTACCAAGGCCCCGGCCAGTGCTGCTACGCTGGCCGTCATGCCCCCCTCTCGCCCCCGTCCTCGCGCTTACCTGACTCGGCGCCGCCCCCACCCCGGGCGCTGGCTGCTGGCCTCCCTCGCCCTGCTGGCTGCCTGTGGCCCGGGAGACGGCTCGGCGCCGCAGGCCGTGCCCCGCCCACGCAACGTGGTGCTGATCTCCATCGACAGCCTGCGCGCCGACCATCTCGGCTGCTACGGCTACCCCAGGGACACCAGCCCCCACCTCGACGCCCTGGCCGACCGTGGCCTGGTCTTCGACACCTGCGTGGCCGAGAGCAGCTGGACCCTGCCCACTCACGCCTCGCTGCTCACCGGTGTGTCCAGCGGAGCCCACGGCCTCGACCATGACGGGCTCAGCCTGCCCGCCGACCTGCCCACCCTGGCCGAGCGACTCTCCGCCGCTGGCATGCGCACCCGCGGTCTGTGGAGCGGGCCCTACCTGCACCCGGTGTTCGGCTTCGGGCGCGGCTTCGCCGACCAGGACTACGAAGGCCTGCTGCCCTTGACCCGCTACGACAGCGACACCTTCGAGAGCACAGGCAAGGCGCCGCTCAATCCTCACACCGAAGAGAACCGTGAGGCCCACCGGGCGTCCACGGCTGAAGCGGTCATCGACGAGGCCCTCGAGTTCGTGGACGCTGCGGGCGACGAGCCGTTCTTCTTGTTCGTGCACCTGTTTGACGTGCACTACGACTTCGTCGCCCCCGCCAGCAGCTGGAAGCCCTTCGCCCCCGACTACGACGGGCCCATGGACGGCCTCGACTTCTCCACCGACGACGCCATCCACGCCGACATGGACCCGGCCGACCTGGCCCACCTGCTGGCGCTCTACGACGGCGAGATCGCCTACACCGATGAACAGCTGGGGCGACTGCTCACACGACTGCAGCGCGACGACCGAGAAGACGACACGCTGATCATCGTCAGCTCAGACCATGGGGACGAGTTCTTCGAACACGGCGAGAAGGGACATCGCCTGAACCTGTTCGAAGAGGTGCTCGATGTGCCCTTGATCATGGCTGGCGCCGGAGTGTCTGGCAGCGGACGACGGGTGTCCGGGGTCACCGAGCACACCGATGTGATGCCGACCATCCTCGAGCTGCTGGGGCTGGAGGCCTCCGAGTTCGGCACGGGCAGGAGCCTGGCCCGGGCCCTTGCGGGGGGCGAACTGCACGACGAGCGGCTGGCCGTGTCCCGTCTGCGCCTCTCTGCTCGTCGACGCATGACCGCCGTGCGCGGCCCAGACTGGAAGGTCGTCATCGAAGAGCGAGACCGGGAAGGGACCGAGCAAGTCAGCTGCTTCGATCTGGCCACCGATCCGGGGGAGCAGCTGCCCCTCGAGGATGACGCGCTGCTGGCTCGCGCCCGCGAGGCCATCACCCAACGGGATGGGCGCGAGGCTTTTCTCAGGGCCAGGCTCGGCGTAGGCGCCCCCACTGCGTTGCCCGAAGGCCTGGACAGCGACCTGCGAGCCCTGGGCTACACGCGCTGAGCGGTCGCTGAGACCGAGGCGCTCTACGCCCTGTAGCTGACACCCTTCCTGGTTGAGGAGGCGTACCCTGAAGGCAGCTCTTTCCTTCTAGATCCTCGCACCGAAAGGAGGACTCCATGGCTGACGACCCCGCCATCCGGAAGATCCTGTTCGCCACGGATTTCTCAGAGGGAGCACATCACGCCTTCGGCTACGCGGAGAACTTCGCCCGGGCCCTCGGCGCCCAGATCGAAGTGGTGCACGTGCTGGCCTTGCATCAGGCCGACCCTGAAATGGCGAGCCGCGAGATTCCGAAATGCATCCCC
>Ga0316205_10004940_pt1 | contig 11307 bp, 11 predicted proteins | sample 3monthpyrite_MG_FD_204941 | JGI IMG/M metagenome (GOLD analysis project Ga0316205, IMG submission 204941) | Microbial mat bacterial communities from mineral coupon in-situ incubated in ocean water Damariscotta River, Maine, United States -... | ecosystem: Environmental > Aquatic > Marine >...
CAGTGATGTAACCCATGACGGGGGCTTCCCGCCGCTCAACCTCGATACGATTGATTTCCTCAATCTTTATCGGCAGGAATTGCAGCGCCGTGCCCAGACCGAAGCGGCCGCCGCCCCGAAAAACTAGTCTGACTTCCAGAGCGTTTTTCCGCCCAGAGCCTTGAGAAAGGCCGTGTGGGCGGCATTTTCTCTTTCGGTGAGCCTTGGTCGCAACGGGTTGGGCCGCTTTGGCGGGGTATAATCGCCGCTCGGTGTGTTTCTTGAGGTGTTTTGCACGATTTTTAGGGCAAAATCCGGCTGGCGGCCGCCAATCAGCTCCAAATATACCTCGGCCAGAATTTCGGAGTCCAGCAGCGCGCCGTGCAGGGTGCGGGCCGAATTATCAATACCAAAGCGGCGGCAAAGTGCATCAAGCGAATTTTGCGCGCCAGCGAATTTTTTACGGGCGATGGCCAGCGTATCCAGTGCCTGCCCCATAGGCAGCAGCTTATGGCTGCACCAATCCAGTTCGGCGTTCAGGAACTTCATATCAAAGCTGGCATTGTGGATGATCAGCCGCGAATCCTGCACAAAATCGAGGAATTCCTGCGCGATACTGGCAAATACCGGCTTGTCTGACAAAAACGCCTCGCTCAACCCGTGCACAGCAAAGGCCCCCGCAGGCATATCGCGCTCGGGGTTGATATATTGGTGGTAAGTTTCGCCGGTCGGCATGTGGTTAAACAGCTCGATCGCGCCGATTTCGACGACACGATCACCATCAAAGGGATCAAGCCCCGTGGTTTCGGTATCGAGCACAATTTCACGCATTTTTAGCCTCCAGCTTGTCGATCAGGGCTACCACATCGGCTTTGGTGTGCGCCTTGCCTATCGAGGTGTCAAAGACAAAATCGGCCAAAGCACGCTTTTCCTTATCGGGCATTTGCCTTGCGATAATGGTGTTGAACAGGTCTTCATCCATGGTTTCTCGGTCTAAAACCCGCGCTTTTTGCACTTCTTCAGGCGCGGTCACAACCAATACATAATCCAGCCAGCTTTCGGCATCGGTTTCAAATAACAGCGGAATATCAAACAAAACCAGAGGTTTATCGCTGTGCTTTCGGCAAAAATCAGCGCGGGATTGCGCCAGCAGCGGCTTGAGCGCGCCTTCAATGCCTGCCAGCAAGGCCGGGTTTTTGCTGATTTCGGCTTTCAGCACCGCACGGTCAACAAAACCGGCAGCCACCGCCCCCGGCACCAGCGCGCCAATGGCACCCAGCGCGCCACCGCCTGCGGCATAGAGGGTATGCACCTCGACATCTGCATCCCAGACCGGCACGCCAAAATCCCTGAAAAACCCGGCTGTGGTTGATTTTCCCATGCCAATGGAGCCGGTGAGGCCGAGTTTGACACTCATCGACCCAGAACAGCCATACGCAACCCGTCATCAACCTCCGGCCATTGGTCAAACCACAGCTCAAACCCGGGCACGCCCTGATGCAAAAGCATGCCCAACCCGTCAACCACCGGCAGGCCAAGCCCGGCGGCCTGTTCCAGAAACGGGGTGATCAGCGGGGTGTAAACAATATCGCAGACTGTGGCGGCTTTGGGCGCAGAGGAGAGCGAAATATTCAGCTCTGGCTGGCCCTGCATCCCCAGCGAGGTGGTGTTTACAATGGTCATGGCCCCGTCTGCCGCGTCAGAGGCGCGGTTCCAGTCCACCACCTGCACCTTGGCACCAAACTGGTCGGCCAATAGCGCGGCGCGCTGCCTTGTGCGATTGGCGAGGCGTAGCTCTGTCACACCTTCGCCCAGCAAGGCCGAAATAATTGCCCGCGCCGCACCACCTGCACCGAGCACCAGCGCCGGGCCAGATCGCGGCTCCCAATTTGGCGCATTTTGGCGCATATTCTGGATAAACCCGTATCCGTCGGTGTTATCCCCGCGAATAGTGCCGTCATCCTTAAAGGTGATGGTGTTTACCGCCCCGATCAGGGCGGCGCGGTCGGTCACGCTATCGGCCAGACCGAGCATAGACACCTTGTGCGGCAAAGTGATATTCACCCCCTTAAACCCCAACCGCGGCAGCGAGCGGATTCCGGCGACAAATTCGGAGGTCGACAGCGAAATAGGAATGTAGTGTCCGTTGATCCCGTAGCGCTTGAGCCAATAGCTGTGCATTAGCGGCGAGCGGCTTTGCCCGATGGGAAAGCCAACAACCCCCGCCAGCAAGGGCGGCTTATTTTCAGCTATTTCCGACAAATGCCATAACCTCGTAAAAATTCCAACACTTCCAAAAGTGGTAAACCCAATACGGTAAAATAGTCGCCTTTCACCGATAAAAACAACTGTGAACCCAGACTTTCGAGCTTATATCCCCCTACTGTTGTAAAAAGGTCATCCCCCAAAGCATCAAGATAGCCCTCAAGAAAGCTATCGCTGAAATCGCGCATGAAAAGCTCGACCTTTCCAATAAAGCGCCAGACCGGCGCGCCCTGATTATAGATAACCGCAGCGGAATAGAGGATATGAGAACTATTACGTAACGCCACAAGCTGGGCTTTCGCCTCGGTTAAACTGATGGGTTTGTCATAAATACGGCCTTTCTGGACCAAAATCTGGTCCGCCCCGAGCACCAGCCGGTCCGGGTGCTTGCTGGCCAGCCTTCGTGCCTTCATTTCGGCCAGCGCATCTGCTATATCTCGCGGGCGGGCATTTTGAGCCTGCAAGGCGGCCTTGATCGCAGCCTCGTCAATACGGGCGGGCAGGCACTCAACCTCAACCCCGGCGTTTTGCAACATATCGCGCCGGGCGGCAGACCGGGAGGCAAGAATGAGCGGTTTGTCCATGGTTAACCATCTGTGGATGAAATTGTGGATAGGATCAATGTATCAACAGGGAGAATGACTTTCGCTGTTTCTATCACGGTTTTTAGGTTTTTTTACAGGTTTTATCCCCTGTGGATGGTTTCCCCTGCATTTCCGCGCATTGTGGACAGTTTTGATATTATTCAGCAATTACAATAGCCGTGGTGAATTACCACTGTGGGGAACCCGGTTAATAAAATTTCGCTTATGGTAATCCCCATGATTCATGGGTATCTACAATAAAAACAACTTTTCTTAAAATATATATATTAAGAAGGAATGGAACAAAACGAATGCCTGAACAGAAAAAGCTACTTAAAGCCTTGGCTGGAGAAAGCCAGAAAGTGCCGCCGGTTTGGATTATGCGCCAGGCCGGGCGCTATTTGCCGGAATATCGCGCCACCCGCGCCACTGCTGGCGGTTTTCTGGACCTGTGCTACAATCCTGATTTTGCAACAGAAGTAACCCTGCAACCGATCAGACGCTTTGGTTTTGATGCTGCCATTTTGTTTGCCGATATCCTGTTGCTGCCACAGGCGCTGGGCATGAAGCTCTGGTTTGAAACCGGAGAGGGGCCGCGGCTGGAACCAGTTACCAATTTGACCGAGATACAAAACCTCAAACCGGTCGAGGATATTCACGAGGTGCTTTCGCCGATCTATGAAACCGTAAAACACTTGTCGGCTGAACTGCCCGCTGAAACCACGCTGATCGGCTTTGCCGGCGCACCCTGGACCGTGGCTACCTATATGGTCGCCGGGCGCGGCACACCCGATCAGGGCCCCGCACGGCGCTTGATGTATCAAGACACGGCAGCCTTTCAGGTGCTGATAGATCTGGTTACCGAGGCAACCATCGAATATCTGGCGCGACAAGTAGAAGCAGGCGCTGAAGTAGTGAAGCTGTTTGATAGCTGGGCGGGGGCGCTCGGAGGTTCAATGCTCGAGCAATATGCGCTAAAACCGGCGGTTAAAATCGCTACGGCCCTCAAAAAGCGCTATCCGGCCCTCAAGTTTATCGGCTTTCCGCGCGGTGTGGGTGGCAGCTATGAAAAATTCGCCGATGCCGGCGTGTTTGATGGTTTGGCGCTTGATACCTCGGTGCCCGCCGAATGGGCGCGGGACAACCTGCAAAATAAGGTGGCAGTGCAAGGCAACCTTGACCCGATGCTGATGGTCGCGGGCGGGGATGCACTGGTTTCAGAAACCCGCCGTTTGCTTGATATTTTAGGGGGTGGCCCCTATATTTTCAACCTCGGCCACGGGATCACCCCTGACGGAAAACCCGAGAATGTTGAAAAATTATTGAATGTTATCAGAGGGTAAAGAATGGGTGACATTCTTCTGGAATACTATAACTGGACCAAAGCGCTGCATATTATTTCGGTAATTGCGTGGATGGCTGGCATGTTTTACCTGCCACGCCTTTTTGTCTATCACGCCGAAAAAGCACCGGTTGGTTCTGAAATGTCCGAGACTTTCAAAATAATGGAGCGAAAGCTGCTGCGCGCCATTATTAACCCGGCAATGGTCGCGACCTGGACCTTTGGTTTGTTGCTGGTTTTTACCCCCGGCGTGATTGACTGGAGCGATATCTGGCCATGGGTAAAAGCCGCAATGGTGTTGCTGATGAGCTGGTTTCACGGTTGGCTGTCTACCCGGCGGCGCGAGTTTGCCCGGGATGAAAACACCCGAACTGGCCGCATCTATCGTCTGGCCAACGAATTCCCGACAGTTTTAATGCTGGTGATCGTGATCATGGTGATTGTGAAGCCGTTTTAAGGCGTGTTTGACAAGCCCCACCGAATCCGGCTAAGAGAGCGGTAGCGCAGGCTGTTCTGGCCACCACCGCGCATTTTCAACACACGTTTATCAGGCTACTCAGCCGCACAGGAAGTTACTATGGACGATTTATCCACAATCGAACGCTTGTCATTGTCTGACCTTAAAGCCAAAAAACCATCCGACATTTTGAAAATGGCGGAGTCACTCGATATCGAGAACGCCTCGACCATGCGCAAGGGCGAAATGATGTTTTCGGTGCTCAAGGAGCTGGCCGAAGACGGGGTTGAAATTTCAGGCGACGGTGTGCTGGAAATCCTGCAAGACGGTTTTGGTTTTTTGCGCTCGCCCGAGGCCAATTACTTGGCCGGACCGGATGATATTTATGTGTCTCCCGAGCAGATCCGCACTTTTTCAATGCGCACTGGTGATACGGTTGACGGTATCATGAAGGCCCCGGACGAGGGCGAAAGTTATTTTGCACTGGTCAAGCCCACGCTGATCAACTTCTCGGACCCCTCCGAGGCCAAGCACAAAATCCATTTCGACAACCTGACGCCGCTTTACCCCGATGAGCGCTTGAAACTCGAAATCGAAGACCCGACGATCAAGGATAAAACCGCGCGGGTGATCGACCTTGTGGCCCCGATCGGCAAGGGCCAACGCAGCCTGATTGTAGCCCCGCCACGCACCGGTAAGACTATGATTTTGCAAAATATTGCGCATTCAATCGAGCGCAACCACCCCGAATGTTACTTGATTGTTTTGCTGGTTGACGAGCGCCCGGAAGAGGTGACCGATATGCAGCGCTCGGTAAAGGGTGAAGTGGTTTCCTCGACCTTTGACGAGCCGGCAACCCGCCACGTGGCCGTGGCTGAAATGGTGATCGAAAAGGCCAAACGGCTTGTGGAACACAAGCGCGATGTGGTGATTTTGCTGGACTCGATTACCCGACTTGGCCGCGCCTTTAACACCGTGGTTCCATCTTCCGGCAAGGTGCTTACCGGTGGTGTAGATGCCAACGCGCTACAACGGCCAAAACGCTTTTTCGGGGCGGCCCGCAAAATCGAAGAAGGTGGCTCGCTTACCATCGTGGCCACCGCGCTGATTGATACCGGCTCGCGCATGGATGAAGTGATTTTCGAGGAATTCAAAGGCACCGGTAACTCGGAAATCGTGCTCGATCGCAAGGTGGCCGACAAGCGGACTTATCCGGCGATTGATATTCTCAAATCCGGCACCCGCAAAGAAGAACTGCTGGTGGAAAAATCTGACCTGACCAAGCTGTTTGTGCTGCGCCGTATTTTGAACCCGATGGGCACCAGCGACGCCATCGACTTTTTGTTGAGCAAGCTAAAGCAAACAAAAACCAACGCGGATTTCTTTGAGTCGATGAACGCTTAACCGAACGATATCAGATGATTAGATGGAAAATGTTGAGACGATATTTGCGCTAGCAAGCGCGCGTGGGCGTGCTGGTGTCGCGGTGATCCGCGTGTCGGGACTGCAGGCATTTTCAGCTGTTCTCACCCTTGCGAAAGCCTTGCCAGAACCCCGCAAAACCTCGCTGCGTATGCTGTGGGACGGGGCAGACCCGCTGGACCAGGCATTGGTGATCACCTTCGAAAAAGGCGCCAGTTTTACCGGTGAGGATGTTGCCGAATTCCACTTGCACGGCGGTGTGGCGGTGGTGCAATCAGTGCTGCGGGTATTGGGCGGCATGGCGGGTTTGCGCATGGCCGAGGCCGGCGAGTTTACCCGCCGCGCCCTTGAAAATGACCGGCTGGATTTACCGCAGGTCGAGGGCCTCGCGGACCTAATCGACGCCGAAACCGAGGCGCAACGCAAGCAGGCGCTCAAGGTGATGCGTGGCGCACTGAGCGAGAAATGTGATATGTGGCGGCGCAAACTGGTGCGTGCCATGGCACTGCTGGAGGCGGTAATTGATTTTGCAGACGAAGATGTGCCAACCGATGTGCGACCGGAAGTCAGCGATTTACTGAACGATGTAGTCAGTGATTTTGCCCGCGAATTGGACGGGCGCAGAGCGGCCGAGCGCATAAGAGACGGGTTTGAGGTTGCGCTGGTCGGCAAGCCCAATGCTGGCAAATCAACCTTGCTCAATGCGATAGCCGGGCGGAACGTCGCGATCACTTCCGAAATTGCGGGCACCACCCGCGATGTGATAGAGGTGCGGCTTGACCTGGGCGGCCTGCCAGTTACGCTGCTGGATTTGGCCGGTATCCGTGAAAGCGCCGATGCCATCGAGAAACTGGGGGTCAATCTGGCGGTATCAAGAGCCGCTGCCGCCGATATGCGGGTTTTTTTGGTGGAACAGGCGGATGAGGCTTCCGGTTTTGGACTTGATGTGCAAAGTGATGACATTATCGCTATGGCGAAAGCCGATATTTCTGACCAGAAGGGATTGGGTGTGTCCGGGAAAACCGGTATGGGCATCGAAGCGCTGCTCAAAAAGATTACTGAAAAAATTTCTGGAAGAGTGGCTGGATCGAGCTTGCTTATTCGGCAAAGGCATATGGAAGCCATAGTAATTGCTAAAGAAAACATGGATTCCGCGCTGGTCGGGCTGGAATCGGAAGTGGCGATCGTTGAGTTGATAGCTGCCGATTTGCGGTTTGCGATTTTGGCGCTGGATGAATTGATTGGGCGAATAGATGTTGAGCATGTGCTTGGTGAGGTTTTCGCCGGGTTCTGCATAGGAAAGTAGGGTTGTTTCACGTGAAACATTTTGATGTCATCGTAGTTGGCGGCGGGCACGCAGGCACTGAAGCGGCGCATGCTGCCTATCGGATGGGGTGCTCTGTTGCTCTAATCACCCATAGCTTCGCGAAAATCGGCGAAATGTCCTGCAATCCGGCGATCGGCGGTTTGGGCAAAGGTCATTTAGTGCGCGAAGTCGATGCGCTTGACGGGTTGATGGGCAAGGCGGCCGACGCGGCAGGAATCCAGTTCAGGCTTCTAAATCGTCGTAAAGGCCCCGCAGTGCGCGGCCCCAGAACCCAGGCTGACCGAAAGCAATACCGAAAGGCGATGCAAAGTCTGTTTACCGGTCTGGACCGGTTAACGGTGCTTGCTGCGCAAGTCGATGACCTGATCGAAAAGCGCGGCAAAATCTCCGGCGTTGTTTTGACAGATGGTGAAGAGATCAACGCGTCCGCGGTGATACTAACCACCGGTACCTTTTTGCGCGGTATCATCCATATTGGCGATGAAAAGCATGCGGCTGGCAGAATGGGCGACAGGCCGTCGATAGCGCTGGCCGAACGCATGGATGCTTTGGCACTGCCATTGGGGCGGCTCAAAACCGGCACGCCACCAAGGCTCGATGGCCGCTCCATCAACTGGGATATTCTTGATTCGCAGGCCGCAGATGACGACCCCGAACTGTTCTCGTTTCTCTCGACCTCGGCCTCATTGCGCCAAATTTCTTGCGGTATTACACATACCAATGCGCACACGCATGATATCATCAGGTTGAACCTCGAAAAATCGGCTATGTATGGCGGAATGATCGACGGTATTGGCCCGCGTTACTGTCCGTCGATAGAGGATAAGGTTGTCAGGTTTGCGGAGAAAGATTCTCACCAGATATTCCTTGAGCCGGAGGGATTGGATAATTTTACCATTTACCCGAATGGCATCTCAACATCGCTTCCCGCTGATGTTCAGGCGGATTATGTGCATTCTATCAGAGGCCTGGAGGCAGCTTCCATTCTACAGCCCGGTTATGCGATTGAGTATGACTACGTCGACCCGCGGAGCCTGCGGCCAACTTTGGAGGTCAAAGACGCGCCCGGGCTTTATCTGGCTGGTCAGATAAATGGCACCACCGGGTATGAGGAGGCGGCCGCACAAGGGCTGTTTGCCGGGATGAACGCAGCTTGTCAGGTTTTGGAAAAAGACGCCCCAGAAATTTCACGAAGCAACAGCTATATGGGCGTGATGATTGATGATCTGGTCACCAAAGGGGTGAAAGAGCCCTATCGTATGTTCACATCACGGGCTGAATACAGGTTGATTTTGCGGGCCGATAATGCTGACCAGCGACTCACGCCTGTCGGCGTTGATATCGGCCTTGTTGGCGAGCAGAGAAAACAGAGCTTTGACGAAAAAATGACTGCATTGGAAAGCGCGCGTGCGCTTTGTGACGGGTTAAGTGTTACCGCCAGCGCCGCCAAGGCGCACGGGTTTTCGGTAAGTATGGACGGCAAGCCGCGATCGGCGCTGACTTTGCTTTCACAAAGCACGGTCGCGTTTTCGGATCTACGCGAGGTTTGGCCGGAACTCAATGTGATCGAACCGAAAATTCAAGCACAGATCAGTGCGGATGCGCTCTACTCTGCCTATGCCAAACGGCAGCAAGGCGCAATTGAGGCATTGAAGAGGGATCACGCACACCGGATCCCGGCGCGTTTTAAGTATAGAGACATCCCCGGCCTCTCCAACGAACTCACCGAGAAATTGGAGCAAGTGAGGCCTGAAACGCTGGACCAGGCCAATAGAATTGAGGGTATGACACCTTCTGCGCTTATGGTTATTCTTTCCCGAATCCGCCTTGACGAGATGCGCAATGCTGGTTGATCGGGAATCCTTCGCGCGACAGTTTGATGTTTCACGTGAAACAATGGCGCGCTTAGATGCTTATGAGGTGTTGCTAAAAAAGTGGAATCCCAAAATTAACCTTGTCTCCCGCTCAACGCTTAGTGAAATCTGGCACCGACACTTTGCCGATTCCGCTCAAATCTGGGCGCTCGTTCCCAAAGGCGCCTCTGTCTGGCTCGATTTTGGCTCGGGTGCCGGGTTTCCCGGGTTGGTGTGTGCGGTTTTAGCGTTGGAAAAACGGCCATGTCTTCAGTTTATTCTGGTAGAAAGTGATCAACGAAAATGCGCTTTCCTTGCCAGTGTGGCCACCGCGTTGGGCTTGAATATCCGCATAGAGCCAGCAAGGATTGAAGCATTATCTGCCCAGAAAGCCGATATTGTAACTGCGCGCGCGGTGGCCGCGCTGACGCAATTGCTGGGACTCTCGGCAAAACATGTGCATGAATCCACCGTTTTGCTTTTTCTCAAGGGGAATAATTACGAATCTGAATTGACCGCAGCGCGTAAGCACTGGCATATAGAAGCAGAGGAGATCGAGAGTTTGACTGATTCAAGCTCTGTGATTCTGAGAATCGAGGATTTCGCGCGTGTCGAATAGAAACCCCCATATCATTGCTGTGTCGAACCAAAAGGGTGGGGTGGGCAAAACCACAACCGCGATAAATCTTGGCACCGCTCTGGCTGCGGTTGGGCGTAAAGTGTTGATTATTGACCTCGATTCGCAAGGAAATGCCTCGACGGGCCTCGGCGTTTTCCCCGAGAACAGGGAGTTGACGACCTACGACCTTCTCTTGGGTGAAGCCCTGCTTAAAGATGTAAGCCAGGAAACCCCGGTGCCGGGCCTGTTTATCGCCCCGTCAACGGTTGACCTAAGCTCGGCGGATGTTGACCTTGTTGAGGATAAAAACCGGGTTTTGCGGCTACGAAACGCGTTGAATAGTCAGGAATCACTTGATTGCGGCTTTGACTATATTCTGATCGACTGTCCGCCATCGCTTAACCTGCTCACCATCAACGCGATGGTTGCGGCTAAGTCGGTGCTGGTGCCGCTCCAATGCGAGTTTTTTGCGCTCGAAGGCTTGTCCCAACTTATGCTCACGGTGCGAGAGGTTCGCCAGTCACTCAATCCGGGGCTAGATCTGCATGGCGTTGTGCTCACCATGTATGACAAACGCAACAACCTTTCGCGGCAGGTGGAGGAGGATGTGCGGAATAATCTTGGTGATCTGGTTTATGAAACCACGATCCCGCGCAATATTCGGTTGTCGGAAGCGCCATCGCATTCGATCCCGGCGCTGATTTATGATCACCGTTCCTCGGGTGCTATTGCTTACCAGAAACTCGCTGCCGAACTATTGCGGCGCATGAACGACCCCGTAGCTCTGGATGAAAGGCTCATCGGATGACCAAGAAACCTCTGCGGCGCAACCTTGGTCGCGGCCTTTCAACCCTATTGGCGGATGTTGACCTCTCGAGCAATCGTCCTCAAAGGCAGTCCGCGCCTGATTCTTCAGTGCCAATCGAAAAGTTGCACGCCAACCCGGACCAGCCACGCCGGTTTTTTGCCGATAGCGATTTAGAAGATCTTGCCAGCTCAATTCGGGCAAAGGGCATTATTCAGCCACTTATTGTGCGGCCAAACCCTAATATTCCTGAGGAATATCAAATAGTTGCGGGCGAGCGTCGCTGGCGTGCCGCTCAGATGGCGCAAGTGCATGATATACCCGTAATTATTCGCGAGCTCGACGACACAGAGGTGCTTGAACTCGGTATTATCGAAAATATCCAGCGCGCAGACCTGAATGCGGTGGAAGAAGCGGTTGGGTATCGGCAGTTAATGGACCGTTTTGGCCACACGCAAGAGAAGCTGGCCGAGGCGCTTGGAAAATCCCGCAGCCATATTGCCAACCTTTTACGCCTGCTCACCTTGCCTGATGAAGTGCTCACCTATTTGAAAGAGGGTAAGCTTTCGGCTGGTCATGCGCGGGCTTTGGTGCCTGCAACCAGTCCTGCTGCGCTGGCCCGGAAGGTTATCAATAAAGGGCTGAATGTGCGGC
>Ga0316205_10004943_pt1 | contig 11306 bp, 9 predicted proteins | sample 3monthpyrite_MG_FD_204941 | JGI IMG/M metagenome (GOLD analysis project Ga0316205, IMG submission 204941) | Microbial mat bacterial communities from mineral coupon in-situ incubated in ocean water Damariscotta River, Maine, United States -... | ecosystem: Environmental > Aquatic > Marine >...
TTCCAGTCCTGGTCCTTTTTGACGGCACGTTTGTCGTAGTCTTTTTTGCCTTTTGCCAGGCCAATTTCCAGTTTGACCTTGCTGTGTTTCCAATACAGGGCCAGTGCGACCAGGGTGAAGCCTTTGCGATCAATGGCGCCTACCAGTCGGTCAATTTCGATACGATGCAGTAATAGCTTGCGAATACGGGTGGGTTCCGGGTGTGTGTAGGAGGCCGCAGTTCCCAGTGGAGTAATAACCATACCGGATATGAAGGCTTCTCCTTCTTTTATAAAGACATAGCTCTCCGCCAGTTGAACCTTGCCAGCTCTCATGCTCTTGACTTCCCAGCCTTGCAGGGACAGGCCTGCTTCCATGCGATCCTCAATAAAATAGTCAAATTTAGCTTTTTTATTAAGGGCAATGGTGCTGGAAGGCTTGCCGGTTTTTTTGGATTTTTTTGTCGCCATCGGCGAATTATACAGATTATTGGTGATTGTTGCAGTGCATTATTAGTATCCGCTAAGGGTCTGAGAATGACGTTTGTTTTTGATTATGATAGGGTATTAGCAAATAATAAATGGCTGAAAATCGATAGAGCCATCATCTACCTGCGCCGTCAGGGGAGTAGAAAATGAAAAAAAGTTTTTCCTGGATTTCATCTTGTTTGTTGCTTGTTTCCACGTGGTTACCGTTGTCTGTGTTGGCGGCTGAAGCCGAAGGCGCAACTAAAACCTTGAACGACTGGTTTGGTATTGTGAATGAATACCTCGCTATGGTGTTCTTTTTTGACGTGATGCCTGGTCAGGCGAACATGCCATTTATTGTGGCATGGTTAGCACTCGGGGCAATATTTCTCACTATTCGTATGGGTTTCATCAACCTGAGGATGTTCAAGCACGCTTATTTGATTTTGCGGGGTAAATACCAGGTGCCGGGGGCTGAAGGTGAAGTAACCTCGTTTCAGGCGCTGACAACCGCTTTGTCGGCTACCGTTGGGTTGGGCAATATTGCCGGTGTTGCCATCGCTATTATTGTGGGTGGTCCAGGGGCTACTTTCTGGATGATCATTGCCGGTTTGCTGGGTATGACATCCAAGTTTACTGAAGCAACATTGTCGCAAATGTATCGCGAAGTACGGCCTGACGGTCACATTATGGGTGGGGCAATGGAGTATTTGTCTCGCGGTTTTGCTGAAAAAGGGTTGGCAAAGACAGGCAAGGTGCTGGCCATTTTATTTTGTTTTCTAGCCATCGGTGCTTCACTGGGTGGTGGTAATGCATTTCAAGTGAGTCAGGCTTTATCTGCGGTAAAGGAAGAAGTCCCTCTTTTTGCTGAACAGCCCTGGCTATTTGGCATGATCATGAGTTTTATGGTGGGTGTCGTCATCATCGGGGGCATACGCCGTATTGCTCACACGGCCGAAGCCATTGTGCCGACCATGGTGATGATTTATTTATTAGCCTGTCTGTGGATCATTATTAGTCATGCGCAGAATGTTCCTGCTGCTATCGGAATCATCTTTAATGAGGCCTTCACGCCTGCTGCGGGTGTGGGTGGCCTAATTGGTGTACTCGTACAGGGTTTCAAACGTGCTGCTTTTTCCAGTGAGGCAGGGATTGGTTCTGCGGCTATTGCACATGCGACCGCGAGAGTGAAATACCCAGTCAGGCAGGGGATAGTAGCCTTGATGGAACCTTTTATTGACACTGTAGTGATCTGTACGATGACGGCACTGGTTATTGTTATCACGGGTGCCTATAACTCGCCTGAAACGACGGCGTTTGTTCAAGCCAAGGAAGGTGCTGCACTAACTTCCTATGCCTTTGGGACCGTTATTTCATGGTTTCCAATTATTTTGTCGATCTCGGTGGTGTTATTTGCTTATTCAACCATGATCTCCTGGTCATATTATGGTGAGCGTTGCTGGACATATATGTTTGGTGAAAAGTCATCAATGGCATTTCGTATCATATTTGTTCTATTCGTTATTATTGGTTCTGTAACCAGTGCTAGTAATATCCTTGATTTTAGTGATTTGCTTTTGTTAGGAATGGCATTCCCTAATTTTATTGGGCTATACCTGTTACACGGTAAAGTACGCACTGCTCTCACCGAATATTTACAAAAATTACGTTCGGGAGAATTGGATAAAGAAGTAGGAATGGAGCGTCACTCATAACAATAATTAGTTTGGCTAAATAATAAAAATTAAAGGTGAGTCAAGCATGAGCATGGAAAATAACTCACAGCATGGAGCATGGTCCGGCAGCTATACTTTTATATTGGCTGCCACAGGTGCCGCTGCTGGTCTGGGTAATATCTGGAAATTTCCGTACATAGCCGGAGAGAATGGTGGAGGAGCATTTGTGCTTGTCTACTTGTTGTTTGTGTTGCTTATCGGCATACCTATTTTCATGTCTGAAGTCATGCTGGGAAAGCGCGGAGGCATGAGTCCCTATAAGTCAATTTATAGTATCGCCAAAGCGAGTAATCGTAGTGTTCATTGGGCACGCGTAGGGGGATTGGCAACGATTGCCGGTTTTCTGATTCTGTCTTATTACAGTGTGGTGGCAGGTGAAGTTATTGCTTATATGGTGAGAACGGCGAGTGGTAGTTTTAAGGGCCAGAGTGCTGATGGTATTGCTTACCTGTATAATGATTTTCGCTCCAATCCTGAAGTACTATTGATGTGGCACACCATTTTCATGGTGGTTACTTGTATGGTTGTTGCCAGAGGCTTGCAGCATGGGCTTGAAAAAACAGTAAAAATTGTTATGCCTTTGTTGTTGATTATGCTGTTGATCATGGTGGGTTATTCTTATCAGTTGGATTCTTTTGTCAATGGCGCTAGTTTTCTATTTGATGTAGATTTTAAAAAATTGTTTTATGCGAGAGACGTTAACGGTTTTTATATTGTTAATCAGCAGGGGGGCTATCAATTTTCCTTCAATGGTATTTTGACAGCCATGGGACATGCTTTTTTCACGCTAGGCATTGGTGTCGGCAGCATGATTATATTTGCTTCTTATTTAAAACATGATGTTTCAGTGCCTCGGGTTACCGCCGCTATTGCAATAACAGATACGGTAATAGCCCTGTTAGCAGGCCTGGTGATTTTTCCAATAGTTTTTTCTCATGGACTGTCAGCGTCACAAGGCCCCGGGCTGGTCTTTAAAACGTTGCCCATCGCTTTTGGTTCTATGGATTATGGCAGTGCGCTCGGTGGGTTATTTTTTCTGTTGCTCTTTTTTGCAGCCTTAACATCTGCTATCGCCTTGCTGGAACCCAGCGTAAGGTGGATGATGGAACGCTATAAAATGACCAGGGTGCAAGCAGTTAGTTGGGCCGGCGTCGCTTGCTGGTCGGTTGGCATCATGAGTGTTTTTTCTGTATCAGGAACTACGCTTCGCGATATATTCTTACGACTGGCCGACATGCTTGATGATACAGGTATCGATTTAAGGCATCGTATTTACGATCTAACGGCGTTTCAGCTGGTGGATGGGATGGTCACATTAGTTATGTTACCATTAGTTGGGCTATTGATTGCTATCTTCTGTGGATGGATAATAGCACCCGAATGTACACGGGAAGACCTGAATACTAAAAGTATCATCATCTACAAGTCATGGCAGTTTCTTATCCGTTATGTGACACCTATACTCGTCGTAGTGATTTTTGTTATCGGTTTGTTGGGATGGATCAGGTCTCATCTATTATATGAGACAGTGATTTAAGAAACTGGAGTATTAGTGACAACTATTCACAGACATGCATTGACGAATCACAGTGCTGAGCAAATGTATGCTCTGGTCGATGCTATCGAAGATTATCCTGATTTTTTGCAGTGGTGCCGATCCGCTAAAGTTATCTCAAGGGACAGTGATGTAGTGACTGCCCAGCTTGAATTAGCCAAGGGATCTGTGCATAAGGAATTTACAACTAAAAACCGTTTAATGCCCGGAAAAATGATAGAAATGAAACTGGTTGAAGGCCCGTTTAACCACCTTGAAGGCTTCTGGCGCTTCCAATCATTGGGTGATCAAGCTTGCAAGGTGGTTCTTGATCTGGATTTCGATTTTAAAAATAAGATGCTGGGTATGGTCATGGGCCCGGTTTTTAATCAGGTTGCTAACACATTAGTAGATTCATTTTGCAAACGTGCGATTGATATTTATGACTGAACAGCAAAAAATTAAAGTTGAAGTGGCTTATGCATTACCCGATGAGCAGGTGATATTGCTTGTTCATGTTGATCATGGTTCAACAGTAGAGCAAGCAATCGGGTTATCTGGAATCCTGGAACACTATCCTGAAATTAACCCAGGAAAGCTCAATAAAGTGGGTATATTTGGCAAACTCGCAAAACTGGACAAGGTGTTGCAGGATGGGGATAGGGTGGAAATTTACCGTCCTCTTATCGCTGATCCCAAAGAAGTCCGTCGTAAAAGGGCAGCAGAAGGGAAAGTGATGACGAAAGGAGCTGCGGAAAAAAGTACGTCAACTACTGATTAATTATAAGCTATAACATTTAACTCGTAGGGGTAATGTACTTATTCCTATTGGTAACCACTATTCGTCCAGTTCATAGTCTTCTTCATCACCAAAGAAACTGATCCAGATACGTTTAAGCCAGCCTGGTTTTTCCCTAACAGTGGGGTTTACATCTATCACTACCTGCTTTTTGTACTCGCCCAGTTCCTTGCCAGCACTGCTATCAGGTTTCACACTACCACTGGTTTTGATTAAAATATCCCTGTCAAAATAAAGGGTTATATTCTCTTTTACGGTATCACCACGACCCGGATTAAGGTGGTAGGTATAATCCCAACGGTTTGCGTGAAATGGATCAGTAATCGTGGGGCTGCCGAGAATATATTGAATTTTGCTCTTGTCCATTCCCACTTTAATCTGGTTAACATCTTCCGGAGTCAGAATGTTTCCTTGTTGGACTTCAATTTTATAGGCAGGGATATAGTTTGAGCAGCCAGTGACAACGGATACCAATAGACATACAATAAGAATGAGAAGCTTTTTCATTTAAATTAACAACATTTTATTTCAACAGTGGGCAGATAATAACTCATGCTTAATCTGCTGACTATATAAGACGGGAAAGAAGTTGGAATCTAAAGATTTACGAAATGCCGGGCTCAAGGTTACTTTGCCCAGGGTTAAAATCCTGGAAATCCTCGAAAGTAGCTCAGAACGGCACTTCAGTGCTGAAGATGTCTATAAGTTGCTCCTGGAAGCGGGTGAAGAAATTGGCTTGGCAACGGTCTATCGCGTGTTGACTCAATTTGAGACGGCAGGATTGGTTACCCGTCATCATTTCGATACAGGACATTCAGTCTTTGAGATGAATCTTGGAAATCACCATGATCATATCGTTTGTGTGCGTTGTGGGCGCGTTGATGAGTTCATTGACGAAACCATTGAGAAACTACAGCATGAAATTTCAGAAAAAGCAGGTTACCAAATGACCGATCATTGCCTGTATATTTATGGTATCTGTCAGGACTGTCAAAAACTGGACTCATCCTCTAATCATAATTAGCGAGTAAAATGCGTACCTTGGGTCTTGAAATATTTTTATCCCATGTTGTATTCTTGCCGTTGATTTTTCTGTATTCATTAGTGTGAGACAAAGGAGTGGTAATGATATCGGTGGATTCGCTTAGCCGTAGTTATGGTGATTTCACAGCAGTTGATCAAGTTTCTTTCGAGATAGGAAAGGGAGAAATAGTAGGCCTGCTCGGCCACAATGGTGCTGGTAAAACAACCATAATGAAAATGCTAACAGGCTTTCTGGAGTCTGATGCCGGTTCGATACAGATGGGCGGTCATCATTTTTCAAATGAACCAGAAAAAATTAAATCCCTAATCGGTTACTTACCTGAAAATTTACCCCTATACCCTGATATGCTGGTTGCCGATTATCTGGAGTATGTTGCTGGATTGCGCGGTCTTCATGGTTCAGCAAAATGGCAGGCCATATCCATGGCTATTCATCAAACCGATCTCGGCAGTAAGTTAACTCAACCTATAACCACATTATCACGCGGATTCAAGCAGCGAGTAGGGGTGGCTCAAGCTATCTTGCACCAACCAAGGGTGCTGATTCTCGACGAGCCTACCAATGGTCTGGATCCCACCCAGGCAATGCAAATGCGAGCATTGATTAAACGCTGCGCAGAGCATGCCACCGTTATACTCAGTACGCATATTATGCAAGAAGTGGACGCCGTTTGTGATCGGGTTATGATTCTGAGAAATGGTCGATTAGCTGTCGATGAAGATTTAGTGAAACTTAATCAGCACACTGGTTTGATATTAGAGACAGACGCTAATTTGAATGCAATGGAAGGCATGTTAAATAACGCACCCGAGATAAATAAACTGGTTCTCAATAGCAGTGAAGAGGGAAGCTTCCAGTACACGTTAATACCTTCAGATCATAATGATTTGAAAAATACAGCTGCTGTGGTTTCAACAAAAATATCGGATGCGGGTTATAAAATATTTTCATTGTCGCATGAGAAAAAAGACCTGGAAGCGCTCTTCAGACAGGTGAATAGTATCGAAGGTGACGCTCATGCTTAACCAGAATACACGATTGATTTGCCGCAAAGAACTAACACTGTTTTTTTCTTCACCCATCGCCTATTTATTTCTCGGTGGTTTTATCGCAGTGATGTTGTATTTATTCTTTTGGGTGGAAACATTTTTTGCCAGGAATATTGCAGATATCCGACCGTTATTTCAATGGATGCCTGTTATATTAATTTTTCTCGCAGCGGCTCTCACCATGCGAATGTGGAGCGAAGAACGACGCAGCGGCACGCTTGAATTCGTGCTGACCTCGCCGGTTCATATTTCCCATTTTGTGTTGGGTAAGTTTTATGCCTGCCTCGTTTTATTGCTGATTGCCTTATTGCTGACCGTGCCCATTGCAGTGACGGTAGCCGTGCTTGCCGATCTGGACTGGGGGCCCGTATTATCAGCTTACCTGGCTTCACTCTTACTGGGTGCATCGTATTTAAGTATCGGGTTATTTGTTAGTGCCAGAAGCGAAACCCAGATTGTCAGTTTGATCGTGACCACCTTGATCTGTGGTTTGTTTAATCTGCTAGGTTCTTCATTGTTGACTGATTTTTTTGCTAATAACACTGGCGAATTCTTGCGTTTACTGGGTAGTGGCTCTCGTTTTGAATCAATAGAGCGTGGTGTGATCGATATACGCGATTTATATTATTATTCGAGTATTACTATCGTATTTCTTGTGCTGAATATATACACATTAAAAAAGCAAAGTTGGGCAGATCATGGGAACAAGCGTGCACATCGAAGTCTGTCAGCCTTGTTTGCTTTGATTATTGTGAATTTGTTGTTAGTAAACGTCTGGCTTTACCCGATGGACCAATTGCGAATTGATGCAACACGAGGGAAAGTATTCAGTCTAACGGAAACCAGTAAAAACTATCTTTCACGTTTACAAGAGCCGATGTTAATACGTGGATACTTTAGTGCCAAGACGCATCCTTTATTAGCACCATTGGTCCCACGTTTAAAAGATTTGTTGAAAGAGTATGAAGTCGCAGGCAAAGGACGAGTAAGAGTTGAAATACTTGACCCGATACAAGACCCTGAAAAAGAAGATGAGGCCAATAAAAAATATGGGATTAAGCCTGTACCGCTGCAAATAACAGATAAATACCAGGCTGCTTTAGTTAATTCCTATTTTAATGTGCTGGTCCAATATGGCGATCAGTTCGAGGTACTCGGGTTTCGAGATCTAATAGAAATTAAAGCCGCTGGTGAAACAGATATAGAAGTTCAGCTTAGAAATCCGGAATACGATATAACACGTTCGATTAAAAAAGCATTGTTCGCCTACCAGTCGGCAGGTAATTTGTTCGAACAAATAGCCAGTGACATCACTATTTCAACCTATATTTCATCTGATCAACGATTACCGAAAATATTAAAAACATTAAAAGCGGATGTATCAGGCTTGCTGGAAACAATGAAAGCTAAAGCGGGTGATAAGCTAAAAGTCAGGTCTGTTGAACCAGAGCAGGGTAATGGCCAGCTAACATCAATGTTATTACAGCAGTATGGCTTCAAACCCATGTCTGCCAGTTTGCTGGACAAGAATACATTTTATTTTTATGTCGTTCTTGAAGGAGGAGGTCAAGCTGTTCAGATTCCTTTGCCGAAGGATTATAAAATTGATGCATTTAAACGATACCTGCAAGCTGGATTGAAACGATTTGCTACCGGTTTTCTTAAAACGGCTGGAATCGTTGCTCCCGAAATAAATCCATACTATGCGCAGCTGAGTGGAGACCGTAATGGTTTTAAAAAGTTAAAAACAGCGCTGCAGGATGATTTAAATATTCAGGATGTTGATCTGAAAAAAGGAACAGTGCCCGGCGATATTGATATCTTGTTATTATTAGCGCCAAAAGAACTATCAGAGCCCGAATTATTTGCAGTCGATCAATTTGTCATGCAAGGCGGCACATTAATGATGGCTACTTCACCGTACTCGGTTGAGATTAAAGATAATAAACTCATCGCGAGCAAGCAGGTATCTGGATTGGAAGCATGGCTGAAGCATGTAGGTGTTGAGGTATCTGAAAGTTTTATCATGGATCCACGAAACGCCTCTTTTCCTGTACCGGTCACGCGTAATGTTGGTGGCTACAGTTTCCAGGAAGTTCGTATGCTGGATTACCCTTATTTTATCGATATTCGTGAAGGGCTGTCTTCCGAGAATGCAATTGTCTCTGAACTGGGCCAGCTGACTATGCCTTGGGCGTCTCCAATTGTTGTTAATAAGGATATCAATAAGGACAGGCGTGTCAGTGAACTCTTGAGCAGTTCGTCAGAGGCATGGACATCATCCTCTCTCGATATAATGCCTCGTGTAAGAGCGGATGGAAAGAAACCTTTCCCTGCCGGTGAGAGCCAAAAGAAAGAGCTGATGGGCGTGGTTGTTGAAGGCAAGTTTAATTCATTCTTTCAAAATAGACCTGTCCCTGAAATAAAGAAAAAAGAAGCTGATACTGGTACTAAAGTTGAATCAACCAGCGCACCTTCTTTCCAATCTGTTATTAATCATTCTCCAGCAGCGGCAAGGATAATTTTATTTTCCTCTAATGAGTTTTTACAAGATCAGTCAACCAGTTTGTTGACATCAGCTCAAGGTACTTCTTATTTAAATACCCACCAACTCATTGCTAATGCCATTGATTGGTCATTAGAAGACAGGGGGTTGCTGAAAATCCGGTCACGCGGGCATTTTAATCAAACACTGCCGCCTATGGAGCGCGAACGGCAACTGATATGGGAATATGGAAATTATGCGCTGGCCTTGTTGGTCATTGTTGTTATTGTCTTGTTTAGACGATTGTCGATGGCCAGGAAAAAGAAGCGTTACCAGTTATTATTAAGTGTAAAAGATCAGGGTTGATGCGATGAGTGTTAAGGTACAAGGACTTATTCTGCTGATTCAGCTCATGCTGATAGCTGGTTTATTCATATATAAAGATAACGATGATAATCAGTTGATTTCGGAGGATAAGTTTTTAACGATAGATAGTAATAAAATATCGGTTATTTACATCAATGATAACAATGCAAACAAAATCACTTTAAGAAAGATCGAGGGTCAATGGATATTGCCTGAATATCATCAATTATCCGTGAATAGAGGGCTGCTGGATGACTTAATTGAAAAGCTGTCTGGTGCAAAGCCCGGTTGGCCAGTGGCACAAACTGAAAGTGCAGCTAAAAGATTTAATGTTGCTGATAATCAATTTCTAAGACATATCCAGTTTGAGTCAGAAGGCAAGGCAGTGGCGGATATTTATCTCGGTGATTCTCCGGGCCTGAGAAAAATTTATTTAAGAAAGAAAGATGAAATAGAAATTTACGAAATAGAGCTTGCCTTGCATATGGCACCATCAACCGGGGTGGAGTGGTTTGATAAATCCATATTGAAGTTGCATGGTGATATCACTGAAATTCGTGTTGGTGATATATTGTTGAAAAAAGAATTAGAGAGCTGGAATATGGCTGGCTTAGAAGAGAGCGAAACATTGAATCAGAAAAGAATTGACTCAATACTGACGAATCTCAAATACCCTCAAGTGCTAGGAGTGGCTGCAAAATCATTATTATCTAAAATAGATAACAATAAAGCGGACGTGCATTATGACATTAAGGTGAATGATAGAGCGGTTAGCTTTGATTTTTTTAAAACCAGCGAGGGTGTAGTGGTGAAATCAAGTGAGTCTGATCTGTACTTTATAGCCGCTGGTTTTGTGGCTGATAATTTACTAAGTATTTCTCGGGGTGATTTGATTAAGCATTGATGGGAAATCAGTGGCAGGCAATAGATGCTGCCGGAATGTTTATGCGCTCTGACGAGATTTTTTCCCCGCCTTCTTTTTAGTGCCGTGGGCGCGCTCTATCATTTCTCTAGCATGTAACAAGCTTTGTTCGGTCATTTCTAATCCGCCAAGCATGCGGGCTGTTTCTTCTATGCGTTGAGTCTCATCCAGTTTATCAATCATAGATGTCGTCTCTTTTTTACTGATTTGTTTAGAGACTTTGTAGTGATGATGTGATTGAGAGGCAACCTGAGCCAGATGCGTAACACACATGACCTGTCGGCTTTCGCCTAGTGTGCGTAATTTCTTTCCAACGACTTCGGCGGTCGGGCCACCGATTCCAGTGTCTACTTCGTCATAGATGAGGGTGGGTATATGTGTGGAATTGGCCAGTGCAGTTTGAATGGCCAGGCTGATTCTGGATAATTCACCACCAGAAGCAATTTTACGCAATGGTTTTTGTGGTTGCCCCGGGTTTGGTGAAATCATGTACTCAATAGTTTCATAACCATGTAGGCTGATGGTTTCTGATTCATCATGGTCCAATTGGATTTCGAAACTAATGGAAGGCATGCCCAGTTCACGAATGGTAGCAGTCACCAGCTTATTGAGTTTAGTCGCTGCTTTAGTTCTTTGTGCGCCTAATTGTTTGGCTTGTGCTCGGTATTGCTCTTCAATAGAGGCTAATTCGGTTTCCAGCTTTTCAAGGTTTTGATCGTCACCTGTTAGCTGAGATAATTCGTTAGTCAGTTTATTTTGAAGCTCAGGTAACGCCTCGGGAGAAATATGATGCTTGCGGGAAATATCATGAATCATTCCCATGCGTTCTTCAATTTCTGTGAGCCGGGCGGGATCAAGCATTATCGTGTCGATATAGTTGCGCAAATCACTGCTGGATTCCTGAATTTGAATGGCCGCATCGTT
>Ga0316205_10004944_pt1 | contig 11305 bp, 10 predicted proteins | sample 3monthpyrite_MG_FD_204941 | JGI IMG/M metagenome (GOLD analysis project Ga0316205, IMG submission 204941) | Microbial mat bacterial communities from mineral coupon in-situ incubated in ocean water Damariscotta River, Maine, United States -... | ecosystem: Environmental > Aquatic > Marine >...
CTAAATCCGTATCAGTTCGTTGCTGTTGGATACCACTCTTGGTGGTGTCAACAATGGCAGACATCTCTTCTGCTGCTGCGGCAAGTTGTGAGGTTGAGCCTGCCACCTGACCAATAATACCCTGAACTTTGTCGGTAAATTGATTAAAGGCGATTGACATCTGTGCCACCTCATCACGACCTCGCACGCTTAGACGCTTGGTGAGATCGCCTTCACCTTCTGCAATATCTCGCATCGCGGCAACAATGTAGTTCAACGGCTTCGAGATCATCACCACTAACAACCAGCTGCCAATAATACCGACTAAAATACTTAATACTGAGATAAACACAACAGCAGCTGTTGTGCTATCAACTGAATCAACTAACTCGCTACTGATTTGTTCTGAGACAGCCGTCTGGGTATTCACTAGTTCGGTAATATCTGTCTTGATGTTTTGTACTAAGGGGCCAATTTCAGTGCGAAGTAAATAGGCATCCGTTCGCCATTTCTCACTGCCGTGTAATTCAAACAACTGTTCCTGTAAGGTGAAATAGTTCTCTTGCAAACCATTGATATTCTCAACGGCTTCTTGTTGTTCAAAGGTTAAGACATCACTAGCTTCTATTAAGGCCGCAATATCTTCCTTAAAACCATCTCGGAATAAGCGGATATTGGACACATTATCTGGTGATCGAAATGCCATAAATGCACGGTTGTTAATCAGAATGTTCATCCATTTCTGGCGTAGCTCAGAAAGTTTGAACAATAATCTTTTTCGCTCCTCGGAGGCGTCATTCTCGCCATCTTCAGAGGTCAACATCTGAGTTAAGTTTTGTTGAATATCTGATGCAATGGGGGCCATCTTCGAGGCAGAAAAGGCGATACCAGGTTGATTCTTACCAGGATCAAGCACCAACTCAACCATTTGATCGCGGTAGGCTTCGAAGCTACTCACCTTACCTTCTATGCTCGCAACGAGTGTCGCCGTTTCTTCACTGTTGATTACCGCAGGCATGGCTTTGAGCGCTGTAATGCCATCTGATAACGCAGTCAGCGCCATGTCGTAATTTTGTTGATGGATTTCTTCTCCACTGGTCAGATAAAAACCCAGTGAGGCATTGGCACTATCCAGTGCATTGGCTAACTGTAATGAGGCAATCGCGACCGGCTGTCTAACTTCGACTACATCTTGTATGTCACCCTTGGTTCGAGTCAAACTATATATAGATTCTCCTGCCACAACAGTGAGCATGACTAATACGACTCCCACAATCACAATGATGCGGGTGCGAATTTTGAAGGCTGATAGGGCTGTCATTAATTTACTAATCATAGTGAATCCCACTAAATTACTAAGGTTCTTGATTTTACTAGGGAAGATATCCCTTACTCATTGCAAGAAATATCGGCTTAACAGACGGAAACTTAAATTTGTCAAACACTGAAACAAAAAAAAGCCCATTTTTGTCAAAATGGGCTTTTTTTTGATTTTAAGCAGTTTTTAAGGCAATTCCACACCTAGGCGCTGAGCGACCTCTTCATAGGCCTCTACCACGCCGCCCAGACCTTGTCGGAAGCGATCCTTATCGAGCTTTTTGCGGGTTTCTGCATCCCAGAGACGGCAACCATCCGGGCTAAATTCATCACCCAGATATAGTTTACCCTTGAAATGACCAAACTCTAATTTGTAATCGACCAATAACATTCCAGCATCGAGAAAGAGCTTTTTTAACACATCATTTACCTTGAAGGTGAGCTCTTTCATTTTATCGATATCTTCCTGGGTACCCCACTTGAAAGAGATGATGTGGTAATCATTGATCATCGGATCATGCAAATCATCGTTCTTTAAAAAGAACTCAAAGGTAGGCGGGTTAAGTTCTAAACCATCTTCGACCCCCAGGCGTCTCACCAAACTACCGCTTGCAATGTTTCGCACTACACATTCAATCGGTAACATCTTAAGGCGTTTAACCAGTGATTCCTGATCGTTGAGTATGCTCTCAAAATGAGTAGGCACTCCCGCCTCTTCCAGTTTTTGCATAATGAAGGCATTGAAACGATTGTTGACCATACCTTTACGATCAAGCTGCTCAATTTTTTCACCATCGAATGCTGAGGTGTCATTGCGAAAATGCATGATCATTTTGTCAGGATCGTCGGTGGTATATACCGTCTTAGCCTTACCAACAATTAATTCGTCACGTTTATTCATTTTTTTTTCTCAATACTAATTAACACTCATCCAGTCAAAACCCTCTGCCTGATGAGCAATATGTATTTCATCGGAATCCCAATCGAGTGCTTCAGCTAACGCCTGCCGAGCCAGGATAGGATCATTATTCTTTTCACTTATATGCATGGCCACAATCGTCGCGAGTTTGCTTGAATCCATTTTTTGTAACAGCTCTGCGGCTTGTGCATTATTCAGGTGACCGTAATCACTGCCAACGCGCATTTTCAGATGAGGAGGATATTCGCCATCTGCGAGCATTTCAATATCGTGATTGCATTCGAGTAACAGTGCATTCACACCATTCAGCATCTCGATAATATAAGGCGTTATCATCCCGGTATCCGTTAATAAGCCTAACTTTTGTTCCCCATTGGAAAACAAAAACTGACATGGTTCGGATGCATCATGGGGAACCGAATATGGTGTTACTTCTATATCACCCAGTTCGATTCGCTCTCCAATGATAATTTCATTGCCATCAGGTATAACACCTAACGTTGTTGCACGACTGGTTCCATGAGTCATCCATACAGGTGTCTTATGTTTTCGTGCAAAAGCACCGACACCCCGAATATGATCCCCATGCTCATGGGTTACCAGTATCGCATCGATCATATCAGCGCTGATGTTAACCCGAGCAAGGCGCATTTCTGTTTCACGAAGTGAAAACCCGCAGTCGACCAGTAGGATTGTCGAGTTATGCTTTATCAGCGTAGCGTTGCCACGACTACCGCTTCCTAACGAGGCGAATTGCACCTTATCTCCTTGCGTTTATAAGATACTGCCCTGTAAGTCTTTCAATATTTTACTAGTGACTTCTTTCATATCTTCAGGGACTTCACCGTTTGCCTTGATGCTTACTTCTGTCACATCACCTTTCTCTTCTAGTATGATTAGATACTTGAGATGCGAAGGTTCCTGTGTATCCGTAAACAAGTTACCAAACAACCCGCCCTGTTTTGGAATCACAAAAGTCTCAGGCAACTCAATGTAATAGATCCCCGCGGTTCTATTTTTATCCTCTACCAGAAAGCCAAGGCGGTCAAGCGCAATACCTATATGGCGCCAGGAGCGTGCAAATGGCTCATTAATGGTAAGGCTGGCATTGTCGCCTTCAAGATTCAGTTTTGTCAGCTCAGTTGGCTTAACCGAGCCAACGTACTGCTCGGCGATGGTGGCTTCCAGGCCACGGAAGGACATAAAGCGGGTCAACATTTCAATCTCAAGCTCAGGGTCGGATTGACGTGGCACCCATTTGGTCTGTACCACTGCAATGTTATCATCAGGATCGCCTTCGGCGACTTCCTCCAGTCCCTGGTGGTTAATAAACATACGTGTCAGTTTTTTCTCCTGATCCCACTCAAGTCGAACCCGATATTTATCCATGTAGCCGGAGGAAAACAGCCCGCTTAAAAACTCTGTCAAAAAGTTGGTGGGAACATCGTATCTATTTTCTAGCCAGTCAGTTTCCATGAAGCCAATGCGAGGTTGTTCTCGTTTAATCTTAAAACCTAAGCGTGTAAAAAAAGTTTTGATCTCAGCCCAGATTTCTTCACCCGCACCATCGACTTCAAGCCAAAAGAAATTGCCACTGCGTACAAAACGCATGCCTTCATAGTTTTGAGCATAACGAGCATCGGGTTTAGCTCCCTGCTTTTCTTCAAAACTGGAATAGGTTTTGATGCTGCGCTGTAACTCAATCAATGTTGAGTCACCACCGGCTTCAGGCTTGGACAGGCCTGGTGGTACCGCCAGGTCTTCCAGATCAATAGAGGCTTTATAAACACCTTTGTAATCACGAGTAGTAGATGAACAGGACGCTATAAAGACGAGCGCTAAAAAAATAATACTTATACGAAACTTCATGGTTTTCTCACAGAATTCAGATTAAGACACATTGGCTAACTTCAGCGCAGCACGGATTTTTCCATGATGTGTCTCAGACAAAACGGTTAAGGGTAATCGGATGCCAGTGCCTATCATGCCCATGTCGTGGAGTGCCCATTTCACAGGGATAGGATTTGCTTCGAGGAACAGATCCTGATGTAAAGCCATCAAGGTGTTGTTTATCGTGGATGCTGTCTCTTTGTCCCCGGCCAGGGCCGCTACACACATATCGTGCATTGCCTTGGGGGCGACGTTAGTAGTAACGGATATCACACCATGACCACCTGCCAGCATGAAATCCATCCCGGTGGCGTCATCCCCACTATATATATCAAACTCACCAGAGACAGCGGCCAGAATGTCACGCGCACGCTGAATGTCGCCGGTAGCCTCTTTGATTCCGATAATATTAGGGATCTTACTCAGACGGACGACCGTTTCGGTCAGCATATCGACCGCTGTACGGCCTGGCACATTGTACAAAATTTGAGGAATATCAACGGCCTCAGCAATTGCCTTGTGGTGCAGATAGAGTCCTTCCTGGGTAGGCTTATTATAGTAGGGTGTTACCAGCAGACAGGCATCGGCACCCGCTTCTTTTGCACAACGCGTTAGCTCAATCGCCTCGGTTGTCGAGTTTGAGCCGGTGCCGGCAATGACCGGAATACGCCCAGCCACGGTCTTCACGACATGACGAATCACATAGCAGTGCTCATCTTCATCTAGGGTCGCCGACTCACCCGTGGTACCGACGGCCACAATCGCATCGGTTCCATTCACAATATGGAATTCAATCAACGAATCGAGAGCTTTTTCATCAATGGCGCCGTCGTCAGTCATGGGTGTGACCAACGCGACCATACTGCCGCGAAACATACCTTCCCCTATTTCCCGTCCGGGTAAAAACCGCCATGGTATCGGCCCGCTAGCGTCATGACAAGCTGTTTACCGTACAAGCCAATCTATGGGTGTATAGACAAGATAATCTGTGATAATTCCCTGAAATTCAGTATCTTGGGCATATACTGAATGGAGGGCAAAGCTGTGAGTGTGGAGCAAACAGAGGAACAAAAACCGGTCCGGGAAATCCGAATCAATCCGATTGTACCGACAGAGTCTGTGCTCGTCGCCACTGCCCGCAGTATGCGGCCGCGCAAGGCCGAGGAACCGGCCCCCAGAGACACCCGCCGGCACGTCGATACCTGCCCATTTTGTCGCGGCAATGAGGACAAAACCCCACCCCAGATTGCCCGCTACCCAAAAGATGATGACTGGCAAATGCGCATCGTCGAGAACTTGTACCCGGTTTTGGGAGATGACCGCAGCCAACCTAGCTTCGTCTATGGTCTACAGCAGGCGATTGATGGTTATGGGAGACATGAGGTCATCGTCGATCACCACCAACACGGAATTGCCGTCCATGAAATGAGCCATGAGCATCTCTCCAGCTTATTTCATGTTTATCAACAACGCATGGCCGAGCTATACCAGATGGATGAACGTCTGAAGTATGTGCTGGTTTTCAAGAATTTTGGTCCTGCTGCTGGTGCCAGCATGGCCCATACCCATAGCCAGATTATTGCCACCCCGGTAGTACCACAAAATGTTCACGATGAGGTCAGTTACTCCAAGGCCTATTTCGACCGCCATCATCAATGTATCTTCTGCTCACTAATTGATGAAGCGCTGACATTTGAGGCCACCATCTACGATCGTGGTTCTGGTGAGGTTGTGCGCAAGATTGATGTTGGTCAGTACGTAGTCGAAAAAGGTGAAAAATTTATCGCTATCAAGCCCTTTGCCAGTCGCTACGAATGGGAAGTGCATATCCTGCCACTCCAACATCAGAGTAACTTTCTGGACACACCTAAGGATGATCTGGATGACCTGGCGCAAGTGATGCAACGCACCATGGCCCGTCTTGATGCTGTGATTGGCGGTGCGCAATTTAATTTCTTCCTACACAGTCTACCTCAAGGCGAAGAATCACAGTCCTGCCATGCCAGCTATCATTGGCACCTGGAGATATGCCCACGTACCAGCATACCCACCGGCTTTGAACTGGGTTCTGGTCTGTTTGTGAATACGATTAGTCCAGAAGAAGCAGCAGAACAACTTCGCTCTGTACAACTCTGATAAAATCAACGATAGTTATCCTATGAGCAACTTTCTGGTCATCTCAGCCCTTGGTCACGACCGAGCCGGTCTGGTTTCTGAATTATCTGATTTCATTCTCAACGCCGGCTGTAATATAGAAGACAGTCGCATGAGTATTCTCGGAGGGGAATTTGCGATCATCATGATGGTCTCCGGTGCCTGGAACAATATCGCCAAATTGGAAGATCAGCTACCAGCAGTACAAGAGAAGCTTGAGCTCATTATCACGGGTCAGCGAACCGAGAGTCGCAAACTCACGCAAGAAGAGATCCCATACAATATTGAAGTTGTCTCACTGGACCATCCGGGTATCGTCCACAAAATAACCGGATTTTTTTCCGAGCGAAATATCAATATTCATGACTTGTACACCACTTCGCATCGTGCCGCCCATACTGGTTCACCGATGTTTGCCTTAAACATGACGGTTGAAATTCCAGCCGCGACACATATTTCAACTTTACGCGATCAGTTTATGGAATTTTGTGATGAGCTAAACCTGGATGCCATCATGGAGCCAATGAAAGTCTGAGTTTATCCGTAGAGTAATAACGTAGCATGATGAATTTTAAGACTTATAAAAGTTTTCAATAAGCAGGAGTCACAATGGCAAAAGTCGAATTGAAAAAAGCGGTTCCCGCTTTCTCTTTACCCGCCACTGGTGAACAAACCATTTCGTTAAGATCACTCAAAGGCCAAAACGTCGTTCTTTATTTTTACCCAAAAGACAGCACCCCTGGTTGTACAACAGAAGGACAGGATTTTCGCGATGCGATGGCTAAGTTTAAACGGCAGGATACTGTCATTCTCGGCGTATCGAGAGACAGTCTACGTTCACACGAAAACTTTCGAACCAAACAAAAATTTAAATTTGATTTGCTCTCTGATGAAGACGAGACCCTGTGCAAACTATTTGACGTCATCAAGATGAAAAATATGTATGGTAAAAAAGTTCGAGGCATTGAGCGTAGTACATTTCTAATTGATAAGAAGGGCAAACTTCAACAGGAGTGGCGCAAAGTAAAAGTTGCCGGCCATGTTGATGAAGTATTGGCCGCAGTTAAAGAACTTAACAAAGCACAAAAGTAATTTCACACGAAAATGATTGGTGACCCGACCTTATGAACTCAAAGCAAATCGAAGGCAAGCGTCTTTTTGTACTTGATACTAACATCCTCATGCACGACCCCAGTTCGTTATTTCGTTTCCAGGAACATGATATTTTCCTACCTATGATCGTGCTTGAAGAGCTGGACAATAACAAAAAAGGAACCACTGAGGTCGCTCGCAATGCGAGACAATCAAGTCGCTTTCTTGATGACATGATGTCAGATGTCTCACAAGATGAAATTGAAGATGGCCTGGAGCTGAATGTAAAACATCTTGATTTCGCCCATGACTCAATGGGTTCGGGGAAACTTTATTTTCAAACCAAACACTTTGTCGATGAACTACCTGAATCGCTGCCAGGCAATAAAGCGGATAACAATATTCTGGGTACCGCACTCGCCCTGCAGAAGCTTTATAACAAAACACATATCACACTAGTGTCAAAAGACATTAACTTGCGAATCAAGGCAAGCATCCTTGGTATTCATGCAGAGGATTATCACAACGATCAAGTGCTTGAAGATGTTGACCTCCTGTTTAGTGGTAGTGTCACACTCGATGAGACTTTTTGGGATTCACATGGTAAGGAAATGGATTCCTGGATGGAGTCCGGACGATCTTTCTATCGCATACGTGGCCCTGAGGTAAAAACCTGGGCACCTAACCAGTTTGTCTATCACGAGCACGATGGGTTTCAGGCGACCATTCGCAAGATTGAAGAGGATGACAGCGCCGTCATAGAAACCACAAAGGATTACTCGGCGAGTAACAACTCAGTATGGGGCATCAACGCACGTAACCTTGAACAGAACTTCGCACTTAATTTATTAATGGACCCTGAGGTAGACTTTGTCTCTCTACTGGGCATGGCCGGCACCGGAAAAACTCTACTATCACTTGCCGCAGGTCTGGAACAAACACTGGATAAAGATTTGTATAGCGAGATCATTATGACCCGGGTCACTATCCCGGTTGGTGAAGACATTGGCTTCCTGCCTGGTACAGAAGAAGAAAAGATGACGCCCTGGATGGGGGCCTTAATGGATAACCTGGAAGTGTTGACTCAATCAGGCGAAGGTGGTGACTGGGGACGCGCAGCTACCAACGATATCATTGCACAAAAAATTAAAATTCGTTCAGTGAACTTTATGCGTGGCCGGACTTTTCTGAATCGTTATGTGATCATCGATGAAGCTCAAAATCTAACTTCCAAGCAATTAAAAACACTGGTGACCCGTGCGGGCCCCGGCACAAAAATCATCTGCCTGGGTAATATTGCCCAGATCGATACGCCCTACCTATCGGAAACCACTTCGGGGCTAACCTATGTCGTCGATCGTTTTAAAAACTGGTCACACAGTGGGCATATCACCTTGGTACGTGGTGAGCGTTCAAGACTAGCAGACTATGCGTCTGAGGTTTTGTAATCAGGCTGCTTAGATAAACGAAAAGTTTAGCTCTCTGGTTCTGGATGCTGAGTGATGGTTGTGCCGCCATCAAAAGGCTCACCCGTTCTTGGCCAGGCATTTAACAATGCATTAACTAATGTCGCGAGAGGTATCGCAAAAAATACCCCCCAAAACCCCCACAGACCACCGAATACTAAAATACTGGTGATAATCGCGATGGGGTGTACGTTGACTGATTTCTCAAACAGCAACGGCACCAGTAAATTACCATCCAGTGCCTGTATAATCAGGTAGGCGATAACCAACCAGAAGAACTCGGGACTAATACCCCACTGAATGAAGGCAATGACAGCAACTGGAATGGTGACAACAGTCGCACCAATGTAGGGGATAATGACCGAAAGGCCAACCAAAACGGCTAATAAGAAAGAGTACTTCAGTCCAAATAAAGCAAAGACAATATACGTTACGGTACCAACGATTAGAATTTCCTGAACCTTGCCCCGAACATAATTACCAAGTTGTTTATCCATCTCAATCCAGACTTGGGTGGCAAGCGTTCTATTAGTTGGCAGGAACGCACCAAACCAGTTGAGTATTCGCCACTTGTCTTTCAAAAAGAAAAAAACCATCAATGGTAAAAGAATCAGATAAATAATGATGGTAATGACACCTGAGGTGATCGAAGAAAGCGAAATACCTGTTAACGCTTTTGAACCCAGGGTTGCAATCATTTCGTCCAGGTCACTGGATATTATTTTCATTTGTTCATGACTGATAAAGCCATATTTGTCTGGCAATGAAGTAAGGTATGCCTGAGCATTTTGCCAATAGGTTGTGACTTCAGGTATAAACTGGGTTACCTGATTGGATAACAAAGGCAACATACCAAAAACCAGAAACAACAAGAAAGCGACAAAGACTAACCAGACCAGAATCACCGCACTACGGCGACGTGCACCCAACCTTTTCATCTTTTGTACAATGGCTTCTAGTAAATAAGCAATGACCATTGCCGCCAATACAGGCGCCAGCATATCGCCCATTGTAAGAACAATAGTAAAACCAACAACCAGTAAAATAAGCAGTAAAACAGCTTGCGGATCGGAAAGGTAGCGGACATACCAGGCTTTAATAATATCAAACATTAACCGCGCCTCGCTTCAGCAACAAATTTATCGTAGGCCGCAGCAAATATTTCTTCTACTTCATCGATGACCTGTTTAGCAGGCTTACCAAACATGACATGTTGTGCCACCAGTTCAGAGGCCTTATCAAGCAGGTGTTTTTTGTCGAGCATTGGATAAGTAGCAGATAGTCGCTTAAGCGCATCCACTACTCTTTCCTGCTCAGGGCGTTCAATTTTTTCAGGCGTGGGAATGGTGTCTTCTTGATCTACCGTTGTGCTAGCTTCACTTGCCTTACTAGGTGCAGTAGTTTCCTGATCGACAATCTTTGCCGTCGTCACTTCGTAACCTGCTAGAAACTCCGCAAAGCGCAACAAGCTATGTGCGTCATGTTCGGATAGTTTACGATAGATATCGAGTAAGGATTGTTCTTGTTCCGTCAAAATGTGGCCCTAATATTTTGTAATCTACTAATAAGTCTAGGATATTTTGACCTGCTTTAAACGCGAAAGTTTAAACTTCCTGATGTGATTCACAATAGGTGCGTGCAAAGCTGAGTAACTCATCCATCGCCCGGGCCTTGAACTTCTGCTTTTGATGAACAAATGAGAATGGACGGTTGATGGGGGGAATAGTATCGACTGCGACCAGGGTACCAAGTTTCAATTCCTTAATCAGTGTGGCCTTTGACAGGATGGATACACCCATACCAGACTCGACCGCACCTTTAATCGCTTCCAGGCTACCCAGTTCCATTGCAATCCGCATATCAGCAGGATTGATTCCCGTCTGCTGCATACTTTCGATCATAACTTCGCGCGTTCCCGAACCCTCTTCGCGACAAATAAACGGGTACTCAATAATCTTCTCGATGCTAACGCTTTTCTCTTTGGCTAGCTCATGCGTCGGTGGCACAATTAGAACCAGGTGATCGGTACGACACTCTTCGACAATCAAATTCTTATTATTAACCGGTGCCTCAACCACACCTAAATCGATCTCGTTATTTTCGACCTGGGCAACAATGCCATCGGTATTGGCCACTTTCAGTCGGATCGTCACTTCCGGGTGTTTTGCCTTAAAATCACCCAGTAACACTGGCAACATATATTCAGCAATGGTCGTGCTCGCGCCGAGGATGAGTACCCCACTGATGTCACCAGTCAGTTCACGAACCGAATTGTCCATTTCGTTATAAAGTTGGAAAATCTTCTCTGCATAGTCGTAAACGCGGCTTCCCGCATCGGTCAGGCTAATTCGGTTGTGGGTGCGATCGAATAAACGGGTATTAAACTGCTCTTCGAGCTGGCGGACCTGAAAGGTCACCGCAGGCTGGGTCATATGCAGCTCTTCGGCAGCTTTGGTGAAGCTTAGCAGCCGCGCTACCGTGTGAAATA
>Ga0316205_10004945_pt1 | contig 11303 bp, 10 predicted proteins | sample 3monthpyrite_MG_FD_204941 | JGI IMG/M metagenome (GOLD analysis project Ga0316205, IMG submission 204941) | Microbial mat bacterial communities from mineral coupon in-situ incubated in ocean water Damariscotta River, Maine, United States -... | ecosystem: Environmental > Aquatic > Marine >...
TCCAATCGAAGAAGCCGACCGAATGCAGATACGCCAGCCCCTGCGCCGGGTCCGGAAAGACAGGCGCGACGGCGCGTTCCGGAGCCCAGCGGATCAGCACATTTCCGATATCGAAGATGATATTCATCCGCTGCGCACCCGGTTCGCTTTTACTTTTGCGATATCACGCCAATGTCTGACATCAGAAGGTCGAGTTGATCGCGCCGCCGTCCAGCAACACGTTTTGTCCCACCATGAATCCCGCATGTTGACTGCACAGGAACGCGCAGGTCGCGCCAAACTCACCCGCCGTGCCATAGCGACCGACCGGGATGGTCGCGGCGCGGCGCGCGCGGGCCTCGTCCAGCGTGATGCCTTCTTTTTTCACCACGGCGCCGTCCAGAGAATTCGCGCGGTCAGTGGCGTGAATGCCCGGCAACAGGTTGTTGATCGTTACGCCTGTGCCTGCAACCTGACGCGCGGTGCCGGCGACAAATCCTGTCAACCCGGTGCGCGCAGCGTTCGACAGGCCAAGCACCCCGATGGGTGCCTTGACGGCCTGCGAGGTGATGTTGACCACACGGCCCCAGCCGCGCTTCATCATGCCGGGCAGGGCGGCTTGCATCAGCGCGATGGGCGTCAGCATGTTGCCATCCAGTGCCTTGATGAAATCATCGCGCGTCCAGTCCTGCCACAGGCCCGGGGGCGGGCCGCCGGCGTTGGTGACCAGAATGTCGATCTGACCGGCGGCTTCCAGCACCCGCGCGCGCCCGGCCTCGGTGGTGATGTCGGCGGCGACAGCGATGACCTCTACCCCATGCGCCGCGCGGATTTCGGCGGCGGCTGCCTCCAGCGCCTCGGCGCCGCGTGCATTCATGATCAGTGTGCAGCCCGCCTGCGCCAAGGCCTCGGCGCAGCCGCGTCCAAGCCCCTTGCTGGACGCGCAGACCAGCGCCCGCTTGCCCGAAATACCCAGATCCATCGGAATCCTCCCTTGTTGATCGCCATGAGGTAGCATCCGCCCGGGGCCGGGGCAACGGTGGGCGCGTGATTGACGACCGCCCTTGTGTAGCCCTAGGATACCGGGCCGGTCCCCGCCCGATCGGCCTTGTTCATCGACCCGTCATGCCCGCGCTTTCGGCACCCGCCAGCCCCGCCCCGCCTGCCGTTCACGCGGTCAGCGTCTTTGCCGCCGACCAGCTCAGGGTGGTGTCCGGCGCCAATGCGGGCGATGCCCTGCCCGCGCCCGTGCATAGCGAATGCGGCGATTATTACCAACTGGCCCGCGGCGCCCAACCCGCCACCTTGATGCTGGCGCTGAAGGACCAGCCGGCAACGGCACCTGACGCGGCGGGCGAGGTCGGGCCGGGATCCGCCATTGGTCGGCAGGGAGACGCCGTGAGCCTGCTGGGCCGGTTGTCGCTGATGGCGCCGGACGGGGATCTGGTCGAGGTATTGGTGCTGCAAACCCCGGCCGCGCCGCGCCTGGCCCTGCCGCTGTCGCCGCTGCTGGAGCGCCACACCTACACGCTGATCGCCGCCGACGCGACGCCCGGACAGATCCGGCTGGCCGATATCGTGGCCGGGGCGTTTGCGCGCGGCACCCGGATCGCGCTGGCCGATGGCACGCAGGCGCCTGTCGAAACCCTGCGCCCGGGCGACTGCGTGATCACCCGTGACCATGCCGTGCAGCCATTGCGCTGGGCGGGGCGGGTGACCCTGCGCGCCGAAGGTGGCTTTGCGCCGATCACCGTGCAGCCAGGGGTGATGGGCAATCCCGGCGCCCTGACCGTCAGCCCACACCACCGCCTGTTCCTGTATCGCCGCGAGGCCAAGGCACTGGCGGGCGCTGCCGAGTTGTTGGTGCAGGCGCGGCATCTGGTCGATGACGTGTCGATCTTGCGCCGCGAAGGCGGGTTTGTTGAATATTTCTCGCTGGTGTTCGACGCGCATGAGGTGATCTATGCCGAAGGGATCCCCTGCGAGAGCCTGATGGTCTGCCCCGCCGTTCTGACCCGCCTGCCCGAAGCCCTTTCAACGTCTTTGCGCGCCGCCTTTCCGGGCCTGAGCCAGCGGCTGCACACCGGCGCCGACCTGCGCCCTGATCTGGTGTCCCGCCTGCGCGACCGCCCGCAACACCCCGCCGCCCGTTCCGTGTAACCAGGATTCGCCATGACCGACCGGACCGTCATCGCCGCCACCGACCTGTCCCCACGCTCGGCCCATGTGGTGGGCAGGGCCGCGCGCATTGCCCGGCGCCTGGGTGCCCGGCTGATCGTGGCGCATGTCGCCGACGGTGGGGCGCTGGCCGGGCTGGGACGTGGCGCCGGTCAGGTGTCGGACCTGCTGGACTCCCTGGCGGCTGAACACGGCGGCGAGGCGCATTTGCTGCAAGCTCCACCCGATGCCGCGCTGGCCAGTCTGGCCACGGATCACGCCGCGCGGCTTCTGGTGCTGGGCCTTCACAATGAACGCCGGGTGCTGGATCTGCTGCGCCTGACGACGATGGAGCGCATCACGCTGGCCGCGCCCTGCCCGGTGCTGATCGCGCATCAGCCACCGGCCGAGGATTACGAGCAGGTCCTGTGTGCCACCGACTTCTCGGCTGCCTCGGCCGCTTCGCTGGCCATTGCTGCGCAGATCGCACCCCGTGCGCGGTTTCACGCGGTCCACGCGCTGCAATTGCCCCTTGGCGCGATCTTCAAGCTGGGCCACGCGGACACCGACAAGGCGCTGACCGGGGCCGAGGCCCTGATGGATGACTTTCTGAAGGCGCCGGGACTGCCCGCGCTGGCCGAACCGCCCGAGATCGTCCCGGGCGGCGTGCATCAGGTTCTGGCTTTTCGTTGCGCGGAACTGGCGGCGGATCTGGTCTGCATCGGCACCCATGCCGGGCAGGATGACCGTGATCTGGGCAATTTCGCGCGCGACCTGATGCGCGCGCCGCCGACCGATCTGTTGATCGCCAAGCCCGGCCAGGACGCGTCCGCCTGACAACGCCGCTCAGCGCATCACGAACGGGTTGCCCATCGGCGCGCCCGAGGTGTTGATCCAGGTGGTTTTCGTGCGGGTATAGTCGTGAACGGCGTCCATCCCGGCCTCGCGCCCGTAGCCGGATTGGTTGAACCCGCCGAACGGCGCGATGGGCGACACGGCGCGGTAAGTGTTGACCCAGCAGATGCCCGCGCGAATGTGCTCGGACACTCGGTGCGCGCGGCCCACGTCCTGCGTGAACACGCCCGACCCCAGCCCGTAGGGCGTGCTGTTGGCCAGGGCGATGGCTTCTTCTTCCGTATCGAACGCCAGCAAGGACATGACTGGCCCGAACATCTCAACTTTCAGCGTCTCGATATCCGGCCCTGGGCATTCGACCAAAGTGGGCACCATGTAGTTGCCGGGGCGGTCCAGCGGCGTGCCACCGAAATGGATCGTTGCGCCTTGCGCGCGGGCCTTGTCCAGCGTGTCGCGGATGGTGTTGACCTGCGCCGCCGTGCACAGGGGGCCGACATGGGTGGCGGCATCAAGCGGATCGCCAATGATGATCTTCGCAGCCTTGTCCTGAATGCGGGCGATCAGGTCGGCCAGAATGGGGCGGTGGATCAACCCGCGAGATCCCGCCACGCAGCTTTGCCCGGACGCCCCGAAATTGCCCGCGATCAGCCCGTTCGCCGCCCCGTCCAGATCGGCGTCATCGAACACCAGAATGGGGGATTTTCCGCCCAGTTCCAGCGATGTGACCGCGAAATTCTCAGCCGAGTTGCGCACCACATGGCGCGCGGTTTCAGGGCCACCGGTGAAGGCGATGCGGTCCACATCCGGGTGGCGGGTCAGCGGGATGGCGCAGTTTGGCGCGTCGCCGGTGATGACCGAAACGACACCGGGCGGAAAGCCCGCCCGTTCGATCAGACGGGCGAATTCCAGCAACGGCGCGGGGGCGATTTCCGAGGCTTTCAGCACCACGCTGCACCCCGCCGCCAGCGCCGGGCCCAGCTTTGTCGCGGTCAGGAACATCTGCGCGTTCCACGGCACCACGGCCGCCACCACGCCGATCGGCATCCGGCGGGTGAACACATGCATCCCCGGCTTGTCGATGGGCAAGACCGCGCCTTCGATCTTGTCCGCCAGCCCGGCATAGTAGCGATAGTAATCCCCGACATAGGCGGTCTGGCTGGCGGTTTCGGCCAGCAGCTTGCCGCTGTCGGTGGTCTCCACCCGCCCGATCTGTTGCGCGTGTTCCTCGATCAAGTCAGCCAGCCGATACAGCAGCCTGCCGCGCGCCGTCTGCGTCATGTCGCGCCAGGCCGGATCCTCCAGCGCGGCCTTGGCGGCGCGCACCGCGCGGTCCACGTCCCCGGCATCGGCGCAGGCGAACGTCGCCCAGTCCTGCCCGGTCGCCGGGTTTTGCGAGGTCATCACCTGCCCCGCGCCCCCTTCGACCCACTGGCCGTTGATGAACAACTGATAATGCGGTGTCTGGCTCATGGGCATCCCTCAGGCAAAGGCCGGCATCACGTCATCGATAAACCGCATCAGCGACGCGCGCTTGCGATCATAGCGCATGCCGCTGTCTATCCAGAACGCGTATTCGTCATAGCCCAGATCCTGATAGCGTTTGATCCGGTCGATGACCTGCCTGGCGGTGCCCACGGTCAGATCCCGCAGCAGGTTTTCCGGCGCCATCAGGGCATTGGCGGCGATCTCATCCTCGGTCAGCGCCTCGATCAAACCCTGCGCAACCGGGCGCCTGTTCTGGAACCACGCCCCGAAATAACTGTAATAGCGCGACAGTTCCCGCCCGGCCTGCGCCACGTCATCGCCGTCGGCGCCAACATAGGTGTGGTGCAGCAGCATGATCTTCGGGCGCGGACCGCGATAGGTGGCACAGGCCGCGTTGAAGCGCGCCATCAGCGAGGTGATTTCGTCCATCCCCATCCACAGGGGCGTGACCTGGATGTTGAACCCGTTGTGGACGCCGAATTCATGGCTGTTGGGGTCGCGCGCCGCAATCCAGATGGGCGGGCCGTTTTCCTGCACGGGTTTCGGCGTGCTGGTGGTCGCGGGGAAGGCATAGAATTCCCCTTCATGCGCGCAATCACCGGCCCAGAGCTGGCGCAACAAGGGCGCGGATTCGCGCATCCGTTGCCCGGCTTGCCAGGCATCCATCCCTGGCATCAGGCGCTCGTATTCATAGCTGTAGGCGCCGCGCGCGATCCCCAGCTCCAGCCGCCCGCCGGTCATCAAATCGGTCGCGGCGGCCTCTCCGGCCAGTTTGATCGGGTGCCAGAACGGGGCGATCACGGTGCCGGTGCCCAGCCGCAGATGCCTGGTGTGATGCGCCACATCCACCAGCGCGGTAAACGGGTTGGGCGCGATGGTGAATTCCATGCCGTGATGCTCACCGGTCCAGACGGCGCGCATCCCCCCGTCATCGGCGATCTTGCACAGGTCGATGAACTCGCGGTGCAGCACGCTATGCGGCTGATCCGGCGTGATGCGTTCCATATGCGCGAACAGGGAAAAATCCATCCGTCAGGTCCTTTCAGGCAGGCTGTGGATATCGCCGGATTGCGCGCCACCCAGATAAAGCGAAAAGCTGCGCGTTCGGGCTTCCAGCGCGTAGCGGGTCAGCATCCGCGCGGTGGTCGGCTGCGCGCAGGTCAGGCCGGGCAGATCGGAAAACGGGATGATCCGAAGTTCATCATGCCCCGGTCGGGCAGCGCCGGCGGCCAGAAAAAACACGCAGTGCCGCCCGCTGTCGCGGTCATCGAACACCGAGTAGGCCTGGCCGATTTCCGCCTGGATCCCGCGGGCGCGCAGCCCGTCCGCCAGGCTGCCGCGCAGGTTGCTCCAGTCCGACAGAATGATCTGCGGCACCCGGTAGCCGTGCGGTGTCTGTTCCAGCAACAAACCGCCATCCTGTTCGATCAGCGCCCCGCAAACCGTCGAGCCGCCGGTGTTCTCCAGCGCCGCGCGTTCCAGCCCCAGGCTGAAATACCGCCCGCCGACATAGCCCAGCCCGGGCGCCTCATTGTGTTCGAACGCCGCGACGCGGCCCAGCAAGATCGCATGATCGCCCGCGTCGACCACCTGGTGCGTGACGCAGGAAAATCGCGCCGTGACGCCGTCCAGAACCGGGATACCGTGCAGGTCGTCGTGGTGGGAAACCCGCGCGAACCGGTCGCCACGAAAGCTCGCGAAGATGTTCGAAACCGCTTCTTGCCCCTCGGCCAGGATGTTCACCGCGAAATGGCGGCACGCGGCGAAGGTGGCATGGCTGGACAGGAACTTGCCCGGACAGACCAGCAGCAACGGCGGATCCAGCGAGACCGATGAAAAGGAATTCGCGGTGAACCCGAGCGGAGCTCCGTCCGGGGCGCGGGTGGTGACCACGGCCACGCCCGTCATGAACCGGCCAAAGGCCGTGCGCAGTTCGCGCGGGTCCAGCGCGGTCACGCGAACACCCGCGCCGCCAGGCCTTCAAGAGCGGCGTTGACGGCCAGGGGGTGGGTCATCGGCATCATGTGTGCGGCGTCCTGGATGATCTGCGCGCAGCCATCGGGCGCAAGCGCGGCCATGGCGCGGGCCATGGCGGGGGTTGAGTTCGGTTCCTGCGCACCGGTCATGAACAGAGCCGGGCAGCGCAGGGCGGCGAGCGCGGCATCGGCGGGGGCATCGCCCTGCGCGAACACGCCGTAGGCCATCCTGTATCCCGCCGGCTTGACGCCGCGCAGCCACGCCTCGCAGGCGCTGCGTTCAGGCGACCGCGCGGCACCGAACCAGCGCGCCAGGGTCGCCGACGGATCCGCCACGCCAACACCATCCAGCGCGGCGGCGCGGGCGCGCACGGCGGCGGCGGCATCGGCCGGGCGGCGATAGACGGCATTCAGCGCCGCGACGCCGGCCGTCTTGTCCGGGTGGCGCACCGCCATCCCCAGCGCCAGCATCGCGCCCATCGAATGGCCAATGATCAGCGCGCGCCCCGGGATCCGCGCGGCGATCAGGTCCGTCAGCCGGTCCAGGTCAGGTTCTTCCGCAGGCAGCGTGCTGTCGCCATGCCCGGGCAGGTCGATCGCGATGACCCGGTGCGCGCCGCGCAGGGCGTCGATCTGCCGGTTCCAGGCTTCGGCGCGCAGTCCGACGCCGTGCAGCAGGACCACCAGCGGCCCGGTGCCCGCCGTGATCGCCGACAGCCCGCCCAGATCAGACCGAGGCCGGGTTGTCCACGTCATGGCCCAGGTCCTTCAGGTCCTGATAGCGGTCGCCGATGCGGTGATGCGGGCGCCCGCTGGTCGCGCCGCCCAGCACCACGACGATCTCGTCGTCGCGCGGGGCATCGGGGATGGAAAACTGGACCGTCAGGTAATGGGACCGGCGGCCCGCGTCGTTCTTGTCCATCAGAGGCACCATGATCGGCGCGTTCGCCCCGCCCCGCGTGTTGGTGAAGGCCAGATAGGATCTCGCCCCCACGGCCTGGCGGTAATGATTGCCGAACCGAAGCGTGTGGATCAGGCCCGAGGCGTGTTCGATCTCGCCATTCAGGCCGACGACGGCCGCCTTGCCATAGGCTTCGATCTTGTCCCCACCGTCGGCCAGGGCGACCATGCGCGCGGTCATCAATTCACCCAGAACCGGGCCCAGGGCGTGGATTTCGGGCTTCAGGTCTTCGACAAAGCGGCCCGCCCAGGGGTTGCGCAACACGGCGGCGACGGCGAATACGCGCCACGGCTGCGCGGCGGGTTTGAACCCTTCGATCAGGGTCTCTTCGTCCCAGGTGACGATCTTGCGGATGTCTGGCTGCATTATTGTCCCCTTCGCCCCACCATAACCTGGCGCCTGAAAAACCTGGCCCCGAAAGCGGCCCGACAATTCTGACTATGCGGTTCACCTTATCTTTGACAAACGATGCTTTTGGCGGCTTTGGTATTAGCATCGCTAATGGTGAAATACTGACATGACCAAAGCCCTGCCGCCCCTGACCTGGTTTCGCAGCTTCGAGGCCGCCGCCCGGCATCTGAGCTTCACCGCCGCCGCCGGCGAGATCGGCCTGACGCAATCGGCGGTCAGTCAGCAGATCAAGGCGCTGGAAACCCGGCTGGGGGTGGCGTTGTTCCGGCGCAAGGCGCGCGGGCTGTCGCTGACCGATGACGGGCGCAAACTGTTGCCAACGGTCGAAACGGCGCTGTCGCAACTGGCGGTCGCGACGGCTGAATTCATGCCGGCGCAGTCGCCCGGACACCTGACCATCGCGGCCTCGGTCAGCGTCGCGCAATGGCTGATCGCGCCCGCCCTGCCCGATTTCGTCGCCGCGCATCCCGGCCTGCGCCTGCGGTTCCTCAGCGCGATCTGGCCGGACGACTTCAACACCGCGCTGGCCGATGTGGAAATCCGCTTCGGCTCGGCCCGGCAGGTCGGGCGCGATGCGCAGGCGCTGGCACCCGATGGCCTGATCCCGGTAATGGCGCCAACGCTGCGCGGAACGGTTGAAACGCTGCCCCTGATCGGCACGGTCGGCACCTCGGACGGCTGGGCCGCCTGGTCCGGGGCGGCCGGTCTGGCGGGTCTGACCCCCGCGATCCACGCGGACAGCTACGGCATGGCGCTGCATCTGGCGGCGCATGGGACCGGCGTGGCGCTGGTCAATGAATTGCTGGCCCGGCAGGCGATCAGGTCCGGCCGGGTCCGGCAAGCCCACCGCACCCGGATCGATGCGCATGAGGGGTATTTCCTGTCCGCCGACCCGGCCCGGCCCGCCGCGCTGGCCTTTCGGGACTGGGTTCTGGACCTGACCAGGCGCACGGTCTGACCAGAGCATCCTTTCTTGCGCCAGACTTTGGGTCGTGCCTGATCTGAACGCTTTCGCGCAGTTCCCGGCCGCAGCACTGATGGCTGTCATCAAACCGTCACTGGACGCATAGCGGGGTTTTGGTAAACCGGGGGCATGGTTCACCCAGTCCCACCCCTGCCGGATGCGTGCGCAGGCAGTCGCCGCCGCCTTGCCGGATCCCGGCAAGATGGCGCGAGCGTGACCAGCTCCTTGCATACCCGCCCAAAGCCTCCCTTTCAAAAGGTAACGCCATGCCCCGTATTGCCCTGAACGGCCTTGGCCGGATCGGAAAGCTTGTCCTGCGTGACCTGATCGACGCGGGCGCGGGTGGCGACATCGTCTTGCTCAATGACCCGGTCGGCGATGCCGAACAACACGCGCTGCTGATGGAATTCGATTCGGTTCATGGCCGCTGGCGCACCCCGGTCACGGCCGCCGAGGGCGCATTGGTGCTGAACGCAAACTCCATTCGGCTGACCCATGAACGCCGGATCGAGGCGCTGCCGCTGGCGGCGCTGGGGGTCGATCTGGTGATCGACTGCACCGGAGTGTTCAAGACCGCCGCCAGGCTGGCGCCCTACTACGCGGCCGGAGTCCGGCGCGTTGTGGTCAGTGCGCCGGTGAAGGATGGCGGTGCGCTGAATCTTGTCTACGGCGTCAATCACACCCTGTTCGATGGCTCGCAGACACTGGTCACGGCCGCTTCGTGCACCACCAATTGCCTTGCGCCGGTGGTGAAGGTGATCCACGAGGCCCTGGGTATCAGGCATGGCTCGATCACCACGATCCATGACGTGACCAACACCCAGACCATCGTGGACCGCCCCGCCAAGGACATGCGGCGCGCGCGCTCGGCGCTGATGAACCTGATCCCGACAACCACGGGCAGCGCCACGGCGATCACCCTGATTTACCCCGAATTGAAGGGCCGGCTGAATGGCCACGCCGTGCGGGTGCCGCTGTTGAATGCCTCGCTGACGGACTGTGTGTTCGAGGTCGAGCGCGAGACGAGCGCCGAAGAGGTCAACGCGCTGTTCAAGGCCGCCGCCGACGGCCCGCTCAAGGGCATCCTGGGCTTCGAGTCGCGCCCGCTGGTGTCTTGCGATTTCACCAATGACCCGCGGTCATCGATCATCGACGGCCCGTCAACCATGGTCATCAACCGCACGCAGGTGAAGATCTATGCCTGGTATGACAATGAATGGGGCTATGCCTGCCGGCTGGGCGACATAGCCCGCCTGGTTGCGGCGGCGCTGTGAACGGCCCGTTGCCCACCCCGGGCATCCACCCCGGCCCCCCTTCGGGGCCCGAACAGAATCCGCTTCGCGCCTACGCCGCCGTGACCGCTGCCTATTGGGCGTTCATGCTGACGGACGGCGCGCTGCGGATGCTGGTGCTGCTGCATTTCAACGGGTTGGGCTTTTCACCGGTGCAACTGGCCTGGCTGTTCCTGCTTTATGAAATCGCCGGGATCGTGACGAATCTCGGCGCGGGCTGGCTGGCCGCGCGCTTCGGGCTGGCGGCCACGCTCTATGGCGGGCTGGGCTTGCAGATCGGCGCGCTGGTGGCGCTGGCGCAGCTTGACCCGGCCTGGTCTGTCGCGGCGTCGGTCGTCTTCGTCATGGCGGTGCAGGGCGTTTCGGGGGTGGCGAAGGATCTGGCCAAGATGTCATCGAAATCCGCCGTCAAGCTGCTGGCGCCCGTCAGAAACGGCGGCCTGTTTCGCTGGGTGGCGGCGCTGACCGGATCGAAGAACGCGGTCAAGGGGTTGGGGTTCTTTCTGGGCGCGGCGTTGTTGGGACTGGCGGGGTTCAGGCCGGCGGTCTGGGGCATGGCGGCGGTGCTGGCGGCGGTCTTGCTGGCGGTGGTGGTGTTTCTGCCGGCGGGCCTGCCGGGGCGGATGAAATCGGCCGAACGCTGGTCAGGCTGGCGCTCGCCGGACCGGCGGGTAAACCGCCTGAGCCTGGCGCGGCTGTTTTTGTTCGGCGCGCGCGACGTGTGGTTCGTGGTCGGCATTCCGGTTTATTTCCACGCCGTCCTGTCCGATGGCACCGCCGACGGGCGGCGCGAGGCCTTCTTTCTGGTCGGTGGGTTCATGGCGCTGTGGATCATCGGCTACGGCGCGGTGCAGGGCCTTGCGCCGTATCTTCTGGGCCATCGCGCCCAGTCGAAGGAGGACACACTGCGCAAGGCTGTGCTGTGGTCCGGCCTGCTGGTGCCGGTGCCCTTCGGTCTTGCCCTGGCGGCCTGGCTGGCCGCTGGCCCGGCCCCCTGGCTGACGGCGACCTTGGCCGTCGGGCTACTGGTTTTCGGCGTCATCTTTGCTGTCAATTCTTCGGTCCATTCCTACCTGATCCTGGCCTTCGGATCGGTGGAACGGATCACGCGCGATGTCGGCTTTTACTACATGGCCAACGCCTCGGGCCGGCTGATCGGCACGCTGTTGTCTGGCGTCAGCTACCAGGTCGGTGGCCTGGCCCTGACCCTGGCGACCGCCGGG
>Ga0316205_10004947_pt1 | contig 11295 bp, 10 predicted proteins | sample 3monthpyrite_MG_FD_204941 | JGI IMG/M metagenome (GOLD analysis project Ga0316205, IMG submission 204941) | Microbial mat bacterial communities from mineral coupon in-situ incubated in ocean water Damariscotta River, Maine, United States -... | ecosystem: Environmental > Aquatic > Marine >...
CAGGCCGGTTTTTCTAAAATAACTCGAAAGGCGTTTTTTGAGGTTTTTGGCTTTACCCACGTAGAGCAAATTCTGGCTCAAATCATACATGCGATACACCCCGGCGCGGGATGAAACATGCTTTAAAAAGTGCTCGGCATCGAATGCTGTTTCTGTGGATAACTCTGACATGCGCGTATTAAACCACAGCACTCACAGCTTGTGTATTTTGCTTTGAATATTGCTTTGAAAATTTCATAAAATGGATATTTTAAACTTGTTATTAGGAAGCATGAATCACCACTTAAGTTGTACAAATAATGGCTCGATGGATTTAGCGAGCACGGGTGCTGATGGTCATAAAAATAAGAACATCACTCACTACTCTAGATATTATAAGATGAGCAAGCACTGGCTAAATTACAGCTTATAAATGTTCCACGGTAGCCGATAGTCACGTTTTACACCCCAGAAAACATTGTGATACTAAATAATAAACTACATTACAAACATCATGTAACCTATTGTTTTATATAAACACCTATGTCATTTTAATATAGTTTATATAGCCAGAAACACAAAACGCCCATGTTAAATGGGCGTTTTACTGCATATTTTAGTTACTTAGGCTGCAATTCAACAATAAGCCACTTTTAATAACATAACTAACTCATTGTTTTTATTGTTATTCTGCTTCTAACAAACCGTGTTTAATTGCAAGGTGCATCATTTCTACATCATTCGAAACATCAAGTTTCTCATGCAGGCGTTTTCGGTAAGTACTAATGGTTTTTGGGCTTAAAGATAACTGGTCAGATATGGTATTGGTGCGCATGCCCTGACTAATCATTATTAAAACCTGCAACTCACGTTGTGATAAAACATCGATTAATGACTCTTCACCAGGCAACATTGAAAGGGCTAATTGTTGAGCAATTGTAGGGGCAATATAACGCTGCCCTGCATTCACTTTTTGAATGGCTTCTACCATTTCTTCAACCGGGCAACCCTTGGTTAAATAACCAACAGCACCGGCTTCAAGCAAGCGTTTTGGGAGTGGCCCTTCACTGTGAACAGTCAGCACAATAACTTTAGATTCGGGGTGGGTTTTACTGAGTCTGGAGGTAGCTTCAAAACCACCAATCCCTGGCATATTGATATCCATTAAAATTACATCAGGTTTAATCTGACGTACTTTTTCAAGTGCGACTTCACCGCTATTGGCTTCATCAACCACTTCAATTCCGGCCTGATCTTCGAGCAGGCGTCTTAAGCCATATCGAATCAAATCATGGTCATCTACCAGCATGACTTTTATTTTAGACACTGTTTTGCCTCTGTTATCATTTTGATTAGGTGGATGATAGCACATCAATGCTTTTTGATTACACAAGGCATTGTTGTTTTGCTGTGTGGAGTTGGGTTGGAGTTTGTCTGAATTTTAGATATATATGCATTCCCACGCAGGAGCGTGGGAACGAGATTTTGAGAGGCATGGGAACGAGATTTTAAGAGGAGTGGGAACGAGGTTATTATGAGGTGTTGAAACCAGGTTATTATGCGATGTGAGAATGAGATAGTTATGGGGCATGGAAACGAGATTGTTTTTTAAGCGTGAAACTAGCTTGTTTTAAGATCTGTGTACATGACTGCTTTGATCAAATCATTCTAGAGTAAAGCGGGGCTTTTGCTATAAACACCTAAAACACGCCATCAAATGTGTAACAGACGGCAAAAAACGACTTTAAAATGAAACAACCAGCTGCAGAGCAAACTGCTTTTGATGGTTTAATGGCTCACCCTCATCGTCTTCAACAAAGCCGGTTTTATAACGGCCTCGCAGATATTCGGCCGTGGCATATACCTGTTTATGTAAATGCCAGGTCGACCCCAGGCCAATCTGTAATTGCGCTTCATCTTCTAACTCATCACTGCCCTCTATTCTGAACGCCCATTCAAACTCCCCTTCTGGGTAGATTCCGAACTCTATATTCCAGGCCCGCGGCCGATTAGCGTTAGTTTCAAATTCAGCAAAGTTTTCAAGTGCAGCTACTAGCTCGGCACTAACGTCAAAATCACCAATTTCTACATTGATATAAGCAGATACCCCATCTACTTTTTGTTCATAGAACACATTGTCTTCGAGTAATTTATCATCTGATTCTGATATATCAGAAAGGTAGCTTATGCCGACATCAATGGTTTCAGTTAGTGATGCATTTAGACTTAGCCCCCAATCTAATGCGTTGTCTTTATCACCTTCTTTATCTACCTTACTTTTTAAAACAAAAACCGCTGCCTCAAACTCATCATCCGGCTCCCAGGCTAAAACCAGTGCACGGGCATCGGTTTCAGCAAACTCTAGCAAGGGGCCTGTCACAAAGCGACTATAATACTCTCCAAATGGCACAGTCAGTCTGCCCAGTTCTAATTTAAAACCTTCCCGTTCAAATTCTGCTACTGCCTCATCAAGTAATACCTCTTCTAAGATATGATCATACTCATATACGATTTCAAGATTCACCCACTCTGCGGGATCAATCACGATTTCTAACTGAAAGGTATTGGCGGTTTCACTTGTTGTTGTATCACTGACAGATGAGTCATTGGTTATATAACGCTGTTTATTATATTCGAGCTCTATAAGTGGCGAGACTTCTAACCAGTCTGTTAACGGGTGTTTTATACCCGCATCTCGTCTTTCTTCGAGGGTTCTGTAACGACGCACTTCTTCATCTTGAGCGACAACTTCTGCTAAACCACTTAGCGGTATGAGCAATGTCAGAATAAGCAATAAGGAAATGGTTAGTTTTTTAATAGACATAAAAGAACGAGAATTTAACGTATTGTGTAAAGCATAGTCTAAATTTAAATGGGCAAAATAATCAGAGAGAATAAACCCCGCAAATTAAAACAGGCCGGTGAAGCTATGAATCACCGGCCAAGCTAGCGACATTTTACAAAAGGAGTCTTGCGCTAGTCTCTTACGAGATCGTGTAATCAGAGATTTTAGTAGTGGTACTCTACTAATTCTTCCCGATCTTCTGGCTCTTCCACATCAAAGGCCACAATCACACCGATGCCGGGTGCATAAAACTTATTCTCATTCACCCCTGGCTCAAGCGGTGTGAAATCATGGGTTTGCAAACAATCACCATTGCAACTCACCGCTAGTGATGACTCAGTCGCAGATACACTTAACACTTCACCCATGTCTTCTGCTTCAGCCAATGCCCATTCCTGACGATAAACCTGACCTGACTCTGGAACCGCTTGCATCACAATACCGGCTTTGGCGCCATCCCTGCCGGCCATCCATGATCCATCCAGATTTTCTAACAGACCATCTTCATAATTTCGGGAAATTTCACCAAAGTACCAGACATTGCCGTGAATATCCTGAGCGAACCAGTCATCTGTATCTTCTATTAACTCTCCGTTTTCGCTTACCGTGTCTCGCACGACTATGCAGGTCACTCCCATTATCTCAACGGTTTCATCTGTGACAGTAACTGTCACGGTTTCATCCCCAGCTTCGTAAATACGCGTAAAGCCTTTTAATAATGGCATATAGGTATTTGCAGATATTGAATCTCCGATTTCCAGTGGATTAACAAAGTCAGCCGGATCAATTTGCGGATCAAAACGACTTTCACCTATCGCTTCGCATACTTCGTTACGTGCTTCTCGTTGCTCACGACAGAGTTGTTTAGACTCTTTTTTTTCTACTCTGGCATCTGTAAAGCACTCTGCCCGTTCATCATCATCTGAAATATTTATGCAGATACCTTTAGACTCCCAGAAATTATCACTAAGGTCCTCCTTACATGCTATAAATGCTGCACGAGTAGTTTTACTACAATAATTTGTGCCATACTCATGATCGTTGCCAGCCCAACTATTGGCAGACACCGTAACTAAACTGCCGATTAAAATAGCCGAGCTCGTCAATTTAAAAATATTATTTTTCATAACTTGCTTCCTTTTTTATCAGTTTTATTATTTAAAATTGTTTACTACAGTGTCATTATTAACCGCTAACCTTACCCAGTACTTTCCAGAACATTACAGATCAGTAATGTTAATAATTTTTTCAAATGCATTACCTAAATCTATAACTCAAATCTTTGGCACCGTGCATATATAGTTACATGATTGTTGAAGCGTTTACTGTCGTTATTTTCCAGTTCAAAGGATTTTGTATAATCAATTAACACAATATGTGCACCGTGACGCTTAGCCATAATCAGCAACTTTCGTTCTAACTCATAAACAGGCCCATCAGCTTCTGCTCTTAACGTGATATGGCCTATTTCCCTTATCAGTGTTTCATAACTGTGACTTTCTTTTAACAGACCAGCCCATTGGCTTTCGGGATATTTATAACCAACATAATGTAAACTGGCCTGACCGTTATGTATGGGATAAAACTGATTTGAATGAACTATTTGCATCATTGGCTGCATCATTTGTTGCATAATGAGCTACTCCTTTTCTAGTTTATTAAGCAATAACAGGAACCGTTAAATAAAGTTATACACACCCCACATTGCAATTTCCTTTCGCCAACATTACCAAACTGTAATGGCGTTATTTACTGATCCAGCTATTATGTAGTTATGCATATTTTGTTAATTGAAGATGATGTTCAGGCAGCCAGTTATCTGGTTAAAGGCCTGAATGAGTGCGGGCATGTAATTGATCACGCTCTGGATGGTGATGATGGCCTGCACATGGCACTAACAAGTGAATATGATGTAATGGTAATTGACCGTATGCTACCTCACAGGGACGGCCTGTCTGTTATTCGCATGTTACGTGCCGATGGCAATACAACACCTATTTTGATACTTTCTGCATTAGGTGAAGTCGATGATCGAGTGACTGGGCTACACACCGGTGGTGACGATTACCTGGTTAAACCTTATGCATTTAGCGAACTCCTCGCACGACTCGAAGCTTTGACACGACGCCCATCGGCACAACCTCAGGAATTAAAATTACAACTTGCCGACCTGATTATCGATATAAGAAAACAAAGTGTTATGCGAGCCGACAAACTTATTCACCTGCAACCACGAGAATATCGTTTACTTGAATTTTTAATGCGCCACCAGGATCATGTTGTCACCAGAACCATGTTACTTGAGCATGTTTGGGACTTTTATTTTGATCCGCAAACGAATGTCATTGACGTACAAATAAGCCGACTCAGAAGCAAGATAGATAAAAACTTTGGTTTACCCCTTTTACACACCGTCAGGGGTACAGGATATAAACTCAGTGAAAGCGCCTAAGCTTAATTTATTACAGACCACTGCTGTAAAATTAGCCATTAAATTTACACTAATTTATGGTCTTATATTAGGCATTGTTATATCTGCCCTGTATTGGGTTAACAATGCACATATTGACAATAAAATTAAACACCAGTTAGAAAAGAGCATTGTACATTTTCAAAACAGCTTTGCTTCGGGTGGTCGTAGCGAATTAATCAAACAGTTACAAATTTATCAACAGGCTGATGAAAAACATATTGCTTTTTTACAGTCTGAAACCGACGTAAAACTACAGGGCAACTTACATGCATGGCCTGAAGACATAGACATCAACCTGGATGGCAAGGTATCTGCTGCATGGGTAAATGATGAAGTCATACCATTTGAGATACACGAAGATGATGCGTACTTACCTATTGCCGGCATTAGGTTAAGTGATAACAGTAAGCTACTACTGGCACATAACATTGAACAATCCAGATCACTGCTTGAGTTTACGGAGTTTCTAATCGAAAGCATGGGCATAGCGATACTTTTTTCTATTTTTATCACGATAATTCTGGGGCGTAAAATAATTAATCGCATGGAAATCATCAGCAAAACCGCTGCTGACATTATGGCTGGTGACATTTCTCAGCGTGTACCCCTTAGTGATAAAAATGATGAGTTCGATAATTTATCAATGCGGCTTAACAATATGCTCGATCGTATTCAACAGTTAATAAAAGGCGTGCGAGAGGTAACTGATAATGTAGCTCATGATTTACGCAGCCCATTAACACGCATGCGTAATCAGATGGAAATAACCCTGCTGGAAACGCGTACGCCAGAAGAATACCAACAAGTATTACATAATAATATTGAAGAAATAGGAACGCTGGTTACTACTTTTAATTCATTACTAAGCATAGCGCAAACCGAGGCAGGTAATCATAGAACTCAGTGGGACCAGGTTAACTTAAAACAATTAGCTATAGATTTAATGGAGTTATATACACCATTAACCGAAAGTAAAAATCAGACACTGGAAGTTATTAACGGCAATGATTCATATGTATATGGCAGCCGTGATTTACTGGCACAATCATTCGGAAATCTACTTGAAAATGCGATCAAATACACTCCTCATGGTGGCAATATTAAATTACATATTAAAACATCGGACAATCAGGTTGAAGTTATTGTATCGGACACTGGCCCGGGTATTCCCGATAAAGAAAAAAAACATGTGCTGGAAAAATTTGTTCGACTAGAAAGCTCTCGACATACGTCGGGTAATGGGCTAGGTTTAAGTCTGGTTGCAGCTGTTGCAGGTTTGCACAAAGCAAAACTAATTTTAAAAAACAATAATCCGGGACTGCAGGTCATTCTACAATTTAATAGAGATAATAGTTAGTTTATATAATAAGAATTTTATAACAACAATTATAGATATTGCCGTAGCATTATATTCTTGCATAATAATAGATAATTTATATAACATTATATTGATCCAGGAGAAAAAAATTGCATAGAAAACCCTGGTATAAATACACTCACAGTAACGGCTTTAGACACTTTAAACTTAAGTTAAGACAATTAATCGGAACTGAACCTAGATTTAAAAAAGATATTGAGTTACCAACTCAGAGCTATCCGGGCTGGGTTATTGTGCCTGAGGTTATAAATGCTGATGATGTGGTTTATTCTGTAGGCATTTGTAATGATATCGCTTTTGAATTAGGTATTATTGAACAACATTATGTTCAGCTATTTGCATTTGACCCGACGCCCTATTCAGTTAATTGGATAGAGCAACAGGCGCTACCTTCTCAATTTCACTTTTATCCCTGGGCTGCTGCTGGCAATAACGGCTCATTTTACTTATACCCTCGAATAAACAAACGCGGAAAAGTATCCGAGGCCATGTACACTTTTCACAGTAATAAAGAACAACGTGATGATGGCGTTAGAGTTGATGCTTATAATATTGAGTCAATGGCAAAAAAACTGGGACATAAGAATATAGATCTGTTGAAAATGGACATCGAAGGCGCTGAATATGAGGTGTTTGAAAATCTTCTCAGCTCTACTTTACGACCGAAACAAATCCTGGTCGAGTTCCACCACCGATTCAAAGGTATTGGAACAACTAAAACAGTAAACGCCGTTAATGCTCTACATGAAAATGGTTACTTAATAGCTCATATATCTGCCACAGGCAGGGAAATGTGTTTTGTTTATAATGAAGCATTAACGCAGAACAAGCCCTCCTCTTCACTTTAAAACATATACCTCTGTCTAACAGGGTTAACTAAGCAATGCAAACGGCTACCACTCTTTATACGGTTTTTCGATTAAATTCACATTATAATAACGCGGGTCTTCAGTAACCTCTTCTCCCAGCCACTTCGGTTTATCAAAAGCTTCTTTTTCATCATCTAACTCTATTTCAGCCACCAGCAAGCCTTCATTTTCAGCGTAAAACTCATCTATCTCCCACTTGAATTTGCCCTGTTCAACTATATAACGTGTTTTATCAACCTGAGGCTGTTTGCATAATTGATCTAACATTTCCAAGGCCTCATCTAAGGGAATTTCATATTCATATTCCATTCTGCGCATAGATAATGTGGCACTTTTAATATTAATATTGGCTTTTTTCCCCTGTACGCGTATACGTACCGAGGCTTTGTCAATTTCCCCCATATATCCCTGGCGTATTCTGAAACTGCTAGTTACCTGCTCACGCCAGTCATTATTTTTCAGCAAAAATTTTCGTTCTATTTCTATGGGCATAGGTTTAACTCTTTAAATATGTTAATTACTTCACTCTTATCTATCAGCAAGAACAAAATCAAATAGTGTTATCTCATCAATAAATGTTATCTTCTTATGAACCCAAGACAGATACAATAAGCTAGATACAATAAAACTAATTAAATATTTAAGGGACTAAACTGTGGAAGACGACTTTAAACTAGACTCAGATCTTTTATATATGAACCATGCCGCTGTGGCACCCTGGCCAGTTCGCACCGTTGAGGCTGTTAAAAAGTTTGCCGAAGAAAATGGCAGGGTTGGCTCGAGTCACTACCTGAACTGGTTAGAAACTGAACAAAGCCTTAAACAAGATCTGGCTAAACTCATTAATGCAGCCTCAGCTGATGAAATTGCTCTGTTAAAAAACACCTCTGAAGGCCTGTCGATTATTGCCAAAGGCATTCAATGGCAAAACGGTGACAATATTGTAATAAGCAATGAAGAGTTCCCGTCTAACTTTATAGTCTGGGATGCATTACGAGCTCAGGGCGTTGAACTGCGCATTGCGAATATCTCTGATACAGCCTATCCAGAAAAAGCCATTATCGAACAAATGGATGCGAATACCCGTTTACTGAGTATTAGCGCGGTTCAGTATGCATCAGGTTTACGTATGAATCTGGAGGTATTAGGTAAAGCCTGTAAATCATATAACGCGCTATATTGTGTGGATGCCATTCAGCATATTGGTGCACTGCAATTTGATGTTCAAGATATGGATGCGGATTTCGTTATTGCCGATGGCCACAAATGGATGCTGGGACCTGAAGGTTTGGCTTTATTTTATTGCAAAAAAAGCCGTTTTGAAGAGCTGCAATTACAACAGTTTGGCTGGCACATGGTGGAGGATTTATCTGATTTTACTAATATGAAAAACTGGCAGCCAGCCAGTAATGCACGTCGATTTGAATGTGGAAGTCCGAACACCCTCGCCACCCATGCCTTACAGGCTAGCATCTCATTATTACTAGAACGCGGTATGCACAATATAGAAATAAAGGTTTTATCGAACGTTCAACATTTAATTAAAATATTCTCGCAACTATCTGATATTACTATAATTAGCCCATCTGATATTAGAAGGCACGGGGGCATTTTCACGTTTAACAAAGCAGGCACTGATAGTCAGTTACTTTATCAGTATCTGGTGAGTAAGGGCGTGGTTTGCGCTCCCCGTGGTGGTGGCATTCGTTTCTCACCTCATTATTACAATCAGAAGTCTGAGCTTGAAACACTGGCCGAATGGGTAGATAGCTACTCCGGTACGTAAGCAAAACCATACTAAACATTACTTTTTCAGGCGTTATTTAAGGCAACAAAAGTGGCTATAAGCTCGGTAAAACAGAGCATCTTTGACTAAACTCAATGTTATAAGTATTGTCTATAAGAAACAGCAGATTTTTTAACGGAGCGCAATTCGCTGAATATTTTCAGTAAAATACGAAATTCTTTATGGGATAAAATTGTTGAGTGGTTAAGCACTAACCACGAAGACTCTGATATGCCTTTGTCAGATTTCGATCGCCTGCGTTATGAAATACGGCCTGGTGATGTGATACTGGTTGAAGGGCGTACCCATGTTAGCGAAATCATTAAAACAATTACATTAAGTAACTGGACACATTCGGCTATTTATATTGGCCGACTGCATAATATCGATGATCCGCTTCTACGCGGGTTCATTCAGAAATTTTATAGCGGTGAAATGGACGACCAGTTGATCATTGAGTCTCAACTAGGTGTAGGTACAATTGTTGATAACATCAGCAAATACAAAGATGATCACCTGCGCATTTGTCGCCCCACCAGCATTACCCGTCATGATTCTCAAAAAGTCATTGCTTATTCTATCAATCGTTTAGGCACTAACTATAATGTGCGACAAATTCTGGATTTAGCGCGTTTTTTATTTCCCTACGCTATTTTACCAAGACGCTGGCGATCGAGTTTGTTTGAACACAATGCCGGCACACCAACCCATACGGTATGCTCCACTATGATGGCAGAAGCATTTGCTTCTGTTCATTACCCCATATTACCTGTTCTACATCGTGATGAAGACGGGCAGCTTGTTATGTATAAACGTAATACGCGACTCATTACTCCAAAAGATTTTGATTACTCACCCTACTTTGATGTTATTAAATACCCTATTCTCGATTTTGATGAATTGGCCATATACCAGAGAATGCCCTGGGGTAAAGATGGTATTGTATTAAATGATGAGCGAGATTTAAGTATGCTCGCACCAAAAACAATTAAAGAATCTGTAGAACAGAAAATAGACGGTGAAAACGAAGTAGATTTAGATTTTGCTGATGCAAAAAATAATCCCGTCTGATTTAAAAATAAATACCGGCCAATTAAATCAGGTCAGTATACTAATTAACATTTTACCTACATGGACTGAATTTAGGAGAACATCATGTTTACCTGGCTTTTAATTTTTATAGTCACGATAGGAACCGCTGCGTACTTAAGATTGCCACAGGTGATCTGGAGCGCTGCGCTAGGTGTAGTGTTATTCCTCTTTTCTGTATCGGGTATAGCAGGCCTGTCTTCTCTGGTTATTATCTGGGCATTATTTCTGGCTATTGTTGTACCACTTAATCTGCCACATATACGCCAGAAATACGTTTCTGAACCCCTTCTTGAGTTTATGCGCAGTTCTATGCCGAGCATTTCAAAAACAGAGCAGGAAGCACTCGATGCGGGAAAAACATGGTGGGAAGTTGACCTGTTTAGCGGCAAGCCCGATTACAGTAAAATTCGTGATTTACCGCCTTCGAAATTAAGTGATGAAGAACAGGCATTTTTAGATGGCCCCGTAGAAGAATTATGCGCCATGCTTGATGACTGGAAAATTAATCAGGTTGATTATGATCTACCTAAACCTGTATGGGAGTTTTTAAAGCAAAACAAATTTTTTGCTATGATCATTCCTAAATCTTATGGTGGCTTAGAATTCTCTGCACTGGGTCACTCAAGTGTTGTGATGAAAATCGCCGGGCGTAGCATTACCGCTGCTGTCACCGTTATGGTGCCAAACTCATTAGGCCCCGGTGAACTGTTAATGCACTACGGCACAGAAAAACAAAAAGATTATTACCTGCCGCGCTTATCAACGGGTGATGAAATTCCCTGCTTTGGTTTAACCGGCCCGGAAAATGGAAGTGATGCAGGGGCTATGCCCGATACAGGTGTTGTTTGTCGTGGCAATTTTGATGGCAAGGAA
>Ga0316205_10004948_pt1 | contig 11289 bp, 10 predicted proteins | sample 3monthpyrite_MG_FD_204941 | JGI IMG/M metagenome (GOLD analysis project Ga0316205, IMG submission 204941) | Microbial mat bacterial communities from mineral coupon in-situ incubated in ocean water Damariscotta River, Maine, United States -... | ecosystem: Environmental > Aquatic > Marine >...
AAAAGAACTTCTGCATCCAAAAAGACAGGTGATATCTAACTCCCTTGTTCCTTCTGAAATCATCTTTTGAATAGAGAATGTTGAAATCTTTAATGAATATCCAGAACAACGAATAGGTGGTATAGGCCAATGGCGCATATATGTGTTGATATTTATGAAACCAATAGTGTTTGCTTTTTGGGATTACCCTAATTAATTTTGAAATTTTTAAATCAGAATCATGCCCTTCCACATTAGGGGCATGATGATGTGACTTAATATGTCGTTCCTTCCAAGCTTCTCCATGTGCCCCAACAAAAGCATAGATGCATATAAAACAAAAGTGGTTCAACTTCTTACTTTTAAACACCGTATTATGAGAAAAGTCATGCGAAAAATTAAACGCAAGAAGCAGGGCTGCAAAACCATACAATAAATAAACTAGTACAAACCATATAGGACTTGATACAAGATACAGTAAGCTATAACTCAATGTGGTTAGGATAAAATAGATAACAAATTTTGTCCATACGGCACGTTTAAATTGAGAGGGATCAATGTTCAAATTATTATCTACTTGATCATAAATCGTTTCCAACAATTTACGGTCTTGGGCGGTATTGATATGACTATTTTTCAAAACGTAAAGGTTTAAATTCGACATGTGTTCCCATTCCTTTCAAAAATCTGAAATGTGATCTCAGGGATTGGCTGTAACTCATTTCCATATAAGTTAACCCGTGCTTGGCGGCAACTTCTCTAAATATGGGTAGTATTTTTAGGTAATGTACATGGGAGACTCGAGGTAATAAATGGTGTAAGGCATGGGCGTTGAAACCGCCAAGTGTCCAGTTACATAAGATACTATCGGGGTTATAATCTACCGAAGTACACATTTGAAGGCTAGGCCAACTCATTGGTATTCTATTGTCGGCATCTGGTTCTGGATGTTGCACATAATCTGATAAATGCGACACACCCAACACCCCAACAAATATCCATGAAACCATAAAATGATTTAGTATGAAGGCCAATAGAACAATTTTCCATCCAAAAGGAAGGAATACTATTGGGAGTACAATCATATAGCCAATATAAAGTAGCTTATAAACGATGAGCTTTACGGCCTCCCATTTGGGTATTTTGATGGCAATGGTTCTACTCGTGTACCCCACCAGTAAAAGGGTCTCTCTAAAAAAGAACCAATTGAGAGAGTATAGTAAGTACAGTATGGGTGCATATGTACTTTGGAACTTATGAAACCATTTGATAGGTTGATTGTTCGTCATTCTAAAAACTGGGTTATTAAGCACATCAATATCACTTCCTTCTAGGTTGGTATACATGTGATGCGACTCATTGTGGTTTTTACCCCATACGTACGCATTATTTCCTTGAAGGTTAAAGCTTAGTGAAAAAAGTAATCTATTTAAGTGTTTACTTTTTACAGCTACGCCATGTGCGGCGTCATGAGATATGTTAAAGGCGGTCAATAATACGGACAAGCCCATGAGTAGATAAAAAATAAGAAAGGATGTTACCGATGACGCTGAGATCATCAATAAAAAAAAGATGATATCTAGAGAAAAATACAAAATGATCTTGGTTACCATTCGCTTCCCTCCTGTTTTGGATAACTCATTTTTCTTGAAATAGGAACCGATCTTTTGATTGAGTTCTTTATAAAACTGCGTGCCTTGGTCCTTGGTAAATTTGATTTCTTGCATAATGAAATAGTTTAGAAATAAATCTTGTGCCCTAACGGGTAGGTGCCTTTATTTTTTTATAGGTGCTGGTAGTACGTTTGGTGCGAATCTTATTAAAAAGAATAAGGAAGCCCAACGACGAATGATGTGATTCGTCTACAATGAGGTCTTCATTAACATCTACACCAATTCTGATTCTCTTTTTGTCTAAAAAACCAAATACATAGGGTAAGCCCTTCCATCTAAGATGTCTGTTCTTTATATATAGAAAACCGTCTTTCTTGAGTTTTGATTTCACCGATAAAGTTCTACGAACTGTTTCGTTTTTCATGAAATCAATTCTGGTTTGTTTGTCGTTCAATATATTTAATCGAACGAAGTACGAATCTGTACCATAGCGCACAACGCTATCTCTAAGATTCTTCGCATACTTTCGGTCAAGCTTCTCAATAACGTTAAAATATGCACCATCACTGCTATTTTCATCGGAATCTTGTTGGGCTATAATAGCATAGGTTCCATTCAACCTATCTGGGTTTCCCTGCTTTATAGGTGACACCAAAGCTTGCTTGGAAAAAGAGGCGCAAGAAAACAGCGTGCTATATAGTATACAGAATATTCCAATTGTAATTATTCTTTTAAAGGCTTGTCTATTTTTCATCTTCCATGTGTTTATTGTTATTATCAAAACTATTGTAATAATCACATTTATATTGTTGATTATTGCGAATAATTGAATAATTATTTGTGATTTTCGCAAATAATAGTATATTCACTTATGATTCAACAAGAACTATTGGCCACACTTTCACGCGCTCTTCCCCCGCAAACATCCCTTATTGAAGCTGTTGCTGATGCCCTACAATTGAGTTATGACGCCGCGCACCGTAGAACTAGCCTAAAAAGTAAACTGTCTTTAGAAGAAAGTGTTTTACTGGCACGCTATTACAATCTATCTTTAGACAAGTTGTTTGCCACAACAAAAGATCACTATGTGGCCGTGGTTAAAACAAGAAATATTGAAGATGAAGAAGGGCTCATGCGCTATTTTAATAGCTCGTTGGCCTCCTTGGAGCCTCTATTACAAGAACAAGAGAGCAGGGTTTTCTATTCGGCTAAGGATATTCCGCTTTTTTATACACTTACCGACAACCTACTTACTCGCTTTAAAATATACGTCTGGCTAAAGGTTTTGAATCCAAAATTTTCGATTCAAAACTTCTCTCAGTTCATACCCGGACTATCCCTAATGGATTCGGTTAGAAAATTGGGAAATCTTTACAACGACCTCAATGCTACCGAAATTTGGGACATTACCACCATTAACAGTACGCTCAAACAAATCAACTTTTATTATGAAGCGGGTCACTTAACGGCCAAAACTGCATTAGAGTTATGTGATCATTTGCAAAAACTAATGGAAGACATTGCATCAAAGGTGTTTCCAAAAAACGAGCAATTTCTTTTCTATTATAATGAACTGCTCTTGATGAATAACAATGTTCTTATAGATACTCCGCATAAGAAATCATTGTACGTACCTTTTTCGATGCTTTCGTATTATCAAACTTCAGACCGGACCACTTGTAAGCAAGCAAAGCAATATTTTGATCAACAGCTGGAGCATTCTAAACTTCTAAATACTGCCGGAGAACGAGAGCGTGCTGTTTTCTTTGGCAAGTTCTATAAAAAAATAGAGGCACTGCGACAACTAGTACAAGCTACACAATCATTGAACTTCGATTGATTATTTTGACTGCATTAGTGATAGGAGTGGTAGCTTTTTACGACTTATAAAGCGTAAAAACTAGGAGCGTATAGCACGACCCTGTTGCGCATTAAAATTGAACGGAATGTTTCCCTTAATCGCGCAAAAGGGGAATGCCAAGACATTAAAATACACTTTCTAAGTAGCTGACGCAAAGAGAACTAAAAAATAATAAAAACAATTTTGTAACATTTGGGGTACTTTTTACGTATAATCTTATAGTGAGTAAAAATTTAATTTAGAAGGAAAACTTAATGAGACAACTTAAAATTACAAAGCAGGTTACCAACAGGGAGACTGCTTCCTTAGACAAGTACCTTCAGGAGATAGGTAAGGTTGATTTGATTACGGCAGATGAAGAAGTAGAATTGGCGCAGCGGATTAAAGCAGGTGATCAACGAGCTTTGGAGAAATTGACCAAAGCAAACCTTAGGTTTGTGGTTTCTGTTGCGAAACAATATCAAAATCAAGGGCTAACACTTCCGGATTTGATTAATGAAGGAAATCTGGGCCTTATTAAAGCAGCACAACGTTTTGATGAAACGCGTGGTTTCAAATTCATTTCGTATGCAGTATGGTGGATTCGTCAATCCATTCTACAAGCTTTAGCTGAACAATCTCGTATTGTACGTCTACCATTAAATAAAATTGGTAGTATTAATAAAATAAACAAGACGTTTGCTTTCTTAGAGCAAGCTCATGAACGCCCCCCTTCTGCTGAAGAAATTGCGAAGGAATTGGATATGACGATTAATGACGTTAAAGAGTCCATGAAAAACTCTGGACGTCACGTATCTATGGATGCGCCTTTGGTAGAAGGAGAAGATTCTAACCTTTACGATGTTTTGCGTAGTGGAGAATCTCCAAATCCTGATCGTACATTATTACATGAGTCCTTGCGTACGGAGATTGAGCGTGCTTTAGAGACCCTTACTCCAAGAGAAGCAGACGTAATTCGTTTGTATTTTGGATTAGGAGATCAGCACCCGATGACTCTAGAAGAAATTGGTGAAACTTTTGATTTAACGCGTGAACGTGTGCGTCAAATTAAAGAGAAAGCTATTCGAAGGTTGAAACATACATCTCGAAGCAAGATCTTGAAGACCTATTTGGGATAGTATCCCATTACAGCAACAAACAGTTAAGAAAATAACTGTTCGTTTTTTGATTGATGAATGACCTCCGGCTGATTACCGGAGGTTTTTCATTATATATACCTTCCATTAATTTTTAGTAACTTTAAACAAGGATCTATTAAAAATATCGCAGTTGCATACAATAACTTATGTTAGTACGGCAATGCCCGAACTCAATGAAGCCCAAATCGCGGAGCTCTTATCTCAAACTGTTGCTAATAACACGGCTAACAATTTTACTGGGATTTTAATTTATTCTGAAGGTAACTTCTTTCAGGTGTTGGAAGGAGAAAAAGAAGGGATAACAAGACTCTTTGCTAAAATTCAACAAGATTCGAGACATTACAATTTGATAAAGATCTTTGAAAGAGAAACTGAAAATTCGACATTTACCAAATACGGATCCTCCTTTACGGTAATCTCCAATTCCTCTCAAATACGAGACCTCTATCGTTTTTTAAACAGAGAAAAGGAAAACAATCCTGAAGGATATAATAACATTCAATATCTCGCTCAAAAATTTATGACCCTCATCTAAAAGGGAATGCTACTATATTTAGTAGTTTTGTCATACCAAAAAAAGAAAAACTATGAATTCGAAATTAATTGCACCTTCTATGTTGGCTGCAGATTTTGCCAACCTCCAACGCGATACAGAAATGGTCAATCAAAGTAATGCCGATTGGTTTCATTTGGACGTTATGGATGGTGTTTTTGTTCCTAATATTTCTTTCGGGATGCCAGTAATACGAGACATCGCCAAACATGCTTCCAAACCTTTGGATGTGCATTTGATGATTGTTGAACCGGATCGTTATATCAAAACTTTTGCCAATTTGGGTGCTGATGTTTTAACCGTACATTACGAGGCATGTACTCATTTACACAGAACGTTGCAGGCGATAAAAGGAGAAGGTATGCAGGCAGGTGTGGCACTAAATCCACATACCAGTGTGTCACTCTTAGAAGACACCATCGCCGATATTGATTTGGTATGTTTAATGAGCGTTAACCCTGGTTTTGGAGGGCAGAGTTTTATTGAAAATACCTATCAAAAAGTAAGACAGCTTAAAGCAATGATCGCAAAAAGTGGCGCTTCAACACGTATTGAAATTGACGGTGGAGTTACCAATGCAAATGCACAGCAACTTGTTGAAGCTGGAGCTGATGTACTGGTTGCTGGGAGTTATGTTTTTCGCTCGGACAATCCTGTGGAGACCATAAAAGACCTAAAAGAACTTATAAAATAGTACCATGCAACCCGAGAACCCTTCATTTGACACTTGGACATCTGGATTTTTAATCGCGGTGGCCATGGGGGTTTTTATTTTTATACTATTAATCAGCACTAAGAACAGAAAGAATTTACCTATTGCATTCTTGGTCTTATCGTTCTCAATCATTCTTTTTCAGTATGTACTTTTCTGGACCGAATACCAACAATCCTTTCCGTATTTAGTTTTGATTCCCACAGTGTGTTATTATGCTACAGGGCCTCTTTTATATCTTTATTTCCTAAATCTATATAAAAAGAAAGTGCAATTTAACTACGCATTGCACTTCTTTCCAGCCATCTTAATGATTGTTCCTAATATTCAGCTTTGGCTTAAATATTTGGGACTGATGGACATTCAATCTTCCATTTTATCTATCCCTTATGGGTATTGGGTGATTGCGGCTCACATGGTTTTATACACGGTACTCATCTTTCTACTCATTCGTAAGCATCGTAATCTAACCTCTGAATACGCCAAGATAAGGTCTAAATGGGCCACTATTTTAGGCGTCCTTTATGCCGCCTTTGTCCTGTCTTATATATCCTACTATAGTTTGGTGAAGTTTACTTTTTTCAACGACGTTCACGATTACATGATCTCAATCATGATGAGCATTTCCATTTATGCCATTGGGTACTTTATCTTTAAACAACCTCGAGTTTTTAATGGAGAGTTTTGGTCTCATTTATTTTTGAAACAACAATCAGATTCTCAACTAACGGAAAATACTAAGGAAGAGTTCTATACGGGTCTTCTTCAACATATAGAAACAAATAAACCCTATCTGGACAACAATTTACGTTTGGTTCAATTGGCAGACGAAGTTGGATTATCTACTCATACCCTATCTATGATTATTAATGATAGGTCCAGTAAAAATTTCAATCAATTTATCAATGAATTCAGACTCAGAGAAGCTGAAAAAATGCTAATGGAAGGTTCTTCCAACAGCATCAAAAGCATTTATTTTGATGTTGGTTTTAACAGCAAGGCTACCTTCTATAAGGCCTTTAAGAACAAATATCACTGCACTCCTCAACAATTTAAACAACAACGAGTAAAGGGTATTGAATTATCGGAATAGGTTCTAAATTATAATTATACACTCCTTTTTTTCAAGTATTGCAGACCTTTAGGAAGCTATAAACCTAAAAAAATGCAACTATGAAAAATTTAAACACTTTGATACTTGCCTGTATCTTATTTTCAACATCTTGGGTCTTCGCTCAAGTTGATTATGAGATCTATGTAAGTGATGCCGGTGGCTTTAATAATCCACCCTGGAAGGTAATGCGATTTGACACCAACGGAGACAATCCAGAAACACTAGACGACTCTAATGTGGCTTGGCCACAGGATATTCTTTTTCTTGAAGACCAAGACATATTTCTAGTGTCGAGCCTTAACACAGGTGTCATCACAAGACATGAAATAGAAGACGGAGCCTTCATTGACAATTTTGCCACAGGAATTGGCGGTCCAACCCGAATGAAAATTGGACCTGACGGACTTATTTATGTACTACAATGGACCGGCAACGGAACCGTTTGGAGGTACGAACAAGATGGAACCTTTGTTGACGAGTTTACCACAGTGGGTGTTTCTCAAAGCATTGGACTTGATTGGGACACCAGTGGAAACCTCTACGTATCCTCCTTTGGAGGCGACTCTGTTAGAAAGTTTAACAGCTCGGGTGCTGATCAAGGCTTATTTATTAACAGCAATTTGATAGGGCCTACCAATATTGAATTTCTGGACAATGGCGACCTTTTGGTGTTGGACTGGAATGGAAATGATGTAAAAAGATTTGACTCAAATGGAAACTTCATTGGTGTTTTTATCACAGGATTAAACCAACCTGAAGGCATCGATTTTTACCCGAATGGAGATATGCTTATTGGAGATGGAGGCAACAGTGCTGTAAATAAATATGATAGCAACGGAGCCTTTCTTGAAGTATTTATCACTAGTGGTTCGGGTGGGCTCATACAGCCTAATGCCGTTATCATACGGGATCCAAACCTTTCGGTGGCAGATAACGAACTAAATATAGTATTTGTAACCCCAACAGTGGGCGAACGATTTACTATACATTCATCCATCATATCAGAATACGAATCTGTTGAAATATTTGATCTTTCAGGAAAGCGCGTGGAAACAATGAAGCTTGGCGATACATTGTATTGGGAAGCCGGAGATCGCGCCGAAGGAATCTATTTTGTGGTAGCTAGCAATAATGGAAGCAGGATTACCCAAAAGATTGTCGTTAAGAAAAAGTAGTTTTTGATTATGTTGAAGGAGAAAAGGGTTCTTTCTATTAGAAAGGGCCCTTTTCATTTCCAATAAACTTAGGTTGATTGACTTTTCAGCTATTTGTATTTTATAAAATTTAATTGAAATAGTCAAGGACTTCTCCACTTCAGAACAAATCTGTACCCCGTTGAAAAAACAACTAACCACAAAGAAACAGTCCATTCATTCCAGTTTTTAGTTGTTTCAAACGATTTTTCACTTGATTCATCTTTCTAAATTTTTTAACCTATGAAAATGTATCTACTTTTATATTCTTACTAAACATCTAGATAAGCACTCTTGTACATTTCAATTATTTTGTATTTAATCAATTAACAATGAAGAAAGGAAGCGCTCATAAGTATTGGTGGTTACTCCTTTTAATTATTTTTAATTTCTTGTATTATTATCTAATACAGTATTTGACTTCGCAGAAAAGCGAACTTTCTCAAATAGAAATTAAATGGGAAGGAGTGGGTTTTCTATTTTTAATTAGTCTAATCTCCATATGGTGTGCCCGATTTATTAGATTAAGAGTAAATAAGTCGGAAAAGAAAAACATTCTAATTAAATATCTGAAAATCCTACTATATAGTTTCTTATTGTTTATAATTATCACGGCTTGTAGTCAAGTTTTATTAGAGTATACCTTGGGACAAAATAGAAACCTTGGATACATTTTAGGCAACCTAATCATATATGTTTTTCTTCATATTATTGTTGGCAACACATATATCGGAATTGAATATTTTAAAGAATCTTCTTCATTAAGGCAAGATCTCCATGTAATAGAAAAGTCGAAATATCAAACCGAGTTAAAAATTTTACAACAACAAATGAGCCCCCATTTCTTGTTTAACAACCTTAATTCACTAGCCTCTCTTATAGCGCAAGACGAAAACAAAGCCATAAACTACACACACGCCCTGTCTAGCATTTTTAGGCATGTTAGTCAAAATGCTAAAAAAGATATCATTACATTAAATGAAGAATTAGATTTTCTTTCCAATTATATGGAATTAATCAATTTCAGATTTGGATTGGCTTATATCGTAAACATGCAACTTAACGAGATAAACACTGAAAAAATATTAGCTATCCCCTTGGCGTTGCAAGTAATTATAGAAAACGTAATTAAGCACAATAGCGGAAGTAGAAAAAACCCGTTAAAAATAGATGTATTTACCGATGAAGATTACCTTATAATAAAAAACGAAATAAGATTAAAAACTATTTCTAAAAACCAAAAGAGTGGTGTAGGATTAGAAAATCTAAATGCACGTTATCAATTGGTAACTGGAAGCCCCATAATTTATACAAGTAGTAGTGACTATTTTACCATTAAGCTACCATTAATCAAAAAAATAGAAGATGACAGTTCTAATAATTGAAGATGAATTGCCTGCTGCTGAAAGGTTATGCAAATTAATAATTATGTATGATGACAGGATTCTTATTAAAGGCCCTTTAGAAAGTAATATAGCAATCTTAGATTGGTTTAAACATAATGAGCATCCAGATTTAATTTTTTCTGACATTGAACTTTTAGATGGTTCGGTTTTTAACTCGTTAGAAGCCATCTCATTTGAAGCCCCAATTATCTTCACAACCGCTTATGACAGATATGCCTTAGAAGCATTTAAAACGAACGGGATTTCATACCTGCTCAAACCTTTCGAAACAGCCCAATTTAATGGCGCAATGGACAAGTTTGAACTGCTAAAAAAATCTTTTCAAAGTGATAGTGCCAATGAGGTCATTGCCATTCTTAAAAACTTAGATCTTAGTCAAGACATACACTATAAAACTAGACTGAATGTTAAAATTGGTAAGGGTATGTATTTGCTTAACGTTGATGATATCGCCTGTATTAAAACTGACCATGGTATTGCATATGCATCCAAGCAGAACGGAAAAGATTTACCCCTTTCAAATACAATTTCGGAATTACAAAATGATTTAAACCCTGCAGTTTTTCATAGAATTAATCGCGGCGAAATAATAAATATCAATTTTATTGAAAAAGTTGAAACTTATTTTAATGATCGTCTTGCTGTTACCGTAAGAGGTCAGAAAAAACTATTGGTTTCTAGTGCCGGAAGAACCCCCGAATTTAGAAAGTGGCTTAAACAATAAAACTCTTTTATTCAGTTCTTCAGTTTTTGTTTAAACAGAAAATTCAACAGTTCATAAGAATTTTCCCAGAACCCATGTTTTTTTTGCTCTAGTCAACTGCTATCTCCAATACTTTTATAATCAAACGGACAAACAAAAGACACCTACGTAGTCTTTCTTATGAACCGTACAGTTATACTTTTTAATAAAGCTAAAAACAAACAACATGAACACTTCTAAAAAAAACCCTTCTGTCTCTTTAACCAACAACACCTCTCCTTTGTCAAAGAAAATTATTCTCGCTTGGTTTTTAGGTGTCGCTGGTCTCGTTTTAGCCGCATTGCTAGGTGAATATTTAGAAAAGAGAGGTGCTTCGGAGTCCTTGAGGTATAGCTCACAAGCCATATTAATGGCGGGCTTGGTCTTTTTCGGCATACAGCTTATGCGCATTAAATTTGATAAAAGTCAACGTATCCATATTGGATTTGGACGGTTTCAACCCTCCGTATTAAAATTTATTTTGGGACTAGGATTAATAACTGTTCCCATAGCGCTCACCATTGGTATCATGCTAATATTTGGTTGGGGAAATGTAAACTTCAATTTCAGTGGTGTATCATTATCTGCGATTGCCATTGGCATGGGTACTGTCTTTCTATTTGAAGCATTACCGGAAGAATTACTATTTAGAGGATACATTTATAGTCAACTCAACACCAAAGTAAAGCGATGGAAAAGCGCTGTTTTTACAATTTGCCTTTTCGCAATATTACCTGTGGCCGTCCATATCTTTCAAACAGTTATATTTGGATTGAATATTAACTTTGGCGGAAACAGCACTATAACACCCTCATTCTTAATCACATTGATTTTTTTTGGCGCCTTCACCCAATACCTTCGTATCCTAACAGGTAGTATTTGGACAAGTATAGGGTTTCATCTCATATTTGTTTATATGAATCAACTCATTGGAGTTGAATCTACAAACCTCATTCAATTTACAGACCTCACAAACG
>Ga0316205_10004949_pt1 | contig 11289 bp, 11 predicted proteins | sample 3monthpyrite_MG_FD_204941 | JGI IMG/M metagenome (GOLD analysis project Ga0316205, IMG submission 204941) | Microbial mat bacterial communities from mineral coupon in-situ incubated in ocean water Damariscotta River, Maine, United States -... | ecosystem: Environmental > Aquatic > Marine >...
TAAAATCAATGACAGAAACGCGATAAGCTTTTCCGCCGTTTATGCACCGGAAAACACTGTAAGCGGTGCCGAGACAACACCCGGCGGTCCAACTCCGGGCACGGTTGAACTAAAGATGTATCAGGCGAGTATCAATGTTGAATGGAGCAAAACCTTTTGATCTCAACAACGTTGAAGACCCAGAAAAAACGGGGCTTAGGCCTCGTTTTTATTCACTTGATTTGATTCTACTGGAAAGTGGTCACTTTGCGGCTTTTTTTCGGAACGGCGGATTTGATTACATTATCAGCCTGAACCGTTTGAATATCGAAGCCGGAGCATCACCCAAAATAAAGTGTGCGGTGTCACCGTGTTGTCATCGAGTGTAAGACACGGATATGACCGGAATCGGGGATGGCTTGGCAGTTCCCCAACAGAATTAACCTTTTAGGCTCTTGGCTGTCAAATTCACCTGTGTGGTTTCGGAGTTTTCAACAAAAAAACCGCTTTCCACCACCAAATTCTTCGACGCCGTTCTCTATTCAACGGCGAGCAATTCCTGTGCTTCTGTTTGATAGCACAAATCTATATTTCAAAGTGACCCACTACCTAAATTTCATGAAACTCCACCAAAATCGGTAACTTGCGATCCGAAATAGTCCATCTTTGAACCTCTATTTTCCTTCATTTGGCCCCCTTCCCATCTGCTTTCCGTCACAGGCCTGATAGACGTATTTCTCCCCTGTAGATCAAAAGGCCCCCGTTCAAATCAGGCACTGGTACCATTCTACCCGATTATTGACCCAGGGTTTGCAGCGCCCGCTTTTTCCGGCTTTTTGCGCACAAACGATTGACCAACCTGCAAAGTCGTTTCATTAGGGAAGTTCGGCCTAGCCAAGCCATGCCCAACTGAAAGCCCACCCCAGATGTCTTTGCTTGCCTTTGCCCGACAAAATGCCCGCTGGCTTGCCGCCGGTGCCTTGCTGGCTTTCATGTCCAGCTTCGGGCAAACTTTTTTCATCTCGATCTTTTCCGACTATATCCGCAGCGAGTTTGGCCTGACCCACGCCATGTGGGGCGGCATTTATTCGCTGGGCACCACCGCCTCGGCCGTGGTGATGATCTGGGCCGGCACACTGACCGATATTTTCAGAACCCGCACCATCGGGGCCATTGTGTTTTTAATGTTGGCGCTGGCTTGCCTTGCCATGGCCGCGGTGCCATCGGCGGCGGCGTTACCATTTGTCATTTTTGCCTTGCGGTTGCTGGGTCAGGGCATGAACTCGCATTTGTCGGTCGTGGCGATGTCACGGTGGTTTGTGGCGGGGCGCGGGCGCGCGCTATCCATTTCCACCTTTGGCTTTTCAATTGGCGAAACATTTTTGCCAATCAGCTTTGTATTTCTGATGTCCACATATTCGTGGCGCAGCATGTGGGTGGCGAGTTCTGCCATCCTTCTGGTCGCCATTCCGGTTTTGCTGCTGCTTTTGCGGCGCGAACGCACACCGCAATCCATGGCAGAGGAATCCTTTTCGCTGGGCATGAAGGAACGCCACTGGACCCGAAAGAACATGCTCAAGCACCCGCTGTTCTGGTTTATGATCCCGGCGCTTTTGGGGCCGAGCGCCTTTGGCACCGCCTTCTTTTTTCAGCAAGCCTATTTTGCCGAAGTAAAAGGCTGGGAGCATTTGCAACTGGTGTCCTACTTTCCCATTTATTCGGTCCTGTCGGTGGGCGTTATGTTTGCCTCGGGCATGGCGCTTGATCGTTTCGGCACCGTGCGCCTGCTGCCGTTTTACCAGCTGCCCATGGTGCTGGCCTTTGTCTGTTTTTCGTTGGCGCAATCGCCCGAAGTGGTTGCCCTCGGCCTCGCCCTCATGGCAGCCACTTCGGGGGCCAATGCCACCTTGCCCAATGCCTTTTGGGCCGAGTTCTACGGCACCAAATATCTGGGCGCGATCAAATCTCTGGCGGCGGCGGTCATGGTGCTTGGCTCGGCCATTGGCCCGGGCCTGACCGGGGTTTTGATCGACACAGGGGTGGCGCTGGAGCTGCAATATTTGTGGGTCGCCGTCTTTTTCATCATCTCCTCAGCCGCGATGGCCATTGGTGTGTTGCGCTCGCGGCATGATTTGGCCTCGTTTAACTATAAGGAATTCCCCAAAGCGTAGACCTCGGGCAAAACATGCACTAGCATCCGCGGGCAACAAAGAGCGGGAGCGAAACCATTGGAAGTCTTACGCGGGATCATGCTCAAAATCGCCTCGGTGACTCTGTTCATTATTATGGCCAGCCTGATCAAATCCACGGCGGGCCAGATACCGCCCGGAGAAGCCGTATTTTTCCGCTCGTTTTTTGCACTACCGGTTATTCTGGTCTGGCTGATCATCAAAAAGGAGGTGCGCACCGGTCTGAAAACCGCCCACCCGATGCGGCATGTATGGCGCGGGCTGGTCGGCACAACCGCGATGGGGCTGGGTTTTACCGGCCTGGGGCTGTTGCCGTTTCCGGAGGTTACCGCCATCGGCTATGCCGCCCCGTTGCTCACGGTGGTTTTTGCCGCGATGTTTTTGGGCGAGGAAGTCCGGGTTTTTCGGCTGAGCGCGGTGGTGCTCGGGCTGGTCGGGGTGCTGATTGTACTGTCGCCACGCTTTAGCGCCTTGGCCGGCGTGGGGATGGACCACCGCGAGGCTTTCGGGGCCACGGTGGTGTTGATGGGGGCGGGTTGTTCCGCATTGGCACAGGTGTTTATCCGTAAAATGGTGTTTACCGAGCGCACCTCGGCCATTGTGTTTTATTTCACCGTGACCTCAACCCTGCTTTCGCTGCTTACCATCCCGTTTGGCTGGGCAATCCCCGCCCCGCGGGAGGCGGCCTATCTGGTATTGGCGGGCTTGTTTGGCGGGGTCGGCCAAATATTTCTGACCAGCAGCTACCGCTTTGCCGATGCTTCGGTGATTGCGCCGTTCGAATATACCTCAATGATTTTGGCCTTGGCGATTGGTTATTTTATCTTCAGCGAAGTGCCGAGCCTGACCATGCTGTTCGGCGCGTTTTTGGTCATTCTGGCCGGGGTTGCCATTATTTTGCGCGAGCGTGCTCTCGGGCTCGAGCGCACCCGCCAGCGCAAAGCGATGACCCCGCAAGGCTAAATGCGCTTAAATCGCCAGCGCGATGGCAATATAAAAACAGGTGGAGGCGCTGACCACAAACCCGTGCCAAATCGCATTGGCAAATATCAGCCGTTCCCACGTGTGGAAAATAACCCCGACCGTATAAAGCAACCCGCCAATCGCAATCAGCCAGATCGAGGCCACCGGCAGGATAAGAATCAGTGACCAGACAATCGCCACGCTCATCCATCCCATGACCAAAAACAAGACCGAGCCGAGCTTGCCCGGCACCTGCCAGTAAAACAGCTTGCGCACCATGCCAAAAACCGCCAGGGCCCATACCGCAACCAACACCATATAGGAAGAAAGGCTGCCAATCAGCACCACCAGTGGCGTATAGGTGCCGGCAATTTTCAGGAAAATCGCCGCGTGATCAACCCGGCGCAAGGTTGGCCGAATACTTTCCCACGGGGTCATGTGATAAAAGGCAGAGGCGATAAAGGTGGCAATCAGCGCCATACTGTAAATCACCAGCGCCACGGTTTGCCCGCTGCCGGTGCCCGGGTCGGCCCAAAGTGGCAACAGCGCCACCCCGGTTAACGCCCCGGCCACCCCGAGCAGGTGCATCAGCCCGTCGGCAATCCGTTCGGACCGGCGATAGGCGGGATAAGTTTGCGTAACAGGTTCCATATATAAGACCTAATACCTCTCAAGGCCAAGTTCAAACCCGACCTTAGGGTAGTAACGTTAAGTTTTCGCGAATGTGTTCGGTGGTGCGTGATTATTGGTCGATTTGCCCCATATCCCGCGTTTCTGCACTGCCCGCGTGCCCGATTGCGCACCAAAAATAAATCACGTCTTGCGAAACGCATCGCGCTACCCTATATAGGGGCCGTTAAGTACGCTTTCTTTGAAGTTTCCGACTCCGCTGTGTAGATCGTCGATTTCTAATTAAACTCGCACTGCACCACGGCCGCCGCATATTGCGGGCGGCACATACTAGGAGAAAATCGGATGGCTAACGGCACCGTAAAATGGTTTAACGCTTCAAAAGGCTTCGGCTTCATTCAGCCAGACGGCGGCGGCAGCGATGTGTTTGTGCACATTTCTGCAGTTGAGCGCGCTGGTCTTTCCGGCCTCGACGACAATCAAAAAGTGTCCTACGAGCTGGAAACAGGCCGCAATGGCAAAGAATCCGCCGCAGACCTGAAACTGGTTTAAGCGACTTTTCGGCGGCAACCCCGCCGAATCAGAGATTTTGAAAAGGCGATAGGGAACCCCTGTCGCCTTTTTTCGTGTCGCCCCGTAAAATTCCAAGTATGTTGGCGGCAAGTTTGGTGAAGGTGCGGGCAGATGGAAAAAACCTTTGTTTTGGGGATGGGTGTACAAAAATCCGGCACCTCGTGGGCGCATCGGTTGATGGCGGAAAGCCCCAATTTCAATCTCGGCTTCCGGAAGGAATATCACGTATGGGATGCGGTAGACATACCGCTGCTTGCCAAAAACCGGGTTCAGCTAAAGCTGGAAATGAACCTTGCCCAGCGCACCCGCTATTTAATGCAAGCCGAGCCCGACACCTATTTTGCCTATTTCGCCTCGCTGTTGAAAGGGCCGGAAAATATCACTGCAGATATGACACCCTCGCATAGCGGGCTCAGCCGGCAAACGCTGGAAATAATCCGCACCGGATTCGCCAGCCATGGTATCAACTGCAAGGTTGTGCTCTTGTTGCGAGACCCAGTGGACCGCTGCAAAAGTGCGGTGCATTTCAACCTCAACCGGGGCAATTTTTCCGAAGGGGTTTCGCGAAAAAACACCTCGTTTTGCGCGGCGCTGGCCGAGTATGCCCTATCAGACCACGCCGAAATCCGCACGCGATACGACCGCACGATTGAAAACATCAGGGCGGTTTTCAGCCCCGAAAATGTTTATATCGGCCTTTACGAATCAATGTTCGAAAAAGATAAAATCGCGCAATTCTCGGCATTTCTCGGGGTTGAAAACCATGCGGAGCTTGCCGGAATAAGAGTGAATGAAACCCTGGGCCAGCGCCCGATTTGCGCCGAAGTCGAGGCCGCGCTTTATGCCCGTTTTGCCGGTGTTTATGCCTATTGCAACACCGCGCTACCGGAAACAAAAACCCTGTGGCGGCAGCCGCCCGCCTGATCTGTGCGCCGCTTTTCCCGGCGCTGCTTACGCTTTCGTAACACTCTTTCCCTAAATGTGATTTCGCAACACTGTTTGGGAGAATCCGCAAATGGTCTTTATCCGCCGCTGGTTATTTTTGCCTGTGCTCTTTGTGGCCGGGCTTTCAGGCTGGCCTGCCCGCTCTGCCCCGGTAGACCCCGATATTTCCGCCATATGTGATACCGTCAGTGCCGCCGCTGCCGGTGCCCAGGGCATGCCCGCCGATGCGCTTTATGCCATTACCCTGTCGGAAACCGGCCGCAGCAGTGGCGGCCGCCTGCGCCCCTGGCCCTGGACGGTCAACATGGAAGGCCGCGGCTATTGGTTTGATACGCGCCAAGAAGCCTATGACTTTGTCATGGAGCAATATAACAAAGGCGCGCGCAGCTTCGATGTCGGCTGTTTTCAGATCAATTATAAATGGCACGGGCAGAATTTTGCCTCGATCGAAGCGATGTTTGACCCGATGACCAACGCCACCTATGCCGCCCGCCTACTTTCCGGCCTTTATGACGAATTCGCCGACTGGACCAAAGCCGCCGGCGCTTACCATTCCCGCACCGAAGTGTATGCCAGCCGCTATCGCACCCGTTATGCCCGTATCCGTGGCCAGCTCGACGGCGAGGCTCCCACACCGGCGTTACGTCTGCCACTGGCTGCCACCGTTCAGGTCGCCAGTGCGTCGCGCTTTCCCGGGGTGCAACACGCCTTTCTTTCCGCACCGCCCATTGCCGCCATATCGCCTTACAGTTCGCGAGCCGGGGCGATTGGCGAGGGCGCCATAGAAACCCCGGCAAGCGTCATGGGTTCACTCGCATCGGGCATGCTCGGCGGTGAAACCGTCACCCTGCTCACCGGCACCAACGGCGCTCTTTTTTAGGATTATTCATGCCCGGTTTTTCAGTCAGCAGGCTTTATCAGCCCACCATTCTGCTCAGCATCGCGCTGATGGCGGTAATCACCATGATGATCCTGCCAATGCCTGCTTTCGTGCTCGATATCGGCCTCGCCGCCAGTTTCGCCCTCTCGATTCTGATTTTCACCATCACCTTGTTTGTCGCCCGCCCGCTGGAGTTTTCGGCCTTTCCGACCATCCTTTTGGCCTCGCTGATGCTGCGATTGTCACTCAATGTGTCCTCCACCAAGCTCATTATTGGCGAGGGGCACACCGGCACCAGCGCGGCGGGAGATGTGATTGAAGGCTTTGCCATGTTCATCATGGGCGGCTCGGTTTACCTCGGGCTGGTGGTGTTTGGTGTGCTGCTCATCGTCAATTTCATTGTCATCACCAAGGGTGCTGGCCGTATGGCCGAAGTGGGCGCGCGCTTCGCGCTCGATGGCATGCCCGGCAAACAGTTGGCGATTGACAGCGACATGGCCGCCGGCGCGATTGACCATGAAGAAGCCAAAAAGCGCCGCAAAACCGAGCAGGAAGAAACCACTTTCTTCGGCTCTCTGGATGGTGCCTCGAAATTCGTAAAGGGCGATGCAGTGGCGGGCTTGCTGATCACCATGCTCAACCTGATCATGGGCTTGGTGATGGGGGTTTTTGTGCACGGTATGGAAGTCGGCAAAGCCTTTGAAACCTACGCCATTCTCACTGTGGGAGATGGCCTGGTCTCACAGTTCCCATCCGTCATCATCTCCATTGCCACCGCGCTTTTGCTCTCCAAGGGCGGGGTGCTTGGCTCGGCTGACAAGGCGCTTACAAGTCAGCTTGGCGCCCACCCCGAGGCGCTGGCAACCGTGGCCGTTTTACTGGCGCTTTTTGGGTTGGTCCCGGGCCTGCCGGTGTTGCCGTTTTTTGCCGGGGCCGCAGCTCTCGGCGCGGCGGCTTATGTGAATTTCAAGCGCAAAGCCCGCAAAGCCAGCGAAGCCAAGCGCGCAGAGATCATAGAAAAACCTGCCGCCGCGCCGAAAAAGACCTTGGGAGACATGCTCGATCTGGACGAGATTCACCTCGAATTTGCCGCCGATCTGGTGGCCACGGTGATGGATGACGCTTCGGGGCTTGACCGTCGCATTCTCAACATGCGCAACCATATCGCGGCACAATTTGGCGTGGTTATTCCCGAAATCCGGCTGACGGATTCCACCTTGCTGCCCAATGGCACCTATGTGATTCGCATTCAGGGGGTCGAAGTGGCGCGCTCCGAGGTCGAAATCGGCAAGGTGCTGGTGCTGCTCGCCGATGATTCCCTGCGCCCGCCCAAGGGCCGCGATGTCTCGGAGCCGGTTTACGGTGCCCCGGCCCGCTGGATAGAGCCGGATCTGCAAGAGGAAGCGGTCCTGCAAGGGCTGTCAGTGGTCACCCCGACCGAAGTGATCGCCACCCACCTGCTGGAAGTGCTCAAGCAAAATTTTGGCCGGTTGTTCAACCGCCGCACCCTGCGCAAGCTGCTCGACGAGTTTGTCGCGGTTTCCGAGCCGACCCGCGCGGCAGCCAACCGGCGGATACTGGATGAGTTCGTGCCCGACAAGGTGTCGATTGATCTGTTGCAATCGGTGCTGCGGCTGTTGCTGGAAGAGCAAGTTTCGGTGCGCAACCTGCCGCTCATTCTGGAAGCGGTGGCCGAAGCCAACGGCGCGCTTACCGGCATTGAAGCGATCACTGAATATGTGCGCCAGCGCCTTGGGTTCCAGCTTATCGCCGATATGCAGGAGCCGGACGGCGCGCTGCCTCTGGTGCAGCTTTCTCCCGAATGGGAAGCCCTGTTTCAAAAGCACCAGCTGGAGGGCGACCACGGCGGTGCCGATGTGGCGCTGCCGCCGCACGAATTCAACCGTCTGGCGGGCGCGGTGGCCGAGCAAGTGTCCAAAGCCGGTGAAAAAGGTCGCTATCCGGCGGTCATCACCTCGGCAAGGCGCAGGCGGTTTTTGCATACGGTGCTCAGCGCCAAGGGCATCCGCAACCCGGTGTTCAGCTTTGAAGAAGTCGGGGCCAATGCCCAGCCAGCCCTTGTCGGCATGGCCTGATGCTGGAAGGGCTGGCAGAGGTTCTAGCACTTTCCAGCATCAGCTTGGCGGGGCTGATTCTGGTGTTTGTGCGGGTGGCAGCGGCGGTATCGCTGATGCCGGGCTTTGGCGAGCAGGCCATCCCCTCAAGGGTGCGCCTGATGGCCGCTATCGGCTTTACGCTGGTGGTTTGGCCAATCGTAGCCCCGCGCCTGCCCGAGGTAAGCCCAACCCTGCCCGCCATGGCCGGCCTCATCCTGATCGAGGCCGGCATCGGCTTTCTCATCGGTATCTCGCTGCGCCTGATGGTGATGGCTATCCAGCTGGCGGGCAGCATCGCCGCACAAACCACCGCCATCACCCAAGTGGCCGGCGTTGGCGTCACGCCTGATCCGATGCCCGCCATCGGCAATATCCTGATGCTGGCCGGGCTCACGCTGGCGCTGGTTACCGGCCTGCATATCAAGGCCAGCCTTGCCATCGCCTCCACCTATGATCTGTTTCCGCTCGGCACCATCCCCATCGCCGGTGATATCGCCGAATGGGGTATCTCCCGCGTCGCGCATGTGTTTACCTTCGGCTTCACCCTGGCCGCCCCGTTTGTGATCGCCTCCTTCGCCTATAACCTCGCGCTCGGGGCGATCAACCGTGCCATGCCCTCGCTGATGGTGGCTTTTGTCGGCGCGCCGCTGATCACCGCCGGAGCACTGCTCATCATGCTGCTTGCTGCTCCCACCATTATCACCGTCTGGAACGAGCGGCTTGACGCGGTGCTGGCCAACCCGATGGGCATGCCGCAATGAGCGAGGGCAATGACGACAGCGGCGAAAAGTCATTTGACGCCAGCCAGCAAAAGATTGAAAAATCCCGCAAAAAGGGCGACATCGCCCGCTCAACCGATGTTTCCGCCGCCGCGGCCTACCTTGGCCTGTTTATCGCCATCACCTATGTTGGCCTGCGTGGCGTGGGCGATACCACCACCGTGTTCGCCCAGGTCTACGCCGATGCAGATACCCTGGCCCCCGGGCTGCTTGGCGCCGGTGGCAGCGCCAAGGCCATGTCGCTGGTCATTCAGTCTGTTATTCCACTGCTGCCAATATTTCTGGTGCCGCCGGTTCTGGTTTTTCTGGTGCAACTGGCGCAGCGGGTTATTGTTGTCGCTCCCGACAAAGTAAAACCAAAGGCCAGCCGCATATCCCCCATTCAGGGCATCAAAAACAAATTCGGTGTCAAGGGCATCGTCGAATTCCTGAAAACCGTGGTGAAAATGACCATGGTCGCCACCGGCGCCTATCTTTACCTGCGTAGCCGCAAGGATGACATCCTCGGCTTGGTCGGGGCCGAACCTGCCGAGGTGGTGATGATGCTCGGCGATGTTCTCACCTCGTTTTTGCTTTTGGTCACCGCCATTGCCGCGATGATCGCACTGGTGGATTTCCTCTGGCAAAACTACCACCATCTACAAAAACTGCGGATGTCCCACAAGGAAATGCGGGACGAAAGCAAGGAATCCGAAGGCGACCCGCACATGAAATCCCAGCGCCGCCAGCGCGCACAGGAAATCGCCACCAATCAAATGCTGCACGATGTGCCGCGCGCCGATGTGGTGGTGGTCAACCCGACCCATTACGCCGTGGCGCTTGAATGGGCCCGCACCCCCGGCACCGCGCCGGTGGTGGTCGCAAAAGGGGTGGATGACGTGGCCCGGCGCATTCGCGAGGTCGCCAGCGATTCCGGTGTGCCCATCCATTCAGACCCGCCAACCGCCCGCGCGCTCCATGCCACCGTCGAGATCGGCCATGAGATCGACCCCGAGCATTACCGCGCCATCGCCGCCGCCATCCGCTTTGCCACCGAGATGCGCGCCAAAGCGAAAGCGCGTGGACAATGACCCCCGAAGCCCTGAAAATCCTCCGCAATCTCGCCGAGCAAAAGCGCCTGCGCGATATGGCCGCGCTGACCCGCGCCAAGGCGGAGGCCGCGGCCACCGCCCGGCAAATGGCGACACTGGCCAAAGAGGTCCATTCCAATATGGCCGACGCCTCGCCGGAAGATCTCGCCATCATCAGCCGCTGGCTTGGCTGGGCGGATCAGGAAAATGCCCGCCTGCAATCCCGCCGCCACATCCAGGAAGCCCGGGCCGAAAACGCCCGCGGTTTCGCCGCCATAAGCGATGCCAAAACCCGGGTGATCAAAGACCTGCTCACCGAGGCCGAACACCGCGCCTTACAGGATGAGCGCCGCAAGGCCGAACAAGAAGGCCGCGCACCCGACCGCTAACCTCTTGTAATATTCGCCGACATATCAATATATGCACTAACCCGAATATTTTTCTGGAGCCAGATCATGCCCGCCCAAAACCTCACCTGCCTTAGCTGCGGCACCGTTAACCGCGTCCCGCAAGAGCGCCTATCCGCCAAACCAAAATGCGGCACCTGCGGCCAGCCGCTCAACCCGCCCAAGGTCAAGGAAATTGATGCCAGCGTGCTTGGCAAAGCCAGCAAGCGTGACCAAATTCCGCTATTGGTTGATTTCTGGGCCCCATGGTGCGGCCCCTGCCGCATGATGGCCCCCGAGTTTTCAAAAGCCGCCACCCAATTGGGCACCGCCATCCGCTTCGCCAAAATCAACACCGAAGCATTCCCCGCCGTTTCCCAACGCCACAATATTCGCGGCATCCCGACCATGGCCCTGTTCAAAAACGGCAAGGAAATCGCGCGCCAGTCCGGTGCCATGCGCGCCGACCAAATCACTGCCTGGGTCAAATCCCACAGCTGATTTCAGTCTTTCAAAAATACTCCGGGGGGATTGCACCGCAATCGGGGGCAGCGCCCCCTAGGCCCCTTCCACTATCTCCTCGGCCTGCCGTAAATCAACCGACACCAGCTGCGAAACCCCCTTTTCGCCCATCGTCACCCCAAATAGCCGCGCCATCCGGCTCATGGTCACAGCGTGATGGGTGATGATTAAAAACCGGGTGTTGGTCTGCGCGATCATTTCGTCAAGCAGGTCACAAAACCGCGTTACGTTGGCATCATCCAGCGGCGCATCCACC
>Ga0316205_10004950_pt1 | contig 11288 bp, 11 predicted proteins | sample 3monthpyrite_MG_FD_204941 | JGI IMG/M metagenome (GOLD analysis project Ga0316205, IMG submission 204941) | Microbial mat bacterial communities from mineral coupon in-situ incubated in ocean water Damariscotta River, Maine, United States -... | ecosystem: Environmental > Aquatic > Marine >...
ACGCGTGCTGCTTCAAATGATCGCCCAGTTCTGATCAAGGGCAATCGAGGGACCGGCAAAGGTTTGGCAGCTCGAACAATTCATAAGCTTTCTGACCGCGATGGTCGGCCTTTTCTAAGCGTAGATCTCAGTCGTACAGCGCCCTCAGATCAGGCAAACATCCTATTTGGCAATACAGCCGAACGTCCCGCTCTGACGCGCGCAGCCACCGACGGCACATTGTATGTATCAATGATCTCTTATGCCACCGACGCCGTCCAAAATTTGCTGCACGAATGGCTCTTATCAGAGCCAACAACCAGATTAATTTGCGGGATCAACCCTGACTTGAAGCCTGCCCAATCGGATCACGGGGTGCGCCTCGATTTGATGCAGCGTCTGAGCGCAGTGGAAATCTTCATTCCACCACTTGTTAGCAGGCCAGATGATATTCTTTGGCTCATGCGACGATTTTTTGATGGGTTCAACGCGCGCCGCGAGATGAAGCTGAAAGGCCTGTCCGTTCGCTCTGAAGAAGCCGCAGTGAGTTACACGTGGCCGGGAAATGGAAGAGAGCTACGCAGCAAGATGGAGCGGGCCGTGTCACAGGCACAAGGCGAGGTTCTGTTCCCGCTAGACCTTTTCCCAGACGCCCACGACGATATGGCCGTTCCGCGCACGCTGTCCGATGTTCGGGACGGCGCTGAGCGCGCCGCAATTCTGGCAGCGCTTGAGCAAACGGATCAGCATATTCTCGAGGCTGCTAAGCTGCTTTCGATCTCACGGACAACGCTCTGGGAAAAAATGAAGAAGCTTGGAATCAAGAGCGACCACTAGGTTATCGCCACCTAGCTGGAGTATACCGCAGAATACACCAGTTTATGTTCGAGAATCCGAACGTCCTGAAAAATCCTTTTTAAACATAGAGTTACGAAGGCCTCCTCCGGTGAAGGCCGGTGACAGTTGGCTGCGGTGATTTGCTAGACTGTTGCAAAAGGCTTTCAGGGAGGAACCGAAAATGAAATGTAATAAACTCGTCGACGCCGGTCGCCGCCAGTTTTTGCGCGGTGGTGCCGTCGCAGGGGTTGGTGCCGCCGCCGCAATGATGACCGGAGTGCAAGCGCAAGCCGCAACACCCGGTGCGCAGTTGGATTATCCATCAACCAAATTGGCCAACATCGCAGATCTTGCGATCAATGATCCAGTCGATATCGAATTCCCGGATGCGGACAGCCCCGGCATTTTGCTCAAGATGGGCGAGGCCGTCGAAGGCGGTGTTGGTCCTGATGGTGACATTGTCGCCTATTCCGTGCTCTGCCCTCATAAGGGATGGTATCTCAACTACAACGGCGAAGATCGCACTCTCAATTGTCCTGGCCATTTTTCGCGCTTTGACACGGAAGTGGGGGGCCAGCAAGTTTGGGGTCATGCGACGCAGAACTTACCACAATTCACGCTGCGCGTTGATGACAGCGGTGACATTTACGCCGAAGGCGCAAGCGACCTGATTTTCGGTCGCCCGTCCAACGTATTGTAAGGGAGGACATAAACAATGGCATATAAAAGACAAATAGATCGGCTTCCCATTCCACCAAAGGACGCCAAGGTACACAACGTGACATGTCACTACTGCATCGTTGGATGCGGCTACAAGGCATACACCTGGGATCGCAACAAGCAGGGCACGATGCAGGACAACGCATTAGGTATCGACCTAAGCGAACAGCAAGGTGCCAACGGCGTTTGGATGGCTCCTTCTATGTACAACGTCGTCAAGCAGGACGGTAAAGACGTGCATTTGGCGGTTATTCCTGATGAGGACTGCGTCGTTAATTCGGGTCTTGGCTCAATCCGTGGCGCACGTATGGCAGAAAATCGCCCCTCCACGGTGACTGGCACACAGCAACAGCGTTTGTCCGACCCATTGGTATGGCGCAATGGTGTTCACCAGCCCACCAGCTGGGACGACGCGCTTGACCTTGTTGCGCAGGTCACGGCCCGCGTCGTAACCGAAGGATCTGAAGATGATCTGGTTGTTTCCATGTTTGACCACGGCGGGTCCGCTGGTGGTTATGAAAACACATGGGGCACCGGCAAGCTTTACTTTGAATCGATGAAGGTGAAAAACTGCCGCATTCACAACCGTCCTGCCTATAACTCGGAAGTGCACTCTACGCGCGACATGGGCATCGGCGAGTTGAGCTATCAATACAAAGACTATGAACTGACCGATACGATCTTCATGGTCGGTGCAAACTCTTTGGAAACGCAAACGAACTTGTTCTTAAACCACATGGTTCCTGGCATGCGGAGCGGTGCACGATTCATCATGGTTGATCCCCGGCGTTCGGTAACGGTCAATGCCGCGGAAGACGTCGCCGGTAAAGAAAACGTTTTGCACTTGTCAATCAAACCCGGCTCGGACATGGCGCTTTTCAATGCGATCTTTACTGAGATCGTATCAAAAGGTTGGGTTGACGCGGACTTCATTGCCAGCTCGACATTCCAAGGCGGCATCGCCGTTGCAGAAGATGAGGCGCATCCTGCTGCATTGGGCAGCTTGGAAGAGGCGATGAAAGCGACAAACATGTCATTGGCAGATGCTGCAGAAATTTGCGGCGTTTCGGCTGAAGATATTGCCAAGGCAGCTGCATGGATTGCGGAACCCAAAGACGGTGAGCGCCGCAAATGCGTCACCGCCTATGAAAAAGGGATCATCTGGGGCAATGATAATTATCGTACCATCGGTGCATTGGTGAACATCGCCTTGGTGACCGGTAACGTTGGCCGTGAAGGTGGTGGTGTTTGCCGCCTTGGTGGACACCAGGAAGGTTACTACCGTCCATCCGATGCCCACGTTGGTCGCCCGGCCGAATATGTTGACCAGCTTTTGATCAATGGTGGCGGCAAGGTCCACCACATCTGGGCAACAGACCACTACAAAACCACACTGAACGCATCTCAGTTCAAGCGCGTACACAAAAAGCGGGCTGATATGGTCAAAGACGCCATGGATGCCGCCGCGGGGGGAAGTCGAGCGGATTTGGTCGACGCAATCGTCGGTGCGGTCAATGCGGGTGGCCTATTTGTTGTTGATGTGGACATCATCCACAGCCAGATCGGTGCAAATGCACATGTTGTCTTGGCCGCGTGTGAAGCCAACGAGATGAACCTGACTTCGATGAACGGCGAACGTCGTTTGCGCCTGTCTGAAAAGTACATGGACCCATTTGGCAACTCTCGACCTGACTGCCTCATTGCGGCCGCCGTTGCACAGAATATGGAACGTGTTCTGACTGACATGGGCAACGCAGACTATGCCGCGCAGTTCAAGGGGTACGATTGGGAAACCGAAGAAGATGCCTTTATGGACGGCTATCATCAAGGCAACCCCGATGTGACCTATGAGCGCTTGCGTGCAATGGGCAACAACGGTGTTCTTGAGCCAGTTATTGGTTACGAGAACGGCGAACTGATTGGAACCGAGCGCGAATATGCCGACGGCAAATTCACCCGCCACGGTCGTGAAGATCAAAAGGCGCTGTTCTGCGCCGCGGGATGGCGGGGTTGGCAAGCTGCTGGCAAAGCCGAGGAAGAAGCCAAGTACGATTTCTGGATCAACAACGTGCGGGCCAACATCTTTTGGCAAAGCCAGTTCCTGGATCAAGACAATGACTTCATCCAAGACCGCTTCCCGTATCCATTCATCGAGATGAACGCCGACGATATGGCCGGTTTGGGTATATCTGCCGGCGATTTGATCGAAATTTCTAATGGAAACGGCGCAACACAGGGCATGGCCTATCCAGTGGAGACCGCGAAATCTGGTCAGGTCGCGATGGTATTTGGTTCGCCCGCGGGTAGCCAAGGCAACATTGTGAGTCCCGGTGTAAATGAGCTGGTCCTGCCAGACTACAAACACACGTGGGGTAATATTCGCAAACTAGCTAATGCGACTCCCCGAACCAAAGCGGTGTCCTTCAAGTCGAAGGAATACACAGCCTGAGTTGATAATAATCAACAGGAAACGGGCGGCAATCTTGCCACCCGTTTCTTATCGAGGGGCTTTTATGATGCTAGACGTGACCTGCCCCCCGAGGCTCCCTCATTCATAACGAGAGTCTGCGGGTCTGTGCTGTGCTACCCAAAGTGTCCCCGGTCGGGGCTAGATTTTCCGCATTCTGATCACACAGACGGGCTGGATACGTCTGGTAATTTCATCAGTGCCGCCGGGACTTTGTTCCCGATTGCGCTATGCGGTCGTTCTTCGTTGTAGTCTCTACGCCAAGCCTCCAACTTTTCGGCGGTATCTTCAAGCCCCATGAACCAATGAGCGTTCAGACATTCAGTGCGGAACCTGCCATTGAATGCCTCGATATAGGCGTTATCCGTCGGCTTTCCGGGGCGCGAGAAGTCGAGGGTGACGTTTCGCTGATAGGCCCACAGATCCATGTCTCTCGAGATAAACTCGCTCCCATTATCGACTCTGATGGTTCTGGGGTAGCCAATCTGGCGGCACACGCGATCCAACGTTGTGACGACGTTCTCACCTTTGTAGCTGAACCTGGCATCAAGCACTGGAACATACCGCGAGAAGGTATCGACGACCGTCAGGATGCGGATCTTGCGACCTGTCGCCAACTGATCATGAACGAAGTCCATCGCCCAGACGTCATTTGGCTTCACGGCGTCTTTGCGGTCTTCACGCAGCTTGGCTTTGACCAGGCGCTTGGGGGTCTTGTTGCGCAACTGCATGCCCAACTCCTTGTAAATCCTATAAGTCTTCTTGGCATTGATCTCCCAGCCTTCTCGTCGAAGCAAAACATGCACGCGGCGATACCCAAATCTCACGCGTGTCTGACAAATCTCTTTGATCCGCTGTTCTATCGCGGCCTGATCGCGCCGACGGAACTTGTACCGATATGTGCGAGGGTCGAACCGGATCAGCGCACACGCCTTCCGGATCGACACCCTCCAATCAGTCCTGATCTCGTCAACCAGCGTTCGTTTCCGAGCAGGCCTTAAAGCTTTCGTTTCAGAACATCCTGCAGCATCTCTTTGTCGAGCGCCAAGTCTGCCACGATCTTTTTTAGCCTAGAATTCTCGTCTTCCAGCTCGCGCAGCCGTTTCATGTCAGTCGGCAGCATCCCTGCGTACTTCTTCTTCCAATTGAAGTACGTCGCTTGGCTGATCCCAGCCTTGCGGCAAATCTCAGACACCGTCGTGCCTTCTTCACCCTGCTTGATGATGAACGCCTTTTGCGCGTCCGTGAACTTCGATGCTTTCATGTGTTTTCGCTCCTCTCCCAGCCAGAGAAAATCTAGCGGAAAACTCCAACCATAAACGAGGACGTTTTTGGGGATCACAGCAGACGATATAATTGCTCGCCGATCAGTGTCGCCGCGATGGCTGATCGAGCCTGGCCCGAGCTCGGAACAAGTGAGGACGATGATTGAGGCGGCTTGCGCAGCACCGGATCATCGCCGTTTGCGCCCATGGCGTTTTATTCTGATCAGAAATGACGACCGGACGAAGCTTGCGGATTTATTTGAAGCAGCTGCCCGTGAAACGCATGGCACTCTTAGCGATGATCAAATTGAGAGAGCCCGCGAAAAGGCCATGAATGGGGCCTGCCTGATTGCGGTTGTTGGTGTGATCCGCAACGATGCGCCGGACGTTCTGCCCTATGAGCAGTGGGTGTCGGTCGGGGCGGCGATACAGAATACTTTGCTGGTGGCAACATCGTTGGGATTTGGGTCGATGATTGTCAGCGGGGACAAGGTAGCGACCCGCGCACTTCAGAAAGGTCTTGGGCTCAGCGCCATAGAACAGCTTTTGGGGTTTGTCGCGGTTGGCTCAGTGTCGAAACAACCTCCCGCAGACGATAGGCCAGGAGCAATAGATGTTTTGTCAGTTTGGCCACCGGAAGAATTAGGGGTGTGAAATGTGTAGATGGGTAAGGACTCTCGGGATACTCCTGTAAATTCCCTGTTTTAGAGTGGAGGGAGTTTTTATGACGAACGAGCAATGCTATATTCAACTCCAGCCCGATGACCTCGGCATCGGGCGCGACATGGAGCTGATGTTTGGCGACGGTGCCAACCGAGCGCTTTGGCGAGACAGGTATGCCGCTCGAACTACTTAAGCATCCACTCACCATCCGGGAAGGAAGCGTGAAGGGCAAAAGCGAACATCACGTTGTGTGGCACGTCGCGTCCGTTCTCGTGTACTCGGATCGTTCCGACATCCATTCCTTCGTCGATCCGTGCTGAATTTAGGGCTGAAGCCTGTCCGGACGTCCATGAGATGGTGATACCCGCCTCAGTGATTTTGCCCATTGCCACAAGCCGTGAAACTGGCCAAGCGCGTTCTTCGACCCGGAGAACGCATGACAATGGAGGAACGTCGTTGTATGGCATTTCGCCATTGAAAAGAAACGGCCGACTTGAACTGTCATAGCTGACATAGGGATTTTGGCCATAGGTACGCGGATAGGCAGGCTCAGCCATTACCAGTCCGTTCAAGGCGCTTGGAAAGTAAATACGGCGACTAAGGCTCAAAAGTGGTGTTTGCCGTTCGATCGCAACATCAACATGTACAGATGGAGCCGCAGCTCTGCAGTGACACGGTGCTGGAAGTTTTTTGGAAGCCCGGCTTGAACCTCTAGTTGCTGTAGCTCCTATCTTCCATACCTGTCACTGATTCTCAGGAGAAACCGATGCCACAGGACGACCACAAACACACACACAGCCACGGTCACGGAACGGATGATGCCAGTTGCGGTTCCGGCGGCGGCGCGATGTGCGGCGATATTGGCCCTGTGGGAGATGTGAACGCGAATGGCCGTAGTTTTCGCGTCAATGGCCTCGATTGTGCCGAAGAGGTCGCGATCCTAAATAATGTGCTGGGCCCCGAGGTTGGTGGTATCGAGCATCTTGCCTTTGATGTCATCAACGGTCGAATGACCGTACTGGACACAGGCAAGGCGCTGACTGACGACAAACTCATCAAGCTGGTCGGCAGTACCGGCATGAGTGCCAAACCCTGGGATGCTGAAAGTGCAGCGGCGGATCAAGCCGCACATCTGAATCGACAAAAATTCTTTACGGCTTTGAGTGGCGGATTTTGGGCGGCAGGCTTTGTCTTTCACGTCGTCGAAACCGGGATCGGCGGCGCGATGCGATTGTTTTCAGGGCATGGAGAAGATCCGATGCCTCTGGCCGAAAGTTTGCTCTTTATCGCCGCCATTGTCTTCGGCGCTTGGCTTGTGGCACCTAAGGCTTGGTCTTCGGCACGACGTTTGTCGCCCGACATGAACCTGTTGATGATCGTCGCGGTCGCGGGCGCGATCTGGCTGGGTGAGTATTTCGAGGCCGCGACGGTGGCGTTCTTCTTCTCGCTCTCGCTTTATCTGGAAAGCTGGAGCGTCGGGCGGGCGCGCAATGCCGTGGCCGCTCTGCTGGATCTCGCTCCACCCACCGCGAGGGTGATCCGCGAGGACGGCACCGAGGAAGATGTGCTGGCGGCGCAGGTTGCGGTGGGCGACCGGTTCGTGGTGCGCGGCGGCGACCGCATCCCGCTGGATGGCGAGGTGGTTGATGGCATCGGCGGCGTTAATCAGGCACCGATCACCGGCGAAAGCGCGCCGGTCACCAAAGAGCCCGGCGACGATGTCTATGCCGGTACGATCAATGGCGACGGTTCGCTGACGGTGCGGGCCACGAAGCCTGCCAGCGATACGGTTCTGTCACGGATCATCCGTATGGTCGGCGAGGCGCATTCACGTCGGGCCGAGGTCGAACAGTGGGTGGCAAAATTCGCCCGCATCTACACGCCAATCGTCATGGTGATGGCGATTGCCATCGCGGTGCTGCCGCCGCTCGCCTTTGCTGGAGCCTGGGATTACTGGTTCTACAATGCGCTGGTGCTGCTGGTCATCGCCTGTCCGTGTGCGCTGGTGATTTCAACGCCTGTCTCAATCGTGGCGGCGCTGGCCTCGTCCGCGCGCAATGGTGTGCTGATCAAGGGCGGTGCCTATGTCGAGGCACCGGGGCGGATCACCGCGCTGGCGATGGACAAGACCGGCACTATTACCGAGGGCGAGCCCGAGGTGGCAGGCGTCTATCCGCTGGGCGGGACATCCGAGGGCGATCTGTTGACGGTCGCTGCCGCACTGGAAGCACGGTCTTCGCATCCTTTGGCACGGGCCATTCTGGGTCGGGCCAAACGTGATAGCATCGCGGCACAGGCAGCGGAAGACACACAAACCGTTCCGGGCCGTGGCATAGAAGGCGTTATCGACGGCCGTGCTGTCTGGCTCGGCTCTGACAGGTTTGCCGCGGAAAAAGGCGCTGACAGCACCCTGCCTGACGATCTGCGCGATAAGATCGAAGGCGCCGGCAGCACGCTGGTGGCTGTGGGAGACGACAAGGGTCTGTTGGGCGTTCTGGAACTGCGCGACCGAATCCGCACCGATGCGCGGGGCATCGTGGCGCAGCTGCACGCGCAGGGGGTCAAGACCATCGTCATGCTGACGGGTGACAACGAACGCACTGCACGCGCTGTCGCCGCCGAGGTCGGTATTGATGAAGTGCGCGCCGAACTGTTGCCAGAGGACAAGGTGGCGGCGATCGAGGAACTTGTGGCAAGCCACACCATGGTGGCGATGATCGGCGACGGTGTGAACGACGCCCCAGCCATGGCGCGAGCGCATTTCGGCATTGCCATGGGCGCCATCGGCTCGGACGCCGCGGTCGAAACCGCCGACATCGCGCTGATGACCGACGATATCGGCAAAGTACCGTGGCTGATTGCGCACTCACGCCGGACGATGTGGATCATCCGCCAGAATATCGGTCTGTCGCTGGCGACCAAGGCGGTGTTCGTGGGCCTCACGGCCTTCGGCATGGCCTCGATGTGGGGCGCGATTGCGGCCGATGTCGGCGTGTCGCTGCTGGTGGTGATGAACGCGCTGCGGCTGCTGAACGGCAAGAATGAAAGCGGGGCGCCGAAAGGCGGCGAACGCATTGGCGGCACTGTGGCGAAAGGAACACTGGCACATGGTCATTGAACTGAAGGAACCCGGAAAGGAGCCGGAGAAAAACATGAGATCCCAAACCCCGGCTATGCTGTGCCCCGTTTGTAATGTGACATTGACGATGTCCGACCGTCAGGGTGTGGAGATCGATTACTGCCCCCAATGCCGGGGTGTCTGGCTGGACCGGGGCGAGTTGGACAAGATCATCGAACGCAACGAGAGTGCAGCGGTGGCGCCGCCACGCGAACCCGATCCTCGCGGCCGCGACGACGACGAATATCGCAGTCGCGGTGGGCATCACAGCAGCCGTGGCAAACATGGCGGTGGCCATGGTGGTGGCTACGGCAAGCACGGCTCTCGCCGCAAGTCATGGCTGCATGAACTGTTTGATTGATACGAGCACCGTCCGGAGATTTCTCGCGATCCGCGTCCGCTAGGCAAGTCGTAACCCAATTGGGACGTTCACACTGCCGGATGGCGTTGCGGATTATCCTAGCGTTGCGGTATAGCTGATCCTTGTTCCCTGACCCACGGAAAAATCCATGCCGCACGACGAAGGCCATACACATATCGATCCCGCCTCGGGCGACCGGCGGGTGGCAATTGCGATCTGGGCAAATGGCATCCTGACAGTTGTGCAGATTGTCGGGGGGATTTTCTCCGGTTCGCTCGCGCTGATCGCCGACGCGATACACAATTTCTCAGACATGGCCTCGCTTGTCATCGCCTTCGGCGCCCGCAAGATCTCGCGCCGGCCGGCAGACGGGCGCATGACCTTCGGCTATCAGCGGATCGAGATCGTCGCTGCGCTGATCAATTACACCACGTTGATCGTGATCGGGCTCTACTTGATCTACGAAGGCGGGATGCGGATGATCGACCCACCCGAGGTTCTTGGCTGGTGGGTGGTGATCCTGGGCGGTGTGGCGCTGGTCGTTGATACGCTCACGGCGATGCTGACCTATTCGATGCAGAAAGGCAGCGTGAACATTCGCGCCCTTTTCCTGCACAACCTGTCAGACGCGCTGTCATCGGTCGCGGTGATCGTGGGCGGAACGCTCATCCTTTTATACGACATCCGCTGGATTGATCCGGCGATCACCATCGGCATCGCTCTCTACATCCTCTATCTTGCCTTCACCGAGATTGGCGGCACCATCCGCCTGCTGATGCTGGCCAGCCCGCCGGAAATTGAAATTGAGGAAATGATTCGAGTCGTCGTGGGCGTTCAGGGTGTCGAAGACATGCACCGGGTGCATTTCTGGCAGATCGATGAACGGCGGGTTTCTGTGGATGCCCATATCGTTGTCGCCCGGGACCACTGGGACAGGATGGAAGCCGTCAAAAGCGACATTAAGAGAATGCTGGCGGAGGAATTCGGCATCACCTACTCGACCCTGGAATTCGAGCATCCCGATCACGCGCATCGGGATGCAGCGATGTTTGGTCAAGAATAGGAGCGCCCGGCCCGCCTGTCCATTCCGCCCGGACGGTCACAGAACCGTTCAGAAGCGTCGACAGCTACCGACTCAGCCCCGCAGGCGCTTTCTTCGTGACAAAAGAAACTCGGACAGCAGTACAAGGCCAACACCGCCGACCACGGCGACATCGGCCAGATTGAACGCTGGCCAGTGCCATGTACCGACATAGACGTCCAGAAAATCCGTCACCGCGCCGTAACGTAGGCGATCCGCCACGTTTCCGAGCGCCCCGCCTATGATTGCACCGTAGGCTGCTGCCTCCAGCCGGGTCTCCGCCTGCACCAGCAGAGCCGCAAGCCAGATGACAATGCCAAGCGCGAGCGCCGAGAGCGCCCACCACGGCACATTGCCCAGCATCCCGAAGGTCACGCCGTCGTTGCGCAAGAAAATCAGGTTGAAACCGGGAATCACCGGGATGCCGTCTGCCAGAACTTCGCCGTAGGCGTTTGCCGCCGCCTTGCTGATCTGATCCGCACCAAGGGCCGCCGCAATACTGCAAATTCCCAGATATTTTGCAGGCATCATTCCGTTGACCCGTCGGCATCGGGCGCGAGGATCGGCACATCGACTGTCAGATCGTCACCATCGTAGAACTTCAGCCGCAGCTGGAGGATTTCGCCCTCAATCAGGGGTGTTTCCACGTCGATCAGCATCACATGCAATCCTCCGGGTTCAAAGGTAACTGCATTGCCCGAATCAATCCTCAGTTCCGACTTGGCGCTCATCCGGGTTATGCCCCGCGCGTCCGTTTCGGTCTTGTGCAGGGTCTCGATCGACGCGCGGTCGGTCCG
>Ga0316205_10004952_pt1 | contig 11285 bp, 18 predicted proteins | sample 3monthpyrite_MG_FD_204941 | JGI IMG/M metagenome (GOLD analysis project Ga0316205, IMG submission 204941) | Microbial mat bacterial communities from mineral coupon in-situ incubated in ocean water Damariscotta River, Maine, United States -... | ecosystem: Environmental > Aquatic > Marine >...
CATCCCCCACTACCAACTTGACCATTCAGCTTCTTCATCGCTGTATAATAAGATACGCAAAGACAAACCACCCCCGCACGATCGAGTAAATTCAGAACAAGATAACCAAAGTTCGCACCAAGTCTCTGAATCGGGTAGAATCCTCACCAAGCCACGGGACTCGATGGGTTCCCCACCCGAGGCATCACTTCCCGCGCGATACAAAATCGCCGCGGCACGGATACAAGCACATGATCGACATCCGCAAACTCAAAGAACTCGTCAAACTCATGGTCGAAAATGAACTCTCAGAACTCGACCTCAGAGACCAATCCGAAACCGTCACCATCAAAAGAGGCGGCGACCAAGAACCGGTCATCTACCACGCCCCAGCAGGGGCAGCACCAGCCGCCGCCGCTCCAGCAGCCGCAGCTCCTGCACCAGCCGCAGACACCGGTACAGCAGACGCAGACGCAGGACTCATCGCCATCGAATCCCCAATGGTCGGCACCTTCTATTCAAGACCAAACCCAGAATCTCCAATCTTCGCAAATGTCGGAGACCAGATCGGCCCAGACTCCGTCGTCTGCCTCGTCGAAGCCATGAAAGTCTTCAACGAAATCAAAGCCGAACAATCAGGCACCATCGCCAAGCTCTGCGTCAAAGACGGCGACGCCGTTGAGTTCGGACAACCACTCTTCATGATCAAACCAAACTAACCCACCCACCCCCCACCCCCCAAAGTAAGACACCCAGAACCGGCGTGACTTGTAGTTTTGATAGAGACCCGAGAGACTCCCCCATGTTCCAACGCGTGCTCATCGCAAACCGAGGCGAAATCGCCCTCCGCATCATGCGGGCCTGCCAAGAACTCGAAATCGAAACCGTCTGCGTCTACTCCACCGCAGACAAAGACGCGCCCTACCTCCAACAAGCAGACGAAAAAATCTGCATCGGCCCCGGCCCCTCCAAAGATTCCTACCTCAACATCGCACGCATCATCTCCGCCGCCGAGATCGCAGATGTAGACGCCATCCACCCAGGCTACGGCTTCCTCTCAGAACGCGCCGACTTCTCCGAAATCTGTCGCGAATGCAAGATCGAGTTCATCGGCCCATCACCAGAAGCCATGGCCAAACTCGGCGACAAAATCGAAGCCAAACGATACGCAAGAGCCGCCAAGGTCCCCGTCTTCCCGGGCACCGAAGGCGAAATCGAAGAACTCGAAGAAGCCGTAGAGGTCGCCGCAGAAATCGGCTACCCCGTCATCATCAAAGCCTCCGCCGGCGGAGGAGGCCGGGGCATGCGCATCTGCCGCAACGAAGCCTCCCTCCGCACCAATGTCGCCAAAGCGCAACAAGAAGCACTCGCCGCATTCGGAAACGGCGGCGTCTTCGTCGAAAAATTCCTCGAACACGCACGACATGTAGAAGTCCAAACCATCGGCGACAAGCACGGCAACGCCATCCACCTCTGGGAACGCGACTGCTCCATGCAACGACGCCACCAGAAAATCATCGAAGAAGCCCCCGGCCCACTCATCGAACGCAAGAAAATCGAAAAGGTCTGCGAAGCCGCCGCCAAACTCATCAAGTCCGCCGACTACGCAGGCGCCGCGACCGTCGAGTTCCTGATGGACAACGACCAGAACTTCTACATGCTGGAAGTCAACACCCGTGTCCAGGTCGAACACCCCATCACCGAGATGATCACAGGCGTAGACATCGTCAAAATGTCCATCCAGGTCGCCGCCGGCGAGAAGATCCCCTACAAGCAAAGAGACATCCATGTCAAGGGCCACGCCATCGAGTGCCGCATCAACGCCGAGGACCACACCAAAGACTTCCGACCAAGCGCAGGCCTCATCGAAACCTACCAAGCCCCCGGCGGCCTAGGCGTCCGCATCGACACCCACGCCTGCGCAGGCTACCGCGTCCCCCCAAACTACGACTCAATGATCGGCAAACTCATCGTCCACGCCGAAACCAGAGAAGAAGCCATCACCAGAGCACTCAGAGCCCTCAACGAATACAAAATCGGCCCGATCCACACAACCATCCCCCTCCACGCCCAACTCATGCAAAACTCAGACTTCAAAAAAGGCGGCGTAGACATCCACTACCTCGAACGCCTCCTCAAAGACTAGACCTACTCTTCAAACCAAAGCCAGTCATGTGATGGATCAGCAATCGTGTGGATCCACCCCGCGAGCGAATCAGCTATTGGTTGATCAAAGTCGATCCCTGTCTCATGATCAAAGTAGAACACCTTCCCAGCGACAGAACCCTTCGTCACAACCAGAAACGAATCAGGCGACTCATGAACCGTGGCAAAGACCAAGAAATCACGCTTTGAGCACGGCGCTAACTTCGCATCCGCCTCCCAACCATTGGACTCAGAAATCCTGTTCGTTTCTTCGATCGCCTCCGGATCAAAGCAATCGAGAGCACTGTCCCATTCCAATAACATCTTCTTGGCGGCACTCATATCCGTTGGAGCCACAAACCAAACCGATGCATCAAGCTGACCCTCAAGAATCAGCAACCCACCCCACTCATGCACAGAAAACAAATCTTGCAGGTCTTGCAAAAAAGGTGAGCTTGGATGACGCAACGCCGCAGGCCATTTCTGAGTTGGCTGCTCTGCCTCAGCCCAAAATCCTTGCCGATACTTACCACCGTGAAACCGAGAAATATTGTCGATCGCATCAATGATCGGCTGCTTCAACAACTCACTGCGTGCAACCAAGCTCCCGAGCACCCGCTCTCTGAGTTCTTCGTGTTCTTTGGTTGCTCTTTCTTGCTCAAGTCTCTCGGCTTCCAAATCTTTCCACTCAAACCCGCTCCAATCCGCCGGCCCCTTCGGCCAGAGCGGACCGAGATCGTCGGGATGAATGGGAGTTGAATCAGTGAGCTCGCCAGATTCATACGCTAGCCGGATTTGTTTAAAATCGTCCCAGTTCGCATTCTCAACGATGCGTGTCGCCTGCCTGCTATCCGGTTTGGGAGTGATGTCCCATGTGAGATGAGCACACCAACTATAAGAAGATTGCCCTCCACTACCACTCGCAGTCATAGCCGCTTGAACACAGAGCCAAGCGACGCGGTTATATGAGCCTCCCTCAAAAACCTCGAGAATCTGTTGGCTTTCTTTGTACCCATTGTGACCAAGAACGAAAGCACTTGGTCCGAGGTCAGTTGTGGTCGCAATGATCTCTAACTGGGCAACCAGCCGATTCATGAGCTCTGTTGCCTCATGCGGCCACCGCTCAGCACCAGTATGCGGCAGAATGTCAAGCATACGCGCAATAGCGCGATTTGACATCGCCGCCCCAGCGTGATCAGGGAGTTCACGCACTTCATCGTTTAGTATAATCGGGCGAGTGGATTTCACAAGCCAGCATACGCCAACCGAATATCCATTGCCGTCCTATGAGAAATGGAATCAGTCGACTCCAGATCAGCTGCAGAACTTACAATCAAAAACAACCCCACACGCCGTGCCTGCATGTCATCGAAAAAGCGGCCGGGATCACTCCCGGCCGCTTTCATAGTTTCGTATTCAATCGAAGTCGATATCAGCGACGACGACGACCAGCGACGATGCCGCCGAGGCCGAGGAGTGCCATTGAACCCGGAGCAGGAACAACATTCCATTGACCAATGACGACGCCACCGTCGTCGTCAGTGTCTGCGAAAGCGATAATGTCGCCACTGGCGTTGCCCGCGAGCATATCTGCGTAGTCATCTGAGTCGATATCCCAAGTCGCCGAGCCGACAAACGCGGTGGTGCCGGTAAAGAAACTCGAAGGATCATCGGATGTCCATGACCAGAAGTTCAAACCGTAGTTGCCCGACGAGTTGAAGAGGCCTGGGGTGCCGTCTGAACTGTCGCCGTTGGCAACAAGGTCACCGGTGCCCGAAGTGAAGATGCTATTGCCGCCTGCCCCGCCAAAGAAATCAGCGAGAAGCACGCCGGTTGAGTCCGAGCCTGTAATGTCGCCCGATGATGCCGCACTCGTAGCGGTGATGGAGATCTGATCAACGACCGAAAGGTCTACATTGAGAAGGACATCGGCTGATGCGGCTGCTGCGAGCCCTGCGATTGCGATTACTGCTGCTTTGTTCATTTTCTGTTCTCTCATTCTCTTCATAACAAATTGAGAGAGCATCCCGCTTCCACAAACTACAGACCAAAACAATCGGCTGTAAATACATAAATCAAATGAAAGCTGCTCTCTAAGTATCAACCGACAAACCATCGGCGTTCTCTCGTAACTAGAACGATAGCACACACTTGCAACTCAATTCAAGTAAAGCAACTCATGCGTGAGCAAAATAGATGAAATGCCGTGAGCCCAAAAAAACACAAGCCCCTCCGTCGAGGGGCATGCGTTTTTGCTTTTTACGGCAAGAGAGAGAGAAAGAGAGAAATCAACTTTACAGGCCTTTGAGCCCATCTCGTCGCTCGGCTTTTCAACCGTTCAGTAAGGTTTGCTGTCCCTTGCCCCCAAAAAGTACATCAGGACCGAGAAGATGCCAGCCCATTACCCATTATTTTTTATCGAACGATCAAAATAACCCCTCACGCCCCCAAAACCCCCTTTCAACCGCCAGTTCCTACAAACAAAATTATCGGCAAAACCAAAACCTCCGGCATAAACTTCCCGAGCAAACCACGACATCCCTCCAACAACCGGTCAAATCGACCACCGGAGACCACCAAATGACCACCGCAACCGCATCCGACCTCGCCATCAACGGCGGCACCCCAACCTTCGAATCAAATGTCCCCTTCATGGCCGTAGGACTCACCAAAAAAGACATCGCCGCCGCAACAGAAGTACTCGAATCAGGAATGCTCAGAGCCGCCAGTAAATGCGCCGCACTCGAAGAAGAGTTCGCCAAACAATCAGACGCCAACTTCGGCCTCACCTGCGCCAACGGCACCTGCGCCCTCCAACTCGCCTACGGCTCGCTCCTCGAACCAGGCGACGAAGTCATCACCCCCGCATGGACCTTCATCGCCACCGTCTCCATGCTCGTCGCAGCACAAGCCAAGGTCGTCTTCTGTGATGTACTCGAAGATTCATACCAAGCAGACCCCGCCGACATCGAACGCCTTATCACACCAAACACCAAAGCCATCGCAATCACCCACCTCTACGGCATCCCCGTAGACATCGACGCGATCGAAGCACTCGCCGCGAAACACAACCTCAAAGTCATCTACGACTCAGCCCAAGCACACCTCGCCGAATACAACGGCAAAGGCATCGGCGCCTACGGCGACGCGTGCACCTACTCCTTCTACGCCACCAAAAACCTCGGCACCGGCGAAGGCGGCATGGTCACCGTCAATGACGAAAAACTCGCCACCGAAATGGGCTTCCTCCGCTCCCACGGCGAGACCGGCAAGTACCTCCACGAATCCATCGGCTTCAACTACCGCATGAACGACATCACCGGAGCCATCGGCCTCAGTAAACTCGAAACTCTTGGTGCCGAGACCGACCGCCGCCGGGCAGTCGCCAACATCTACGCCGACCGCATCGACAACATCCAAGGCATCAACCGCCCAATCCCAACCAAAAACTCAAACCCCGCCTGGCACCTCTACACCTGCCGGGTAGATTTAGACGCCCTCACCTGCACCCGCGACGAGTTCTGCGAAGCACTCAACAAAGAAGGCGTCCCAACCGCCGTCCACTACCCCAAGCCGCTGACCAAGCAGCCCGTGTTCGCCGACATCGCCAAGAACAGCGACACCCCAAAGGTCGCCGAAAAACTCGCGACCTGCGTATTCTGCATCCCCATCCACCAGAACCTCACCGACGACCAAGCCAACGGCATTTGCGACGCAATCGCCAAGGTCGCCGACGCGTTTGCTAAGTAATCAACATTGATAATCCAATTTTTCAACAAGCCGCAACCGCAAGGGAGCGATTTTTTGATACACTCTCAAAAATGAAGATACTCAAGTTCACTAATACATCGGAACCCATTACTGCTCCGATTACCAAGTTTGGTGGTCAACCAACCTGGATCGCTGAACCACAATGGCCGCTCTCTCGGTCAACATCCAAACCGATGCGATTTATCTGTCAAATAGCTCTCCCAAAATCTATCACGACTACGGAACAGCAAATGGCGTACATCTTCATGACCGAATTGGCAGTTGATGATACAGATTTTGTGGACGGCACATGGGAACCCGATGGAGGCGAAAATGCAGTGATTCTCCAGCCTCACGCGTTCGAACCAACCTGCGAAACTTCTAGTAACCAAACAGGTCCAACCATTCAAATACAAATGAACGGACCACAAAACTTCCTCGATCGTATATTGAAAAAATCAAAAACTTGGTGGGCGGATGTAGAACTGATGGTGAACGAAACTGAGATTGATGAGGATGAATGCTTCCACTCAACCCTGCTTCAAGAACCAGTTTGGCTTCAGTATGATGAAACTCCCAGCGACGGATTATGGAGTTGTATTGCCCAGATAGACTCAGGAGAATCCGAGTTCTATGTCAACTTCGGAGACGGTGGAATTGGCTACGCATTTGTAAGAAATGATGGCTTAGCTGCCAACTTCCTCTGGCAATGCTGACAATTACACCACCTCTGCAATAACCCCAACCGTCCCAGGCCCCGCCCGCAATATACAATTCCCCACAATCCCCGCCGGAATCAAAACAGTCTGCCCCGCCTCCACCATCACCTCTTCAAAACCCCCGCTCTTGCTCGCCACCGAAGCCCCCATCGTCTTGGACACCATCAGCACAACTGGCCCAGATGAATCGCCCTCCACCAGCGGCACCTCCGAACAACTCGCACTCACCACATCCATCGTATAAAAATCAGTCCCCGAAACCCGAGTCCGAACCGACCCCATCTTCGGAGGCCCCCCCGCCCCCATCTCCGCGCTACTAATCGACAAATCCGCCATCACCCCATCCGACGCCTCCTCAAACAAAGCACACTCCACAGCCTGTGCAATATGCAGCTCCCGCCCCTCCCGTCCATACTCGCTCGCCCAGTCATACACCCGGTAGGTCGTATCGCTCGGCGTCTGCACCTCCGCAACAAGCACCCCCGCACCCAGCGCATGGACCGTCCCCGATTCCAGCGTATGACACTCCCCAACAACCGCAGGCATGCTCTTCATCACCTCAGGCACCGTCCCGTTCTCGATCGCCGCCTGCAGATCATCCCGAGTCACCCCGTCCTTCATCCCCTTATAAATCACCGCCCCCTCCTCGGCCTCAAGCACATACCAGCTCTCGGTCTTCAGATGCGCATCAGCATGCGCTGCCGCGTATTCAACAGATGGATGCACCTGCACACTCAGATGCTCACGCGCATCCAAATACTTCACAAGCAACGGGAACCCACCGGCATCGCTCAACGCCACGCCCCCCATCATCCCATCGCCCCAAGCACTGATCGCATCCCGAACAGTCTTCCCCTTCATCGCTCCATTGGCGATCACGCTAATCGCCGCGTCCCCGCCACCACCCGAGGCACTCGTCGAAGACAAATCCGCAAACTCCCAAGACTCCCCAACCATCGCCCCCTCAGCCAGCACCTTGCCAAACCCCTCTAATCGTCGCCCACCCCACACCTTCTCTTTAAGGATCGGTTCAAGCACAAGCGGGTACATCGGTGATTCGTTGATGGCTTCATTCATGGTGTGTTCTATGCAAAAAAACCCGGAGACACCAAGCATCTCCGGGTTCAAAGTTATTCATTACATGGCCGGCTCACTTATCCGAGATCCGCATCCCGGTAATCGTCGCCTCAAACGCGATCTGCCCATCAACCACGCCCTCGACCTGCGTCACAAACCGCCGAGGCGTCACCTTGATGCCCTTACAAAGCACCAGAAGCTCCTCGCCAACAGTCACCGACCGCCGGAACACACAGTTCTCAATCCGCAGGAACGCCGCCAGATGCAGCTCGTTGTAAAATCGGTTGTACAGATAGCACGCGAGCTGCGCCCCAGCCTCGACCATCAGCACCCCGGGAAGCATCGGCTTACTCGGAAAGTGACCCCGGACCCAGAACTCATCGCCCCGGACCGTCAGCGAACCGACCCCAGAGTTAAAGTCCTCGCTCGCCCAGACAATCCGATCCAAGAGCGCCATCTCATGTCGATGATGGATCATCTCGAACATCTCATCGCGCGTCGCAAGCGTCGCGCTCAGATCGATCGCGCTCAGATCAACGAGTGTAGACACACCCTCACTCAGCTTGTCTTCCCGTTGCGTGGTACTCAAAAGCCCATTCCTTCACCCATTGGCCCATAGGCCAACAAGATTTCAACCCGGATCAGCACCCAGTATTCAGGCCAGACATCAGGCCAGACATCAGTCCTCGCGTGAGCCGAGCATTTCCTTGCGGATATCCTGCGCAACACCCTTCACATCCTGCATCACCTTGCGGACGCGTGTGCCAGCAGCCTTATTCCCGCCCTTGGCCTTGTTGTAGTCCTCGCGGCAGTCCTGAAGCAGTTGTTCCATCTTCTCAAGCAGATCCATTATCAACCTCATTTCCCAGCTACACCGAATCAACGGCATAAGTGTTCAAATATCTCAAACTGCGATCCATCACAGCCACGCCCCCATCTTACCCCAAAAACGACCCCAATAGGCGCTCCAAACGCTCTAAAGCCGCATTCAGGTACAATTGATTGCCCTCTGTTCGTAAATAGTTCGGGCAAGTTGCCGACATCAGCACCCTCCGAACATCCGCAAGCTCACCAGAATCAGCATCCACAGGCAACCCAAGCGACTCCCGGCAACGCCCAAGCGTCTCCACTGGGTCCACACCATGCAGCATTTCCTCATGCCCCCAGTGCAGCCGCTCAATATACAACGCATCCTCAACCCAGTGCCCAGGAGCGATCATCGCAAGATCAATCAATGCGCACCGCCCGTGCACCTCCGGGTTGTTCGACACCCGACGCATCGCGTTCCGCCCGTGCAGATCATGATGGCACCAGGTGTCAATAGACCGGTTAATCCACCGGTCCGCAAACACACCCAAATCCCCAAGCACCCGCTCGATCGCCTTGGTCCAACGATCCGCATGCTCCATATCGTGCGATTCAACCTCCCCGATCGCCTTCTCAAGTTCAGCAGCCCATTGCGGATCATCAGGACACTTCTTCGGGTCCACAATCTCCTCAAGCACCGCCGCCGCCTGAAACTCCGCCGCCGCTTCAAAGATCTCCCACATCGAAGACGCATCAATCGTCGACGCCAAAGGCGGATTCTTGAACTTCTCCATCACAATCCACGCAAAGTCATGCCCACCAAGCTCATACCCCGCCGCAAGCACCCGAGGCGTAGACAAACTCAACGCCTCTGAACGCTCCCAGTCATCCTCATGCACCAACCCAAGCCGCTTGGTCCAGTGGTACTCCCTATACCCCACAGGCAGCTTGACCACACACTCGATCTCAACCCCCTTCTTGGTCGTCCAGGTCGCAAACCCCGTCCCCGCACCAGAGTGCTGCCAGGTCGTCTTAAACCAAGAAATATCCCCCAACTGCCCCCGGCACTCGTCTATAACATCCCCACCAAGCGCCGAAGCCAACCCATGAGAATCACGATCGAGCATACATCCTCCGACACATCAACATCGCCAACAAACGCATCTCAACGACCACTACACCATAGCAACTCTCAGCTCCGGGTGCCACTACTCGCCGCCTTGGGCGCAGTAGTGTCTTCCCTATCCCCTACCCCCATTCGCATCCTCAACCGCTCGGCACACCCCATGCACCAACCCCACAGATAACCCATCAATCCGATCATCCCCGCAAACCCCCTCAGGCCACTCAATCTCCCCCCCACCAACAATCTTCTTCACAACCCCACCCAGCTTCTTCCGCCGCGACTGAAACAACAACTGCGATATCTCACTCAACCGAACCCACCAATCAGCATCATCCCCACCAACAAGACCCACATCCCGCCTCCACCCCATCATCGCGCTCTCCACCCCAGGGCTCGGCCAAAAACACCCCGACCCAAGCTTCGCGATCATCTTCACTTCCCCCAAACACTGCGCCACAACAGAGATCGACCCATACGACTTCGATCCAGCCCCCCCCCCAACCGCAGAAAACCGCTCCACAACCTCCTTCTGAATCGTCACAAACATCCCGTTGCACTTTGCATGCCTCGTCATCAGCGTCATCATCACAGGCGTCGCCGCATGATAAGGCAGATTCGCCACCATACAAAACTCGTCTTCACCCAACGCCTCCACCACCTCAGAGTTCAACGCCTTCTTCCCCGCCAAACAATCCCCCTCAACAATCGTCAACCGCCCCGGATATTCCTCCACCAATGTCTCACGCAACACCCTCGCCAAATCCGTATCAAGCTCGCACGCCACAACCCGGCAACCTCTCTCGAGCAACCCAACAGTCAACGCCCCAGTCCCAGGCCCAATCTCCAAAACCAAATCCCCCTCCTGCACCCCAGAAGCATCAAGCAACTTGTTGATCAGATTCTGATCAATCAAAAAATTCTGCCCAAGTGCCTTCTTCGGCCCATGCCCCGCCATCTCAAGCAACTCTTTGATCCGTGTCAAACTCTGCATCACGACCCACCCTTCATTCCAGAACTCATAGCAGACAAGTTTCCATCAAGCAGGCACCCGATCGCCGCCGCCACCCCATCCTCATCATTCCCCGCCGTCACATAGCACGATCGTTCCTTCACCGCATCGATCGCGTTCCCCATCGCGATCCCGATCCCCGCCCCATGGATCATCGTCAGGTCGTTGACCTGATCCCCGATCGCCGCCACCCGCGACGGATCGATCCCGTGCTTCTCTAAATACCAATCGATCGCGTTCCACTTCGTCGCCGTCTTATCGAAGATCTCCAGAATATGAACTTCCTCGCCGCCTCTTTCGGAACCATGCCCCTCAGGCTTCACACACGGAAAGTCATGCAACTCCACCGCATCCCCCATCTCCCGCAAAACCCTTTCTGTCACCGCATTGGTCTTGGAAACCTCACAGCACATCCCCACCCGCACCGTATGCTCCGGATGCTCATCCTCATGCACCGACCGCGCCAGCCGAATATCGATCCCGTGATCATCAAACCACCACCGCGAGATGTCATGGATCGGATACTCATCCTCCGAATCCACAATCAGATAGTCATACCCAATCGCCGACGGGTCCTTCAACACCATCGCAGGCGATTCAACCCCATGAAACAACTCCACCGCCCGATGCACAAGCTCGTCGAGCATCTCAACCCGATGCAGAGTCTCCCCCG
>Ga0316205_10004954_pt1 | contig 11279 bp, 11 predicted proteins | sample 3monthpyrite_MG_FD_204941 | JGI IMG/M metagenome (GOLD analysis project Ga0316205, IMG submission 204941) | Microbial mat bacterial communities from mineral coupon in-situ incubated in ocean water Damariscotta River, Maine, United States -... | ecosystem: Environmental > Aquatic > Marine >...
CTTCGCCCACCGTCAGCACAAGAAATTCTTCACCGCCCAAGCGAAACAGGTAGTCATTGGAGCGAGAATTTTCCTTCAATATTGATGAAAAATGTTGCAGGCAGACATCACCACATAAATGACCGTGTAAATCATTAATGCCTTTAAATTTGTCCAGATCAATAATGATTCCGAGTAACATTTGAGCACTACGCTGTGCCTGTCCCAATAGCTTTGGAAATACTTCTGTTAACTGGCGACGATTGTATAGTTCAGTCAGGCTATCTGTGATGGCTGTTTTTTCAAGTTCAGCGTGTACCGCTTCGATTTCACTTTGTTGGTCTCGTAATGCCTGTAACATATCAGCGAAATGATTCGAAAGTTCTGCAATTTCATCCTTGCGGTTTGATTTTCCGAGGTGGGGCAAATGACCTCCGGCAACTTCATGTGTGATCGAAACCAAACGCGTTAACGGACGACTAAAATTCTGAACAATAAAATAACCGAGTATGAGTATGAGAAGAAAGGTCGAAGCGATCACAAATGACATAACATTCTGGTGTTGGGCTAGACGTTCAAATAAAAATGTTTCCTGCATGGCAAACAATAATTGAGGCAAATTGTCTGCCGAGGGTGATAAATTTAAAATTCGTGTACGATATTTTTCTCTCTTAACGAGGATGATATCTCGTTGCATTTTGAATTCAGATACATTCAGATTTTTAATGGAAGAATTTAATAATTGGCCGTCTCGAACGAGGACAATATCACCTCCAGATTCACGTTGCTGTCGTAGTAGCCATTTGTTATCCAGCAGGCTCGACACCACAATAGTTCCGAGGTAATTGCCCTGGTACTGTACTGCAGCATAGGCAATTAATTCGAGTCCCTTGTCTCCGTAGATATAGCGACTTCCTTGATCAGGTTGTCCCTTTCTGGCAGCAATAATGCCGGTGGTGTCCTGATTAATATCGCCAATAACTTTATTATTGTTGCGATCGAGGATTAATACCCGATTTACAGGGAGCCAGCCGAACTGGTGTTCATATAATTCTTTTAACACCTTGGCATCTGTACCGATATCCACCACAGCAAACATATATTCTTTAAAACGTGCGTTATCGGAAACAATTTCTGCATAACGTTGAAATTCTGTTTTCTCAGCTTCAATTCGAGCATGTAACAACCTGGACATACTGTCCAGATGCTGATTATTTTCTTCGAAAATCAGATTACGTACATAACTATAGGTATAAAACAACGTACCCAGTAACAGCACCATCAGAATGACGGTATAGATGAGTAGCTTGAATCGATAACTGTATACAAAAAGTTGCATGGAATATTACTTTGCGGTGTTCAATGGTAGTAAATCATAATCATCGGCGATGCTATGAAAAGTATGGCCATGCTGGACTTCCTTGATAAGCTTTACTACATCTCCGCTCACGCCTTTTTTCGTCACTGCTGAAAGGGTGCGATAAAATGGATATTTTTTTAGCTTGAGATTTTCTGCTGTAGCTTCAACATGGTTGACTGTAATCCTTTTTACTCGATCGGCTTTGCTAAACTTCCATGTGGAACCAACATGCCCGATGGCATCGTTAAAGTCGGTAACCTTGCGAACCATATCTACTGCGCCAGGTACATCGAGGCGATCCGCCCTGAATTTTTTTGCATGAGGTAATATTGTTTTCCAGTGGCCGGGGCGATTTTTACAATGTAATCGTGTAACCACCACGATGGGTTTGTCGTAGCCACCCACTTCGGACCAGTTGGTAATTTTACCACTAAAAATGTTACGCACTTGCTCAATGCTTAAATTTGTAACTGGATTAGACTGATTGACAATAACCAGGATAGGTTCTTCCGCAAGGGGATATACCTCAATTTTGTTTTTAGCCACTTCATCTGCATGTAATGCGCAGCATACAAAACCAAAAGTTTCCTGTTGCGGGGTGTAACGTACCGCATTTTTAATCGCAGCATTACAACCTAGTCCCAGTGCAGAATTTTTGCCGTACAGCTGAATGGTGCGTCCTGTCTTCTGTTCCAGGATGGGTTTTAACCGATCGAAGATGACCCAGGAAAAATGGGCTCCAGCCCCATTAATACTATTTGTATTTGTATTTGTATTCGTTTCGCCAGGTGTAGCTGCAGCAATTAGACCGGTGAGGGGTATTTGAAGCAACAGCAGGATTGCCGCGAATTGGGTACGGCTATTTGGAAATGAAAAACTGAAAATCATCATGCCCCCTCGTGCATGTTGAAAAGAATAATACCGGCACAAACTGTGACGCAGTGCACATAAATTACACGATTATAGGAGGGGGGTCATCCTAATTCATTATATTTTAAGTAAAAATAACACAAAATTTGTAATGAGACTACCTTCTTGGGCCAAATATAGCCGTTCCAATGCGCACGATCGTAGCGCCTTCAGCAATGGCTGACTCAAAGTCATTACTCATTCCCATTGAAAGCGTATCAAGATTCATCCCGGTTGAATTGAGTTCCTGTAGTAGCTCCCTTAACAGCCTGAATGGGACTTTTTGCTTTTCAGTATCCTTTTCTACGGCGGGAATGGTCATCAGGCCACGTAACCTCAGGTGGGGTAGAGTTTGTACCTCTTGTGCGAGAGTTAAAACTGCTTCAGGTGTGAGTCCTGATTTAGTCAATTCACTTGACGTATTGACCTGTAAACACACATTTAGCGGAGCAAGCGACTCGGGTCGCTGTTCATTCAGGCGACGGGCGATTTTTATGCGTTCGATGCTATGTACCCAGTCGAAATCTTCAGCAATCGTGCGTGTTTTATTTGATTGCAGTGGACCGATAAAATGCCACACGGCCGCCTTACCCAGCTTATGGATCTTTTCTTCGGCATCTTGCAGGTAGTTTTCACCGAAATGCTTTTGTTCTGAATCCAGTGCTTGCTGGATTTCTTCAGTTGAGCGGGTTTTACTTACTGCTAGTAAGTTTACTCTTTGCGGATCACGTCCAACCGCAAGGGCTGTCTGACGTATGCGTTGTCTAATTTGTTTAAGGTTGTGCGCGATGGAATTCAACCTGCCCCCTGTGCTTTGTCTGCATTGAAGGTATGCGAAACAGTTACTAGGATAGTATTGCAATACATGTAATTGTGAATGATTATATCCTTAGTAATTAAATGCATAATAGACTAAAGTGAGATTATTAAGTTATTGCCACATCAACCGATAGATGAAGATACTTAGTAACCAGACCAGAATAAAAAGAATATAATCAAAACCTGATAGAGAAGCCTGCCAAATGGATATTACAGAATTACTCGCATTTAGTGTGAAGAATAATGCATCAGATTTACACCTGTCAGCTGGCTTGCCGCCTATGATTCGTGTTGATGGCGATGTGCGACGTATTAATATACCACCACTGGAACATAAAACTGTACATTCACTTGTGTACGATATTATGAACGACAAACAGCGCAAGGATTTTGAAGAGTTTCTTGAGACTGATTTTTCCTTTGAGATACCCGAGCTGGCTCGATTTCGTGTTAACGCTTTTAATCATAATCGTGGCGCAGCAGCGGTGTTCCGAACCATTCCTTCGAAAATTCTTAGTCTGGAAGATCTGAATACACCCCCTGTGTTCAAAGACATTTCTGATAACCCAAGGGGAATTGTACTGGTGACCGGACCTACCGGATCAGGCAAATCCACTACACTGGCGGCGATGGTTGATTATAAAAATGAGAGTGAATATGGGCACATCCTAACCATCGAGGATCCCATTGAGTTTGTACATGAAAGTAAAAAATGCCTGGTAAACCAACGAGAAGTCCATAGAGATACACTTGGATTTTCCGAGGCGTTACGTTCAGCCTTGCGTGAAGATCCGGACATTATCCTGGTGGGTGAGCTGCGTGATCTTGAAACCATTCGTCTGGCATTAACTGCCGCAGAAACTGGTCACCTTGTTTTCGGAACGCTGCATACCAGTTCTGCTGCCAAAACCATCGATCGTATTATTGACGTATTTCCTGCGGCGGAAAAAGATATGGTTCGTTCCATGCTTTCCGAATCCCTGCGTGCGGTGATTGCACAAACCCTTTTGAAGAAAATTGGAGGTGGTCGGGTTGCCGCGCATGAAATCATGATTGGTACACCGGCAATACGTAACCTGATTCGTGAAGACAAGGTGGCACAAATGTATTCATCGATTCAGACCGGACAGGCAGTGGGCATGCAAACCCTTGATCAGAACCTGCAGGATATGGTTCAACGTGGCATTGTCAGTAAACAGGAAGCAAAACTTAAAGCACAAAGTAAAGAGAGTTTTAATTAATTAACCGATTAGGTTAAATTCAGGTTGCGAAGGCAAAAAGAAACTACACTGTTTTCTGGTGTAACCGAAAATTTATGAGAAGCTGTTATGGATTTTGATTCACTTTTAAAACTCATGGTGCATAAAAATGCATCAGATTTGTTTATTACTGCAGGTGTGGCACCTAGCATGAAAGTTCATGGACGAATCAACCCCGTGACACAAGCCACCTTAACCCCTACTCAGGCAGAAGAAATTGTGACCAGCGTGATGACACCGGCACAACGAGAAGATTTTGCCACAAATAACGAATGTAATTTTGCCATTTCAGCATCGGGAATAGGTCGATTTCGTGTCAGTGCTTTTCGCCAGCGTAATCATGCTGGTATGGTACTGCGCAAAATTGAAACGACGATTCCGCTGGTTGATGATCTGGGTTTGCCGCCCATTATCAAGGATCTGGCCATGACCAAGCGTGGTCTGGTACTTTTTGTCGGTGCTACCGGCTCAGGTAAATCAACTTCACTTGCAGCTATGATCGGTTTTCGTAATCAAAATAGCACAGGACACATAATCAGCATCGAAGATCCGATTGAGTATATTCATAACCATAAGGGCTGTATTGTTACCCAACGTGAGGTAGGTATCGATACCGAATCTTTTGAGGTTGCCTTAAAAAATACCTTGCGACAGGCTCCTGATGTGATTCTGATTGGCGAGATTCGTACCCGTGAAACCATGGAACATGCGGTCGCCTTCGCAGAAACCGGCCACCTCTGTCTGGCTACCTTACACGCCAATAATGCCAACCAGGCGATGGATCGTATAATTACTTTCTTCCCGGAAGATCGTCGCCCTCAATTATTGATGGACTTATCACTCAATATAAAAGCATTTATAGCCCAACAATTGATCCCTACACCCGATGGACAGAGTCGCGCGGTGGCTGTCGAAGTGATGATCAATACACCTTTAATGGCTGATTTAATTCGCAAGGGTGAAGTACATCAAATGAAAGGTTTAATGGCAAAATCGAACCAGCAGGGAATGAGAACCTTTGACCAGGCCTTATATGAACTCTATAGCAAGGGTGAAATCACTTACGAAGATGCCATTAACCATGCAGATTCAGCCAATGAACTACGTCTGATGATAAAACTGGGTGAAACAAAAGGCAGTGAAGTGGATACGATGACAGCAGGCCTGAGTGGTGTAACGATTCAGGAAACTGAATAAAGCTATTTAGACTTCATCAGAATACCTGGCGTGCGTCGAATACCGGTCCATCGACACAGACGCGTTTCATTGCATCACCTTTTTCTGTAGTAACTTTGACCACACATCCGGCGCAGCCACCAACCGCACATGCCATGAATTCTTCCAATGACACCTGACAGGGGAGATCATATTCCTTAGCCAGGTGTGCCACCGCTTCCAGCATAGGATGTGGTCCACAGGAAAAAACCTCTACTTCATTGCGTTGTTCAGCGGATAGTGCATCCAACCAGTGGCGTGCCAGATCAGTGACATAACCTTCAAAGCAGCCACTATATCCCTGAGTACTGGTGAGTCGGCAGGGGATATTCCACTCTTCAAGTAAGGGTAAAGTTGCAGTCACGCCGTGAGGTATACCGGGGATGATAAATTCTGAAGGTTGTGCTTTAAATGGAAAGGGTACTTCTGAACCCAGGACAGTAAAGGGAGTGAACTCGGATTTTTGTTGACGTATGTTATCGGCGACGAAGATCATCGGTGGCATACCAACACCACCACCGATTAATAAAGGACGTGGTTTTTCATCATGTAAAACAAAAGGGTTACCGATTGGGCCCAAAATGTCCAGCGTTTCGCCTGTCTGGCGTTCTGCCAATAAGGCGGTGCCTTCACCCAACACTTTATAAAGAAATTCAACTTCACCAACTGAAGGCATAACTCGCATAATAGAAATCGGTCGACGCATGGGGCGAAGTGGATGACAATTAATATGAACAAAACTTCCCGGTAAGGCACTGGCCGCAACCTTAGGTGCATGTACACGTAAAATATATTGATTACCGGGGTAGGCCTGTTGTTGCAGAATTTCGGCGTCTTCAACAAATATGGTATTGCGATGTGATGTCATAAGTATTCAGTTAATAGCAAATTATTCAGTGGCCTGGTATACGCATTGTCCAGCGAGAATAGTATGTGTCACCTTGCCTTTGACTTCCCAGTCAGAAAAAGGTGAGTTTTTTCCACTACTGATAAATGATTCAGGATTAATGGACCAATGTTGTTCTGCATCAAGGATACAGATATCGGCCCGATAACCAACCTGTAATTGACCACAATCATTGAGCCCAAGGATTTGTGCCGGGCCATGGCTGAGTCTAGAAATAGCATCATGCAAACTAAGCACATCCTCATCAACCAGGCGTAAAGTCAGCGGCAAAAGAGTCTCCAATCCACTAATACCAGGCGAGGAATCACCAAAGGGTGCCAGTTTGGCATCTGCTGGCAAAGGACGATGATCGGAACTGATGCAGCTGATACTGCCATCTTTCACAGCGTTTCTTAAAACATCGCGATCACGCTGGGTGCGCAACGGAGGCAGCACATGACATTGGCTATTAAAGTAACCAATATCCATTTCAGTTAAATGCAGATGATGGGGAGTGACACTCATGCTCACTGGCAGGCCGTCTTGCTGTGCACGGTTTATCATAGTGACCGCATGGTGGCTGGAAATATGTAGGAAGTGGGCGCTTACCCCTGTTTGTTCAACGAGCATAAGTTCACGCGCTACGGCGACCGTTTCAGCTGCCTCAGGAATACCAGTCAGTCCAAGTCGAGTGCTTATAACACCCTCATGAGCACAACCGTTTTTTGACAGACTTACCTCATTCGCACGTAAGTAAACCTGCATGCGGCAACTGGCGGCATATTCCATCGCCCGTCGCATCACCAGGATACTGTGTAGTGGATTGTTGCCATTACTGACACCAATACAACCGCCTCGATCGCGTAGCAGCGCCATTTCAGCCAGATGTTCGCCAGCAAGTGCTGCCGTTAATGCGGCGACAGGAAGCATACGAACCTGGCCAATATCATTTGCTGTGCGGTGAATCATCTCTGCAACAGCTGGACTATCAATGACAGGGATTGTATCTGGTGGAATACATATGGTGGTGATTCCACCTGCCGCGGCAGCTTTGCTCTCTGAAGCAATACTGCCTTTATTTTTATCACCTGGTTTTTTTATATTTACACTGATATCAATCAAACCAGGAATAACCAACTGGTTCGTGGCATCGATCTCCTGAGTAGCTTTAAAGCCCTCGGGTGCTTTACCTATGGCTACAATTGCTTCATCAACAATAAAAATATCGGTGACTTCATCACGCTGATTTGCCGGGTCAATGATGCGACCATTTTTTATTAACAAGTGCATGTTTAACGGCTCTCCTCGGATTGAGGGGATCGTCCAAGCACCATTGACATAACGGCCATACGAACAGCGATACCGTTTGATACTTGCTCGAGAATGACAGACTGTGGCCCATCAGCGACTGCCGATTCGATTTCGACACCGCGATTGATCGGGCCTGGGTGCATCACGATGGCATCCGTTTGAGCCAGGGCCAGTTTTTCAACCGTGAGACCAAAACGAGCAAAATATTCACTCTCACTTGGTAATAATGCGCCCCGCATGCGTTCTCGTTGCAGGCGTAGCATCAGTATGACATCGACATCCTTGAGTCCAGACTCCAGGGAATGATGGACGTGTACGCCTAAGTGTTCTGCATCGGGAGGAATGAGTGTTTGTGGCCCAATGGCTCTGATTTCGGGTACACCCAGGATATTCAATGCATGTATTTCCGAACGCGCTACACGTGAATGCATAATGTCGCCAACAATGGCCACTCGTAGTGCGCTGAAGTCCGGTTTATGTTTTCGAATAGTGAACATGTCGAGCATCGCCTGGGTGGGATGTGCATGACTACCGTCGCCGGCATTAATCACGCTGATGTGCGGTGCAACATGCTCAGCAATAAATTGTGCCGCGCCACTCTGGTTGTGTCGCACCACAAACATGTCAGAATGCATGGCTTCCAGATTACGCAACATATCAAGCAGGGTTTCCCCTTTGCTAGCAGATGAGGTGTTAACGTCAATGTTTAACACATCGGCAGACAAGCGACTGGCAGCAAGCTCAAAGGTGGTACGGGTGCGGGTACTGGGCTCAAAAAAAAGATTAATAATGGTTTTACCACGTAGCAGTGGTACTTTTTTAACTTGCTGATTACCTACAGTGGAAAAGTTTTCAGCAGTATCGAGGATCTCGGTGAGTAAGTTCCGCGATAATCCTTCAGTGGTAATAAAATGGCGTAGTCGTCCTTCCTTATCGAGTTGAACGTGCTGGTTTTTCATGCGCCTCCCTGGATTATGGCCGTCAAGGGTTCAGGTCCACTAAGTTTAACGTGCTGATCCTGAGACAGGTTAAGCACTTCTCCGACCACGTCAGCACAAATCGGTAATTCCTTACCGTTACGTTCAATCAACGCGGCGAGAATAACGGAGGCTGGACGACCGTAATCGAATATCTCGTTTAATGCGGCACGTATGGTTCGACCGGTATGAAGTACATCATCCACCAGAATGATATGACGATCTTCAATCGCAAATGGAAGCATGGATGGCTGGACTTGAGGATGCATGCCGATGCGGGTGAAATCGTCACGATAAAAGGTAATATTCAGACTACCAAGGGGTTCCGAGATGGAAAGCGCTTTGTGCAGAACTTCTGCGACCCAGACTCCCCCGGTATGAATACCAACCATGAGGGGATCCGTGATATTCCGCTCTTTAAGCAGGGATTGCAAATTCCTCACCATTTGTTCGAGTAATGGTGTTATGTCCTGGTGGCTACTCATCGGGTCACTTCGCCCTTGTTGTTCGTAATTTCATTGTTCACCTTGTGACATCCAGCTTTGCAATATGAGTTGCGCAGCCACGGCATCAATATGTTTTTTGTCATGTTGCGTCAACGATTTGTCACTTTGCCGTATTAAATCTTCGGCTTCGTGTGAGGTCAATCTTTCATCAGCAAATTCAACGGGCAGATTGTACCGCCCTTTGAGCTGATTACCAAAACGTCGGGCTTTTTGTGTGATGTCCTGTTCCGTACCATCCATGTGTAGCGGTAAGCCAACAACGATTTTTTGCGGTTGCCATTCGTGAATAATTTTACTGATATTTTCCCAATCGGGTTTGGTGTTCTTACTTTCCAGAGTTGTGAGCGGGCGGGCGTGCTGCGTCAAAGTTTGTCCCAGGGCAATTCCAATACGTCGGGTTCCGTAATCGAATCCGAGTAAAGTGAGTGGCTTCTTTTTCAAGCGTGGCCTATATCACTGGATAATTGTTCAAATGCGACGCCAAGATGTTGTGCGGCAGCCGTCCACCTTGATTCGGCCGGAGTCTTGAATATAATATCCGTATCGGCAAGTCCATTCAGCCAGGCATTGGCAGCAATTTCATCTTCAAGCTGAGACTCACCCCAACCGGCATATCCTAGAGCAATAAGAAAATGATCCGGTCCGATTCCGGCTGCAATTGCCTCGATAATATCCTGTGACATGGTTAACGACATTGAGGAATTTATTGTAAGGGTATTGTCCCATTCTCCCTGATTGGTGTGCAGCACAAAGCCACGATCCGTATGTACTGGACCGCCATTATAGATAGGTATGTGTTGCATATCAGGTTCGGTAATTTCAATTTCAAGCTGCTCAGCCAGCTCAGTAAGGGAGAGATTCAGGGGACGGTTCACGACCAGCCCCATGGCACTTACGGAAGGTGTATATTCACACAGATATGTCACTGTGTGAAAAAAATTCGGGTCTTTCAGGTTGGGCATGGCAATGAGAAAGTGGCCAGCAAGTTGATTGTTGACGTCCATGTTCGTAAGTATCAAACAGACAGTAGCTGATGGCAAGTTGCTTGTTGTACCGGCACGGCTAACACAAAGTGATGCGTGCTTTATTACTGTGCGCCAGTGGAGAGTCCGCTGCTTTTGAAATGCCACACACGAGGAATATGTAAAATATCGGTATCTTTTTTGATTTCTTCTGTTAATGGCGGATAGGGTGCTGCCAGGCGTACAATTCTTTTGGCCGCAGTATCGAGTATTTTATGTCCAGAGGAACGCAGGATGCGAACGTCATTCAGGGTGCCATCAGCATTGATGGCGACATCCAGTAGCAGACTGCCATTGATTCCTTTACGCACTGCTGCTTCCGGGTAATTCAGATTGCCGATTCTTTCGACCTTGGTTCGCCAGGCATCCATATAACTGGCAAAGCGAAACTCTTTGGCGTTGGCACCACGGACATAGTTATGTTGTGGTGTCATGGCATAGCTTTTTTTAATTTCCTGAATCTTGGCACTTAAACGAGCAATTTCCTGACTACGCTCAAATAATTGAGCGGCCGACATTTTCTTATTGATTTCAGGAAAAGGTAATTTTTGCTTTTCACTATCAACACGCTGCTCAGCATTCTCCGCGGTGAGATACTCGATTTTGTCCTGTTTGGTGGTGGTAGTCGGTAATGCCAGTTCACGCTGACTGTCTGGTGCAATGCCTTTTTCCTGTGTGGGTGCGTTATTGGAAAACGGACTGGAATCACGTACTTTTTCTTCTGTGTCGCCACCACCGAGTTGGTTGGCTTGCGCCAGGTAATCCGCTTTATCCGGTTCATCCTGGGACTTATTATGTACCAGGGTAATTTCCATAGTGGTCAATGTTTCGGATGGAATATCATCCATGAGGTTAAAACTAATGCCGAGAATGAGTAAGGCATGAAATGCCAGAGCAACAAATATGGTGAGACTGAGTCGATCTGTATGCGAAATAACAGGTGGTGAAACGGTGTTTACAACGGCACTATTCATAACAGTATTATAACGATTCGCTTAATCAAAAATAGTGACATCATTGCGTTTTGTGTTGATGT
>Ga0316205_10004956_pt1 | contig 11277 bp, 10 predicted proteins | sample 3monthpyrite_MG_FD_204941 | JGI IMG/M metagenome (GOLD analysis project Ga0316205, IMG submission 204941) | Microbial mat bacterial communities from mineral coupon in-situ incubated in ocean water Damariscotta River, Maine, United States -... | ecosystem: Environmental > Aquatic > Marine >...
AGGTTAAAGAATTACGTCAGGCAACTGACGCACCTATGATGGATTGTAAAAAGGCATTGACTGAAAACGATGGTGACATGGCTAAAGCAACGGAATGGTTGCGTGAACGTGGTGTTGCTAAATCAGCTAAAAAAGCTGACCGTATTGCAGCTGAAGGTTCTGTTGGTCTTAAGATCTCTGCAGACTTCAAAAGAGCAACACTGGTAGAAGTTAACTCTGAGACTGACTTTGTCGCACAAAACGACGGTTTCAAAGATCTTGTCTCTAAAACAGTAACACAGGCATTTGAGACAGATGCTAAAGATGTTGAAGCACTTCGTCAGACTGAACTTGAAGGTAAGGCGTTCTCTGCATACTTCGATGAAACTGTAGCGAAAATCGGTGAGAAGATCGAAGTACGTCGTATTTCTGCATTGAGCGGAAATGAGAACGTAGCTGTTAACGGTTATGTTCATTCAAATACACGTATTGGTGTTATCGTTGCTATCGAATGTGATTCTGCAAAAACGGCTGAAGCTATGGTTCCGGTTGCTAAGCAAGTAGCAATGCATGCATCTGCGATGAAACCTACAACCTTGTCTTACAAAGACTTTGATGCTGATTTCGTAGAAGCAGAGACTAAGGGTCGTATTGAAGCGATCAAGACTGAGAACGAAGAACGTGCACGTTTGAAAAAACCATTGATCAATGTTCCTCAGTATATCTCTATGTGTCAACTTACTGATGATGTATTGGCTCAGGCTGAAGCTGATATCAAAGCAACACTAAAAGAGCAGGGTAAACCTGAGCAGATCTGGGACAAGATCGTTCCTGGTCAAGTAGCGCGTTTTATCCAAGATAACACGACACTCGATAAAGAGCAGGCACTTTTGGATCAGAACTATGTTCTTGATGACAAGATGAATGTCGCTGAGGCTGTTGCTGCTGCTGGTAAAGCAGCTGGCGGTACAGCTTCTGTATCTGCGTTTATCCGTATTGAAGTCGGTGAAGGTATCGAGAAAAAAGTCGATGACTTCGCTGCTGAAGTCGCGGCACAAATGGCATAATCCTTTCGGATTATCCTTTTTATTTAAGAAGAGGCTTTTCTCTTCTTATTCCTCCTTTTAAGTAAAACCTCCTTATAATCTTTTTAAAAAACAAGACTGAATCATCATGGAACTATTAAATGCTAAAGACATAGCGCATACTTTTGAATACCCTCTTTTTGAGAATATAGATCTGACGCTTAATACGCATCAATCAATGGCTATTATCGGAGCCAGCGGCAGCGGAAAGTCTACACTTTTACATATTCTTTCATCATTGCTCAAACCCAATGCGGGACAGGTACATCTCTTTGGAAAAGACATCTACACACTAAGTAAGCAAGAACTTGTGGATATGCGCCGTGATGAGATCGGTATGGTCTTCCAGTCACATTATCTATTTAAGGGGTTTTCAGCTTATGAAAACCTCGAAGTCGCTGCCAAGTTGAGTGAGAACGAGATCAACGATGAGCATCTAAGAAGCCTTGGTATCAGTGATGTGATCCACCAAAAAGTGACCGAACTCTCAGGCGGACAGCAGCAGCGTGTCTCGATTGCGCGGGTATTGACGAAAAGACCTCGTCTTATCTTTGCGGATGAGCCTACAGGGAATCTTGACAGTGATACCGCGCTGGATGTGATGAAGCTGTTTAGAGAGTATATCCGCAGTGAAGAAGCAGCAATGGTCCTTGTGACACATGAGAAAAGTCTGGCGATGGAGTGTGATCATGTGTATAAGCTGACAGATATGAAGCTGGAAAAAATTCAATAACAAGTAAAAGATAAACAGATGGAAGTGATAGAGTTTTTAACGCCGGGAAACGTTGTCGGTTTTTTACTTTTGTTCTTTCGTTTTGCGGGGCTTTTTATCATGGTCCCTTTTTTCTCCCACACTACTATTCCTGCGACTGTTAAGACCTCTATCGCCTTTGTCTTCAGTGTGCTCTTTTTTGCAACGATGCCGCCGCTTGTGATGGAGATAAACATAACCAACATCATCTTGGCCATACTGAGTGAGTTCATGCTCGGGTTTACGGTGGGGCTTATGCTTCAGCTGGTGATGAACATCATGACCTTTGCCGGGATACAGATATCCTTTATCATGGGTTTCTCTATGGCTTCGGTACTTGACCCTCAGTCGGGTATCTCGATGCCGATCATCAGTAATATCTTAGCCCTGATGGCATTGATGGTATTTTTGTTTGTTGATGGCCATCATGTTGTACTTTTGTTTGTCAATGACTCTTTACACGAGGTCGCTTTGGGCGGATTTTTGCTCAATGAGGCGATCTTTGAATACATGCTCAAAGCAACGGTGAACATGTTTGTTGTCGGTTTTATGATCGCCTTTCCTATCATTGCCTTGTCTTTGCTGGCAGATATCATCTTCGGTATGTTGATGAAGACTATGCCACAGTTTAACCTTCTGGTCATCGGGTTTCCTATCAAGATTATGGTCGCCTTTGTCGTTATTATTGCCACACTTGCAACTTTTATGGGAATATTTACCGCAGAACTACGCGAAGCATTTCAAAGTCTGCCTGTGGTGTTTCAGTAAGGCTTACAGCGTTCGAGTATGGGTTCAAAAAGAGTGTTGCATTCCATCTTTTGATGCAGGCCAAAGGCATAGTCCCTTTTTAGCTCTTTGGTACTGAGTGTATGGGTGATTATAAAAAGTTCTTTGTTGTCAATACAGACAAGCGAACCCTTTAGCTCACTGCTTCTGTCTTGATCATGATGAAAAGAGGGCAGGGTGTAGACAGAGATGTTTTGAAACAGACTGAGATAAGCACCTTGGTTCTTGATCTTGCTTTTGTTTGGGTCCTGTCGTATCGACTCATTTGTGATAACTGTGATCTTCACATCGTTTTTTGCGGCTTTTTTAAGTGAACGGATGAGGCTATAATCATCCATGGTAGGTGTGAATATAAAGACTTCATGTTTTGCTTCTTTGAGATGTGCATTGATGCTATACAGAAGTTTGTCTGCTTGATCGGGAAGCAAGAAAGCTTCTTGCAGCAGTAAAAAAACAGGAAAAATGAGAAAAAAGCCAAACATGTGATTTCCTTTTTGCTGTATCTTGATGTTTTTTGGTTAGAATATATAAACATTAAATCTATTTCTGTCTAGACGGATATTTTGATTATAACTAAAAGGCTTTTGTTATGAAGGTACTTCTCATAAATAATAATCCCGTTGTGGGAAAATTGGTCACATTGAGTGCACAAAAAACAGGTGATGAATTAAGTGTGGTTAACTCTGTAGATGATGTCGCTACAGGCGAGTATGATTTTGTCCTTATGGATGATGCTGGTTATAGTGATGACCTGTTTGATGAGTTAAGAACAAAAGCCAAGTTTAGAAAAAGTTGTTTTATAGGTTCACGAAGTACGGAAAAACCTTCAGCCTTTACCCATGAGATCAACAAACCTTTTTTACCAACAGATCTTGTAGATATCTTTATTAAGGTCTCTTCGGATATCAATGCTGCCAATACACCTAAAGACGAGCCGCAGACAAGCGAAGACGTGTTGCCAGATGATGGACTTGAACAAAGCGCAGACGAGATGGAAAGTTTGGATGGGCTAGATACCGATCTGCTTGATGATACAGGCATGGACAGTAACGATGAGTTGATAGATCTTGATGACCTCGAAGCGCTTGACAGTTTGGGTGACGATCTTACTTTGGATGATCTTGATGATGACCTCGGTCTGGATGATCTTGGCTTGGATGATCTTGATTTGGACGACTTGGAAGAAAAAGAGGAAGAAGCAGAACAAAAGCTTCCTTCTACAGGTGAGCCAGAGCACAAAAGCGTCTTGGATGATGAGGATGTGAAGGAAGTCCAAGATCTTTTGGTGGAGACAGACGAAGAACTTTCGGATAGTCTGGATGAACTACTGCTCGAGGATGATATGCAGACAGTCGGGGCATCATTTTCGGATGAAGCGACCCTGGATGAGATCAACAGCGCCCTTGAAGAGATCGATGAAGAGAACGAAGACGATGACGCGATTTCACTTGACGATGCATTGGATGCTTTTAAGGCAGAAGACGAAACTCCTGTAACTGCGGATATGCTTGGCGACTTTGATTCACTTGATCTTGAAGAAGAGATCAGTTTAGGTGAAGAAGCAGAAGACGATACGACAGACATGGTTGAAGATGATGAGAAAGGGATGAGCGATCTTTTAGATGAACTTGATCTTGATGAGCAGAGTGATGAAGCTGAACTTGATATGGGCTCAGATGAAGACTTGGGTGATCTTTTGGATGAGGTTGAGCTGGAAGAAGAGAGCGCAGCAGAGCCAATGCAAACAGAACACTTAGGCGGAGAAAGTTCTATTGAGGAAGAATCTGAAGGACTAGAAGATATTGACCTCAGTGAAATCTTAAGTGAGCTCTCAGAGGAAGACGACGTGGAAGGACTGATCTCTGATGATACGACCCCAGATGACGAGACACCTATAGATGACACTCTGTTAGAGGAAATGGATCTGTTGGACGAAAATATTACTGATGAAGAAACGGAGTCTGTAGCCGAGGAAAAAGGTTTGGATGAACTTTTGGCTGAGGATGATATCTTAGATGAAACAGTAAACGCAGAGGCTGAAGATGATCTTGTAGACGAGTCTGATCTCTTGAAAGAAGATATAGCAGACGAAGAGAGTCTAGCAGGCCTCTTAGACGAAGATGATGATCTTTTGGATGAGACAGATTTACTCGAAGAAGCGGCCTCTGAAGAAGATGAAACATCTACAGCAGAAGAGACAAGTCTGGAAGAACTTTTAGCAGAGGAAACTGTTTCCGGTGATGATACAGATTTGAATGATCTTTTAGAGGAGTCTGATCTTTTGGAAGAAGAACTATCAGAGGAAGATGAAGCTGTGGCCGACGAAGAGACTCTGGATGAACTGCCGATCGAAGAAACTGATCTGTCTGAGGCGAATGATCTGCTTGATGAAATGGCTTCTGAAGAGACAGAAGATGAAAAGACTTTTGAAGATGAGCAAGATCCAGACGCTAATGATATCGACCTCAGTGCGCTCAATGATGAGATCGAAGAAGCATTGAGCGAATTAGATGAAGATGATTTGATGAGTGAAATAGATGAAAGCGGTATATCAAGCCTGGAAGATGAATTGGCCTCTTTGAGCGGAGTAGATCTGAAGGTGGCTCTGGGCGAGGCGGATGCTGAAGATTCACAGATTCAAGACGAGATCGATGAGCTTGAATCAAGTATAGAGACAGAAGAAGAGCTGGGCTTGAGTGTTGGACAAAGTGAATTTGCTTCATTAAATGAAGAAGCCCTTTCTGAAGCGAGAGGAGACGGCCTTGTCGATGACAGTGAGCACCCTGAACTTGAAGAGGTCAATGCCTTTGTGGATGAGGTCGCCGTTGAAGGTGCCTCAAGTTTTGATATGAGTTCTAAGGCATCTGCTGATGAGAGTATCGTAACCTTGGAAAACCTAATAAGCACATTGAAACAAGGGGATGTGAAAGAAGCATTAAAAGGTATGGAAATGAATATTAAGATCTCATTTAGCGAGAAGAGTGAATGACAAACGGAGCGATATTGGTGCTTTCCGGTCCAAGCGGTGCAGGAAAGAGTTCATTGATCAAAAAGATCGAAAAGCGCATAGGTGCATTTTATTTTTCTATCTCTACAACGACACGTCCTATACGAGAAGGCGAAGTCGAAGGGGTTCACTATCATTTTGTCAACCAGGATGAGTTTAAGAAGGACATTGAAGAAGAAAATTTCTTAGAGTACGCCCTTGTACACGGGAATTATTACGGTACTTCTATCAAGCCTGTCAAAGAAGCTTTGAATGAAGGCAAGATCGTTATCTTTGATATTGATGTTCAAGGTCATGACGCGGTACAAAACCGTCTAGGTGATATAACGACATCGGTCTTTATTACGACCCCATCGCTGAAAGAGTTGAAGCACAGACTCTCTTCTCGCGGTACGGATAAGCAAGAGGTCATTGACGGACGTATTGAGATGGCTACGCGTGAGGTCCAGCGTATCAGTGAATACGACTATCTTATCATCAATGATGATCTGGATATGGCGGCAGAACAGCTAGTGGCGATCTCGCATGCAGCACGTTTGAAGATGCCCTCAATGAAGATCAGTGAGTTTATACATGAATGGGAAGAAAACAGTTAAGACTGGGCTTGAGCCTCCCTTCTATACACAAAGGAAAGTAATGTCTAAAAAAGTCTGTCTATCTCTAGGTACACTTCTTCTGTATAGTACCCTTCATGCCGCAACACTTTCACCAACACTCAAAGCCAATACTTTAGTCGTTTATAACTCAAATATGGGTCTTGTGCATGAAGAGCGATCTGTCGCTTTGAAAAAGGGGAAGCAGACACTGCATTATCCCGATGTAGCCAGCACTGTTGAGACAGATTCTGTCAATGTGGTCTTCCCCTCAGGTGTCAAGCTTTACTCTCAAAAATATAAGTATGACAAGATCACGCTTCAAAAACTTCTTTTGGCTCATATCGATGAAGAAGTTGAGGTAAGGGTATATCATTCTAAAGAGGAATTTGAACTCAAAAGGGCAACCCTTTTATCTGCTGAGGGAAGAGTCCTGTTACGTTTAGACAAGGGAAAAATCATTCAAGCTTCTGCAGAAGATGTTGTATTTAACTCAATCCCAAGCACGCTTATCACGAAACCTTCTCTTTTGTGGAATATCAGCAGCAGTAAACAGGTTAAAGGGACTTTGGGTCTTGATTATATTATCAACAACATTCATTGGAAAAGTGATTATGTTCTAAAAGTAGACAAGAACAGTGCAAACTTAAGCGGCTGGATAACATTGACAAACAATTCAGGAAAAGCCTTTGAAGATGTCAGTCTAAAGGTACTTGCCGGTGATGTTTCAAGGGAATATACCAAAAAAGTACAGCGGGAGCAGATGTATGCAGCGAAGACTGCCCGTTTTGATGAAAGTGATGCTGTAAGGGAAGTGTCACATGAAGGCTATCATCTCTATACTATTCCTTTTAGAGTCGATTTGGCGGATAAGGAAAAGACACAGATCAAATTTATAAACGAAACCGGTATTCATATACTGCGTCGTTATGATGTGTATTTGAACTCTCCGGCCTGGTTAAATGCGGAACAAAAACATAAGGTAAATCAGTATATAGAGTTTAAAGACCTTTCAAAAGCACTTCCTCAGGGAACGGTAAGAACATATTCCACTGTTGAAGGTAGCACTATTTTACTTGGTATCAATGCGATTGAACATACACCTAAAAAAGAGAAAGTTTCATTGCAAATCGGTAAAAACTTTGATTTATCGGTTAAAGAGGTAAACCTTCAACGAAGCGAAACAAAAAAACATTATGAATCGACAGTCAAGTACAGGGTGACTAATCGGTCGGATAACGATGAAAAAGTCGAACTTCTTGTTCCTTTTAGAAGAATATCAGACTTGGAATCAATAGTAAAAACTGATATGAAACATGAGTACAAAGATGGTAATACACTGAAGTTTTTGGTCGATGTAAAGGCAGATAGTGTTGAAGAATTTATAGTGAAATATAGAAACAAACGCTAATAAGTATTTCTACAGCAACAAAGAGATAGAATACAAGATTATTTTTTTAAAGGAAAAACCATGGGTATGCCTAGTGGAATGGAACTATTATTAATTTTTGGAATTGTTGTACTGCTTTTTGGTGCTAAAAAAATTCCTGATCTTGCCAAAGGTATCGGTAAGGGAATCAAAGATTTCAAGAATGAGATGAAAGACGAAACACCTGCAGAGGTCGTTGATGCAGATGAAGTAAAAAAAGTTGAAAAAACTGACTCTACTGAAGAGGCTGCCAAGCCTTCTGAAACTACAAAACAAGCCTAGTCTTGAAGCAGCGCGTCCTCGCACTGCTTAACAGCAGCATCCAACGTGAAATTGTTTTAGAAAAACCCCGTGACCGTTCATTTGGTCATTTTGCTACACCGATAGCCTTTGCTATGGCAAAAGAGCTGAAAAAATCCCCTATGATCATCGCTTCCGAACTTGTGGATCTCTTTTCAAAAGATGAGATGTTTGCTAATGTCGAAGCTGTTAAAGGGTATTTGAACTTCAAGCTTAGCGAAGACTTCCTGGATGAGTACGCTTCATGGGCACTTGCCAATCCGCAGGATTTTGGAAGAGGCACGGAGTCAAGTAAGATTCTTTTGGAGTTCGTCTCGGCGAATCCGACAGGCCCTTTGCACATCGGCCATGCACGGGGAGCAGTCTACGGAGACACACTTCTTCGTTTGGGTCGTCACCTCGGTCACGATATCACGGCTGAGTATTATGTTAATGATGCCGGAAATCAAATCGATCTTCTTGGGACCTCTTTGATGCTCGAAGGCCAGTCCAATATATTGGGCCAAAAAGTAGAATATCCTGAGAACTATTATCGCGGCGAGTATTTGAGCGAACTGGCCAAGATCGCGGCAGATGCCTATGGTAAAGAAGTCTTCAGCGACAGTGAAAAGATCAAAGAAGTAGCCTTATGGGCAAAAGATGAAGTGCTCAAGATGATCGTCAAAGATCTTGATGCGATCAATGTGCATTTTGATACTTTCGTCTCTGAATCAGGTTTGTATGAAGACTGGGACAGAGTCATGGACAAGCTAAAAGCCAGTGGCGGTGTCGCCGAGATTGACGGAAAACAGTGGCTACAGTCATCGCTTAAGGGAGATGAAAAAGACAGGGTCGTCGTTCGTGAAGACGGCAGACCGACGTATCTCGCAGGAGATATCATCTATCATAACCAGAAGTTTGAACGCAAATATGATGAGTATATCAATATCTGGGGAGCAGATCACCACGGGTATATCGCACGTGTCAAAGCTTCTGCAAACTTCTTGGGACATGATGACAACAAACTTGATATCCAGTTGACTCAGATGGTCTCACTTCTTAAAGACGGTGAACCGTACAAAATGAGCAAACGCGCGGGTACAGTCATCGGGATGAACGATGTGGTCGAAGAGATCGGCTCAGACGCACTGCGTTTTATGTTCGCGTCTAAGAAGTCAGACACAGCCTTGGAGTTTGACCTTGTCGATCTTCAAAAGACGGACAGTTCAAATCCTGTTTTCTATGTTAACTATGCGAATGCGCGTATTCAGACCTTACTGTCTAAATCGGAACTGACACATGAGCAGATCATGGCGGCTTCACTCAAAGGACTCGGGTATGATGCAGACAATCTTCTGTTTGAAGCGATGCTGCTGAATGAAGTCGTCGAAGATGCCTTCAACTCACGCCAGGTCCAAAAACTGACAGACTATCTTAAAGGTCTGGCTTCGACATACCATAAGTACTATTATGATCATAAGGTCATTGGAACTGAAGATGAAGCGAAGACATTGAAGTTGTTCTTGGTCGTTGCCTTGTCTATTAAGACAGGACTCTCTTTACTGGGAATAACTGCGAAGGATAGAATGTAAAAGCCAAAGGTATTTACATTCTTCTAAGCTTATTCTTTTAGTCTGCTTTATTCGCAGCTATTTCACCTAAAAACTCTTCCATATTATACTTGACGCGGTATTCCGGTGTCATGATATGAATCAGAATATCGCCCAAGTCGGCTACGATCCATTCATCACTGATATCAACACCCAAAAATTGCTCTTCAGGTTTAAGACCGTTTTTCAGGTAGTTTAACAGAGCTTCAGTGTGACGTGAGTTCAGTGATGAAGCGATGATGACTTGATCAACAAAATAATCTTTGTCTCTAAGGTCAAAGACCTCAATATTTTCAGCTTTGTTTGTATCTAAGATAGCTGAGATTTTTTCTATACGTTTATCCATTGGTTGTTTCCTTGTGTGTTTACGTTTGTCCTAAGGGTATTCGTCACTTTTTAAGGAGATGTCCTTATAGTAGGTGATGATCTCTTTGGCGATGTTTTTGTCCAGGTATGCCTCTTGAACCTGCTCTCTTAACTGTGTTGCAGAGATATCATGATCGACTTTGAGTGTGAGATACTGCTCAGGGATCTTGATATCATTACGTGTGGCTACGACCCAGGTCACCATGTCATCCAAGGCTTCAAAACTGTTCCATTGTCTCAGGCTTGCCAGATTGTCTGCACCGATGATAAAATAGATATGATCACCTTCATCTTTGAAATGACGTACTGTTTCTATACTTGAAACAGCTCTGTTCTGATCGATCTCAAAAGAACTGATCTTCACTTTTTGCAGTTTCTCTGTCATGATCGTCAACCATTTCAGGCGTAATGCTGCCGGTGCATAAGATTTTGATTTAAACGGATTTAAAAAAGCGGGTACGACTATCAATTCATCGATCTCTAGTGATGACAATGCCTGCTTGATAATCGCTAAGTGCCCAATATGCGGGGGATCAAAGCTTCCGCCAAAGATTGCTTTTTTCATCTTCACCATCGAACTGACCCGTATGTTAAATACATTAACTCAGTTTTAATGCGAATTATAACTAAAAATTGGTATAATCGCGTCATATTTTCTGTATAACTCATAGGATATTTGATGGCATTAAAAATTGCAATTAACGGATTGGGACGCATTGGTCGTTGTGTGGCACGTATTATCGCAGACAGAGATGATATTGAACTTGTAGCGGTTAATGCAAGCGGTTCACACGAGATGATTGCATACAATTTGAAATATGATTCCGTGCATGGCACACGTAACGATGTGAAAATCGAAGACGGTTACCTGTGCATAGGCAATGAACGTGCCAAGATCTTATCTGAACGTGATCCTGCTAAAATAAACTTTGCTGACACAGGTGCCGAAATGGTGCTTGAATGTACAGGGGCTTTTTTAACACAAGAGAGCGTTCAGGCCTATTTGGATAATGGTGTTAAAAAAGTGCTATTTTCCGCACCGGCGAAAGATGACACGCCTACCTTTGTTATCGGTGCAAACGAAGAGACCTATGCCGGTCAAGCTATCGTATCAAACGCTTCATGTACGACAAATGGTCTGGCTCCTGTAGCAAAAGTACTGGATGATGCCTTTGGTATCAAAAATGGCCTGATGACGACGATCCATTCCTATACATCATCACAGCCGATCTTAGACGGTAAAGACAAAAAAGACCCTCGCAAAGGCCGCTCGGGCGCAACAAACCTAGTCCCTTCAACGACAGGTGCAGCCAAGGCGATCTCAAAGGTACTTCCGAGTCTTGTAGGGAAACTAAACGGTCAAGCTATCAGAGTCCCTACACCGGACGTATC
>Ga0316205_10004958_pt1 | contig 11276 bp, 10 predicted proteins | sample 3monthpyrite_MG_FD_204941 | JGI IMG/M metagenome (GOLD analysis project Ga0316205, IMG submission 204941) | Microbial mat bacterial communities from mineral coupon in-situ incubated in ocean water Damariscotta River, Maine, United States -... | ecosystem: Environmental > Aquatic > Marine >...
GTAAAAACGTCTAAAGCCACACTATTAAGACTTAAATGCAAAGCGAGAACCTACTCCAAATGGGATAATTTTTTTAAAATAAACGATTTATACGAAAGTTATGTCAACCCAAATTCACTAAAGCCATACCTCCACAAAAGAGATATTAAAGAAGGTGGATATTATAAATTCATGCAATATAATTACAACCACAAAACACAATCGGTAAAAAGCTTAATGCGTAAAAGACGGGGTGACGGAACCTTTTGGGAAGTAAAGAAAAATTTGAATATTGGCAAGCAAACCAAAGACTTGGTAACCACCTTGTATCAAATTCGTAATTTAGACCTTCACAAAATGGCGATCGGTAATAGTAATTCCTACACCATCTTAATGGATAATGAAGAAAATATTATAAAAATAACATTGTTGGGAAAAGAAAACATAAGCACAAAACTTGGTAAAAAAGAATGTTATAAGCTGGCTATCAACATGAACAACAATCTTTTAAAAGGCAATAACAGCAACCTGCTTTGGCTAACGGCAGATGCCAATAAAATTCCGGTATATGCGAAATTTAAAGTAGCTGTTGGTAGCGGGGAATTGAGAATACAAAGTGCAACAGGTTTAAAACATTAAAATATGAGAATTTTAGTTATTATTGTATCAATTATTGCAGCATTATTTGGTGTTGCACTGTCAATCCTTCCGTTTGGAAGCATTGCATTAATTCCAATTGTTTTGTCATTAATTTTTGGTTTAATCGCCTTTAAAGTGTCCCAGAAAGAAGGGAAAAGCACTTCAATTATTAAAGTCGTTTTCTTTATTACGATTATTGCTCTTGGGCTTTCAATATATAACTCATTAAGACCAGACGAAATTATTGAAGACACCGAATTTGTTGAAGAAGAAAACATATCAGAAGAAGATATGGAAGAATTAGAAGCCATAGAAATAGAAGATTAGGCATATTTTCACTTTATTTGTTAGGTATTAAATCCCTTTTTAGATGAAAATTTTATTGTACACCACAGCTTTGGTGCTTATTGGCTCTTGTGCATCTTTAAGTCATAAAGAAAAAATTCAGGCAATAAAAGATAATATTAAAATTCACAAACCTTCACAACTCAAAAAATATGCAAACACTATTTCCAAGAACGAGCTAAAAGAACACTTATATATATTTTCGGCAGATAGTTTATTGGGAAGACGTGTTGGAAACCCAGGGCAAAAAAAAGGTGTTAAATATCTGAAAGACTTTTATATTAACGAAGGTATTGCATCGCCATACGGGAATGGTAATTATTACCAAGATATCCCAAAATCTTTTTTTAAAGACGAATATAACGATTCAGAAAATGTACTGGCATTTATTGAAGGTAGCGAGAAACCCAATGAAGTCATTGTAATTTCTGCACATCACGATCACGAAGGCGTAGATACAGACGGAGACATTTATAATGGTGCCGATGATAACGGTTCTGGATCTATAGCACTTTTAGAAATGGCACAAGCTTTTAAAAAAGCAAAAGCAGATGGTTTTGGCCCAAAAAGAAGCATCTTATTTTTGCATCTTACCGCAGAAGAGATTGGGCTACAAGGCTCACTTTTTTATACCGAGAACCCTGTTTTTCCTCTAAAAAACACAATGGTTAATTTAAATATTGATATGATTGGTCGTATTGATAAATATCATCAAGATAATACCAATTACATCTATCTTATTGGAGCAGACAGACTCAGTACCGAACTCCATTATATTTCAGAAGCTGTAAACAATGCCTTTTATAATTTTGAATTTGATTATAAGTATAATGCAAAAAACGAATACAATAGCTATTACTATAGGTCTGATCATTACAATTTTGCCAAAAATAATATTCCTGTTATTTTTTACTTTAATGGTGAGCATGACGATTACCATAAACCAAGCGATACTCCTGATAAAATTGACTATGAATTACTTGAAAAACGCACACGATTAATCTTCTCCACTGCTTGGCAATTGGCCAATCAAAAAGAACGCCTTGTACTCGACAAGTTATAAGTTTCTTTTTATGTTAAACTATGTTAAAAGAAATCTTAAAGACTAAGCTCAGGGATTCTTTTTTGTAATATCGCAAAACACTAAACAAATCCATTTTAAAACAATGAAAAAATCAATATTAATTTTAGGCTTAAGCTTAGCTATCTTATCGTGCAAAAAAGAAGCCTCCCAAGAAGATATTTTAGGCTACGCCAGTTCAATTACCCAAGACGAATTAAAAGAAAAATTATACGTTTACGCTTCAGATGAATATGAAGGTCGTGAGACTGGGCAACCTGGGCAAAAGAAAGCTGTAGAATATATAAAAAACCATTATGAAAATCTTGGTATTAACTCTCTAATTGATGGTAATTATTTACAAAATGTCCCTTTAAATGTGGTAAAAACACCTAAGGTAAGTATTACCGTAAATGGGACGTCTTTTAACTATTTTGAAGATTTTATTTCACAAACTTCAGCGGCCACAGGAACGTTATCGGCAGGAGAAGTTATTTACGCCGGTTATGGTATAAACCACGATACTTATAATGACTACAAAAATCTTGATGTAAAAGGAAAAATCGTCGTGGTAAAAGGTGGCGAACCAAAAGATAACGCTGGCAATTATGTAGTAAGTGGTACTAAAGAAATTTCAAAATGGTCTAATGGTCGTCAAGCAATTTCTTCAAAAAGAACTGCTGCAAAAGACGCTGGAGCAAAGGCTCTGTTTTTTATGGACTCCGAATTATTTAATAGATATTCAAAGTTCTATAAAGAGCGTGAAGAAAGAGGTGGAAGCAACAGCCTTTCATTACCAAAACAAACCGATGCAGGTGAAGAAATATATCATTTCTTAATTAGTGAAAACTTAGGTAAAGCTTTAGTCGCTAACATTAGTGATACTGAAGAGACTTCTACAGTAACTAGTAAAATAGACATAAAATACGAAAGTATTACAATGCCACAACCTTCAGAGAATGTTGCGGCTATTATTAAAGGTTCTGAAAAACCAGAAGAGTATGTAATTATATCATCTCATTTAGATCATATTGGTATAAACAGTAAAGGCGAAATTAATAATGGTGCAGACGACGATGGTTCAGGAACAGTCTCAATGTTAGAAATTGCTGAGGCCTTTAAAGCTGCTGTTATGAATGGTCATGGGCCAAAACGTTCTATTATCTTCTTACATGTAACTGGTGAAGAGAAAGGGCTCTTAGGGTCTAGATATTATACAGATTATGAGCCATTAGTGCCATTAGCAAACACAATTGCTGACTTAAATATTGATATGATTGGTCGTGTTGATCCCAAACGTGAAGACAAAGATCGCAATTATTTATATTTAATTGGCAGTGATAAGCTAAGTACAGAATTACATAACATTTCTGAAGAAGTCAATAAAAAATACACCAATATTAAATTTGATTACACTTATAATGATGAGAACGACCCAAATCGTTTTTACTACAGATCAGATCATTATAACTTCGCTAAGAATAATATCCCAATTATATTTTATTTTAACGGTACTCATGATGATTATCACAGACCATCTGACACACCAGATAAAATTGAATACGATTTATTAGAAAACCGTACAAAGCTTGTGTTCCACACCGCTTGGGAATTAGCTAATCGTGAACAAGCAATTGTTGCCGATAAAGCCGAAGCTGGAAAGTAAATCACCGCGTCATAAAAATACTTAAAAGCCTTTCAGAAATGGGAGGCTTTTTGTTTGCTTGTTGTTTACAAATAGTCTTAATTCAATAACTAATTTGTTTGATTTGTAAGAATTATATTTAATTTTATTAAAATAAATAAATGGGGCTAAGTACAATAGTCTTTAGCCAATCGTTATGGGCAATTAAGAAAGAATCGAATTTTATAACTTGTATCAAATTGAAACTAAAAGAAGACACGCAATAATGCTGATATTTTCGTTTGACTTGACACTAAACACATTTTTGAAATGAAAAAAAACCTAAAAGCACTTTTATCAGGAATTGGAATCGTAGTACTGATTAGTTCCTGTAAAACAAATACGGTAGCACTTTCAGAGGCCAATACCACAACACCTGAATCAGTAGGTATATCATCAGACTCTTTGGTCGTAGCTACGCAACGATTGCATAAACACGTAGATGATGGCAAACTTCCTGGAACATTTGTCAGAATAATCAAAGATGATAAAGTTGTCTACAATGATGCCTATGGCATGATCGATGTTGCCAATAACAAACCGACACAAGAAAATTCGTTGTACCGAATTTTCTCGATGACAAAGCCTATTACTGCTGTAGCCATCATGACACTTTACGATCAAGGAAAGCTACAGTTAGACGATAAGGTGTCTAAATACATACCTGAGTTTTCCCAAACTAAGGTCTATAAGAAAGTGGATGGTAACCACAGCACAGAACCCCAAAAAAATGAAATGACTATTCGACATTTATTGACCCATACCTCTGGAATACCTTACGGATGGCAACAGAGTTACACCGATTCTATTTATGCGGCTAGACAACTTATGATGCAAGATTGGTCTCTTGCAGAAATGACCAAAGATTTGTCTACAATACCCTTAAAGTTCCAGCCCGGCACAAAATATGACTATGGTTTAGGAATAGATGTAGCCGGTTATATTGTGGAGGTAATTTCTGGTAAAACTTTGGATGCTTATTTTAAGTCTGCCATTTTTGATCCTTTGAAAATGGATGATACAGCATTTTACCTATCTGAAGAAAAGAGGGACAGGATGTCGATAAACTATACCCATGATGAAACCGGCAAGATTAAGGTAAAAGAGAATATGCTTTCTTTAGACGATGATAACCCACCAAAGTTGTTATTGGGTGGTGCAGGTCTAATCTCAACATTGACCGATTATGAAAGATTCTGTAGAATGCTTTTGAACAAGGGAGAATTGAACGGCAAGCGCGTCTTATCAGAAAAAGCGGCCCAAATAGTAATAACCGATCAATTCCCGAAGGAAGTAGAGGCCATTCCAGGAAACGGGCATGGACTTTCAGGAACTGTAAATCTAGAAACTGGCGAATATAGTTGGGGTGGTGCTGCATCTACCAAATTCTGGATAAATCCGACCAATAATCTAATCGTTATCTGCTATACCCAATTGATGCAAGCAAAAACTGAGTACGCTATTGAATTTAAGTCCACAGTCGATAGGGCATTGATTGATTAAAAATGTTGATTTTCGCACATTAGATTGAAAAGAAGATTTATTCTTTGATGAAAAGCATCTAAGAAATAAATAAAAATCAATAAGGTTAGAAACTAATTTAGTGTAAAGGCTAATCTTTAACTTGTGTAAACTATCTCACTTAACAAACAGCTTCATTATAACCAACCGCTAACCAATGATAAAATTCTTTAGAAAAATTAGACAAAAAATGCTAACTGAAAATAAAATCAGCAAATATTTAATTTATGCCATTGGTGAGATCTTTCTTGTAGTTATTGGAATTTTAATCGCCTTACAGATTAACAATAACAACAATTACAATGAACAAAGAAGATTAGAACAAGAATATCTATTGTCTCTGCAATCTGAATTTGAAATTAACTTGAGTAAAATAAACGCATCAATTCAAGAAAATGAGCAACGAATACAAGCATTTGATTTTCTATTGACCTTATTTGACAAAAATATCCTTGATACTGTAAGCAATAAGCGTATTTCTCAAATGTTTGTTCCTATCTTGGGAAGCGAAATGAGTTATTTACCTTCAAGTGGCGTTTTAAATGACATAATTAGTTCAGGTAAGCTTAATCTCATTTCAAATAAAGGCTTAAGACAAAACTTAGCCTCTCACGAAAGTTCTTTGAATTTATTAAACATTCAGTTAAATGGTTCAAAGTTTACAGATGAAAATTTGCGGCTAGTATTATATAAACAAGGAAGCATAAGAAATATATTAATGGACATAGGGTTTGTCGAATATAAACTCGAATCGATTTCGAGAGAAATAGATAATAAAATGCTCTTTGATTCAGTTGAATTAGAAAATTTCCTATTGACTTACAGTCTTTTAGCTAAAGCCACAAATGGGACTACTTTATTTGGCCGCATTAAAGCGGAAATAGAAAACATATTAGAACAAATTGAGCAAGGACTGGAAAAATAACGAAAGCACAACAATGGCTATAAGTAATTGCTTGTTCTCGCCTACTTCTGAAAATCCTCGCGGATTTTCAGTTTGGTGTTTACTTGTAAAGTTAAGTGCTAAACCACGCAAATACTCATAGCCGAGACCGATGAAATACATTCAGCGAAAAGCTGACCAAAATAGCTACACAACTACGTTGTTCCCGCTATTTTGGAAAATGCATTCCCATCGACCTGAGTTTAGCAGATTGTTGGCGGCAATTTGGAAGTGATTCGCATTTGATGTATATTTACACCAAATAATAGAATTATGTCAAGACAAAGTATATCATTTACAGTACCGAACGATGAATGGCTAAAAGCTCAAGTGAATAATAAAGAATATTCAAGCAAAAGTGAGCTAGTAAACGATTTAATTAGACAAGCTCGAAAACAACAAGTTCAAATTGACTGGATTCGTACTAAACTAGAGAAAGCTGAAAATAGCGGGTTTACAAACGACACTAAAAATGAAATTTTAGCTCAATCAAAGTCTTTATTAAATGGCTAAATATCGATTAAGTAATGAGGCTAAAAATGATTTAATTAGGATTCACCATTACGGAGTTAAAAAATTTGGAATAACTCAAGCCGATAAATATTTTGATTCATTCTTTGAGAATTTTGATATTATAGCTGAAATTCCGTTTTCATTTGAATCTGTAGATTATATAAAAACCGGTTATAGACGCTGTGTTTGTGGTTCTGATAGTATCTATTACAAAATAAGTAATAATATTGTGGAAATTATGGCTATAATTGGAAAACAAGATTTGATGAATATTCTCTAACGTGAAAAATTACAGTTGCTAATAACCTATAAAATTTATTGCTAGTTCTAGCTTACTTAAAACCTGCAACAAACCACATACAAACTGATGAAATACATTATTCATATCCTTTTTATTGATTTTTAAAGGAATTCATGTATTTGCTTTACTTGTGACAACGAAAAACTGACCAAAATTGCTACACAATACCTTTTGCAGGTCGTTGGCAGTAACTCAAAAAATGATGAAAAATCAAGAACTTAATAAAACAAATAGTAAACTTCTAAATCCAAGTTTTGGCATCTTAGTTTTGTTCTGTGTTATATTATATGGTTTGGCAATTTTCCAAGACTACGTTTTTTCTGAAATTCAATTGACCGGTTTTTATTTGTCAGAAACAATGCTTTACAATACGTATTGGCTTTTATTTATCCCGTTTATAAAAATTGCTAATTTTTTTTACAACAAAGTTCAACCCAAATCACTAACTAACAAAATATTTTACGCGTCAGGCACAGCACTCGTCCTTAGTTTACTACATGTGTTCATTTTTACTTCTATTTTTATTTTAGTAAGTTCTATTATCTATACAGAACCGCATCGATTTTCGAGAATACTTAAAAATGCCATTTCTAACCAGTTGTATATAACAATTATTGCCTATTTATTCAGTCCTTTCGTTTTTGATTTCCTTAAAAGGAAAAAGCAATTAAACAAACACCTCCCAATTGAAAAGACTATTAAAACTATAACAGCTAAAAATGGAATTCGAAGAATAAAGATTGACATTTCTACAGTGCTATTCATTAAAACAGATAGACCATATACAATGATCTATTCTAAAAATCAAAAATTCTTGCACGATGAGAGTTTGAAAAAACTTGAAAAGGTATTAGATTCTCAAACCTTTATAAGGGTTCATCGTTCAGTAATTATCAATAAAAACCATATAACAGAATTGAAATCAAGAAAGAATGGTGATTATGATGGTATTTTAACTAATGGTCAATCAATTAGGTTTAGCAGACATTATCGCCCAAATTGGAGCGAATTATTAAACCACTAAGCAATAGAAACACTCCTACTAACCTATTTGCAAGTATTTATCTTTTCTATACACAAGATTTATCGGTCTTTTGATGTTCACTAAAATTTAAAAACAATGAAAAGAATATTGAACATTGGACTATTTTTTCTATTTCTAATATCATTTACAAACTGTTATGGTCAGACAAAGAAAGAGGAAACACCTACAAGAAATATTAATAAAATTGTTGGTGGTGGCTGCGACGGTTGTGAATTGATGTATGTTGGAATGCCAAAGAATATTCGCTCAGTTGACACGAGTTCGGCTTGGAATGAAAAAGGGCAAAGGTTGCTTGTAACTGGAAAAGTATTGAAGTTAGACGGAATTACACCTGCAAATAATGTAATAGTATATTACTGGCAAACAGATAATAATGGCAACTATTCTGGAGGTAAAGGCAACTCTAAAAAACACGGTAATATTCGTGGTTGGGTAAAATCTGATAAGCAAGGGAATTACTCAATTTATACAATTAGACCAGCAAATTATCCAAATTCTGAAATGCCAGCACATATTCATTTATCAATTAAAGAGCCTGAAATTGATGATGAATATTATACGGATGGATTAGTATTTGATGATGATATTAATTTAACAAGTGTAGAAAGAAAGAAACTCGAAAATCGGGGTGGAAGTGGTGTTTTAAGAGTATTAATTGATAAAGAGATGCAAGTTGCAGAGCACAATATTATTTTAGGGCTAAATATCCCAAACTATCCTATAGCTACAAATAATAGCATTAAATCTGGTCTAAGAATTGGCGAAGACAATCCTTCATTTACACCTTTCCACGCATTTGGACCAGATAAAGGAACTAACACTTGTCCGGTCTGTAAATATGGCCGTTATCACGGAATTGTCTATTTTGTGGGCAACAATCCAAACTGGACTGAAATTAAAGAATGGTTAATATTTTTAGAGCAAGAAAGTGTCAAACGAGAAAAATATTTAAAAGCCTATTTTGTTTATGGCAATGAAAAAGGGTACAGCAAATCAAATCGACAAATAGAATTAGAGCAACTTGGGAAAGAGTTGAACTTAGAAAATACCGCTTTAACTTTTGTGCCATCATTTTCAGACAGGCAATCAGAAGTACATTTAAATAAGATAAATCCGAAAGCAGAAAATACCATAATCATTTACAGATATAGAAATATAATTGGAAAATTCATTGATCTAAAACCTACAAGAGAAAACCAAAATAAAGTATCTAATATGTTGGATAAAACAAGGAATGAATACTTTGAATTACCTGCGCCTAAACACGATTGAACAATAGTGTACTGACAATAATATAAATTAATGCCAAAACTGACTAGCTTCAGATAAACTTCACGCTTCATTATCTGCTACTTTTTGTATCTTTCGGTTGCAAATCAGAACTTTTTTTAGCAGTTGGTTGCGTATAATTGAAAAAGAATAACGGCATGAAACTTTCTTCAAAATTCAAAGACATTTATTTGCAAATCAACCAAGAAACAACCAAACTAGGAGATTTACGAAAAATTGCCAAGGACATCAAAAAAGATCATGATTTTGCAATGGAACTTTGGTTTACAAGTCAATTTCTACCTCGTTTATTTGCAATCTTAATAATGGACAAAAAATTACTATCACAAGAGTTTATTGACAAGCTCGATTTTGACATACAAAACCATGAATTTGAAGAACGAAACCAATTAATTGATTGGTTAATGGCTAACCAACTGTCCAAGGACAAGAAGACAATAGCTTTGATGGAATCATGGCAAAATAGTCCTTCAGTATTACAAAGAAGAGTTTTTTGGTATTATCAAGCACGATTAAGATGGATGGGGAAAACCAACCACTCAAATACAGAATACCTTTTAACGGCAATAGAAGCAAATATAACAAACGAACAACCTGAAGTACAATGGGCAATGAACTTTACTGCTGGTCAAATAGGCAAATGGCAAGAAGAGTATCGAGACAGATGCATTTCCATTGGGGAAGAAACTGGTATCTACAAAGATGAAATAGTTCTAAAAGGATGTACACCAAGTTATTTGCCGAAATTCATTCCAATTGAAGTTGCAAAATTGAAAAAGTAATGGTGTTGCAATGGGTTTTCGTCTTGCTCGTTTTCTTTTACCTATTTAGACCAAACCAACGAAACTAATCATACACATGACCGCTAATAACAACGTAAAAAAGTGTCTCGTAAAGCTTTAAAAAAAATCTAATTAATGTATATTACTGGCCTAATAAAAGGTGAAAATAATGAAAGAAAATAAAATGCTAAATTATATTAAAGATGCATTAGAAAACATGCCAAATGGCTGGCTGAGTATAACAACCCACCGATTAGATATTTATGATGAAAAATTGGCCAAAACTCAATTCTTAGAACAATTTGAAATCTTATTTAACGACAATAATTCTGAATCATCAGCACTAAGCGAGCTACCCACGGCTTACGACTATATTCGATTAGGTCATCCGTTATCTTGTATACTAGAATGGGTAATTGGAATCTTAAATAATCTAAAACCAGAAAATGTAATAAGTTTTTCATCACAGACAATTCCTGTTTTGGCAATTCTAAGAAAAAATTTATTAGCTAATAAAAACACCCAAATTGTTTATACAGGTGAATTACCTGCTTACTTTGATGTTGAAGTACTCAAGTATGTTTATGGTTATATATTTGAGTTAAAACAAGTAGAAAAAGCGTCAACTATTTCCGCATTTAATGGCAGCACCATTTTCATTTCACAAGAAGATGCATGTCTCTCAGCAGACAGGAAATTAAGTAATATTGAGCTCACCCCAAATATTGACTTTTTTATCAATGTTCATGATTATTTGGGAAGTATTTTATTAGTGAATGGTGAACAAAATGAAAGTTATATCTCAGAAATTCAACATGTACGAAGAAGAGAGACCATTGCCATGACACCAGCTAATTGTCTTGCTGCCCTAACAGCTCTAATAGAGAAGTCTTCTTTTGATAACGTAAAAAGTAATGTCGTGACAAATAAAGCACTTGTCTTAGATTCGATTAATGAAATTACTGGTACAAATACAAAACCACTTGTTGCTTCTAGCGGGCTTTCTATTCAATATGCCATTTTAATGGGTCTAATTCATGATGCACTAGAAAAACACAAAGGAAAAGATATCAAAATTATTGTTCCTCCAAATTGTTATGGTGGCACCAACGACCAAGCAAGACGTGTTGCTGCTTGTATTGATAATGTTGAGGTGCTGGATTTACCAGTTGAT
>Ga0316205_10004959_pt1 | contig 11276 bp, 4 predicted proteins | sample 3monthpyrite_MG_FD_204941 | JGI IMG/M metagenome (GOLD analysis project Ga0316205, IMG submission 204941) | Microbial mat bacterial communities from mineral coupon in-situ incubated in ocean water Damariscotta River, Maine, United States -... | ecosystem: Environmental > Aquatic > Marine >...
CCATAAATGCTCGTATATAGATTTATTGATTTCTTTAAATTTATAATTGCTATTTCAATTTCACCTTTGAAAAAATTTGAAGTTCCAATATTATAATACGCAGATGCAATGTTTGGTTTGATTCCTATTTCTTTTGCGATATTTAATGATATTGTTGAATACTTTATTGCATCATCATATTTCTCAAATTGTAGGCAAAAGTTTGATAAATTATGTAGTGACAAACATTCTCCGTTTTTATCACCGATTAATCTTGTGACTTCTATACTTTCAGTTGTATACTTAAGTGCTTTATCAAAATCACCTTTCTGAAAATAAGCAATTCCGAAACTAGCTAACATACTACCTTCAGATTGTTTTCCTCCAACTGAATTTGCTAATACAATTCCTTTGTTAAGTACCTTAATTGCTTCATTATAATCTCCAGTTTGATTATAAACGGTTGCAAGATTTCCTAAAGATGAACATAAGCTTTCTGGTTCAAACTTTCCTGCAATTTTCACGGCTTTCTGAAAAGCATTAAGAGATTTGTCAAATTGTCTTAAGTTTCTGTAAATGTTTCCAAGTGCTTGAAGTTGGGATACCTCTCCTTGACTATTCCCGTTTTCACGACAAGCGTTTACAGATTCTTCTAAACAAGAAATTGCTTTTTCATAATTCCCAAGAGAATTTTGTGCCATTCCAATATTTCCAATTAGGTTATAAAAAAAGATTTGATTGTTCTCTTTTTGAGCAATAATTAATCCTTTTTCCCAAATTTTAATAGCAGTTTTATATTGACCTATATCATAAAGAATTCTTCCTGAAATTTGATTTTTAATCCCAATTGAGTATTCACAAGCTTCTGTCAACCATTTATCAATGTTAACTTTCCAATCAATATTTGACGTTTTATATTCATAGTTTATTGATATAAAACTTTTCCATAGGTCTTTAATAAATAAACCCGTGTTAATGGTAAATCTCTTGCCAACAAACTGTTTAAAAGGGTTTTTAATATTTTGTTTTGATATTTCTTCTTGATTAAATTCTAATTCGGATTGTGAGTGTTCTATAAAGTATATTTCACTTTTGTCGTTGTCGATTGATTCTATTAAAGGACTAATGTCAAATACATCCGAACAACTGTATCCTAAAACAATGATTTTGGGATTTATTTTTTTTGAGAAAAAAGATGCAACAGCTTTATTTTTATTTTCAACTAATATTTGTTTTGCTACCAATTCGAGAGTTATTGCCATTTCTTCTTTATCAGAAATACAACCGTGAATTTTGATAATTTTGACTTTATCAACATTCCATTTTATATTTTCAAAATCTTTCTCGGATTTATATACTTTAAAATCTATATTCTCAACAAGTCCTTTATTTTTAATGGCTTTCTCAATCAGAGTGTCAAAGTTTGTTGTAAATATGTTTTTCAGATTTCCTTGCTTTACTAATTCAGCTATGAATAAGTGATTCGTATTCGGTTCTCCTTTTGAAAAAATATCTAGAATATGGTCAATATTTGATTCTTCTTTTATCGTTTGTATAAATGATTCAAAAGGCAGGTTAGAGTTTAGAATTTTTTCAACATCTGCTTTTTCGACATTTATCGATTCAAGTACATAATTGAGAAATTGAGTTACAATTGGAAGTCCAGAATTTAATGAGATTCCAGCTCCGCAAAAAATAGCATATTCTTGAAGATTTATCTTCTCACTAATTTCTGTTATTAATTTTTGCCTGTTTTGATTCAAATCCTCGAAGTGATAATTTTAACTATGTTGTTTTTCAGAGTTTTAGCTAACTTGTTATATCCAAAACTTTATTGCGCTTATCCGGTAACTGAATACTGGATAAGAGTAGTTTTAGTAGATCTTATACGGGGAGAAACCCAAAGATAACCATTTCCAAAAACAAAATCCCCCTTCCTTACCAAACTTGGCAGAGAAGCCAGTTTTGAGTATTTAGAGTTCGCAATTCCATCATAATGATGATGACCATAAAATCCAAGGGGTTGCCAAAAGGAAGATGATCATATTCAAAACTGTAATGATGGCACCTTGTTTATATATATCCTTCGATGATAAATAGCCACTTCCGGCATATAAAACATTGGAACTCGAAGCTTGCGGAGTAATGACCGCAAAATAATTAGTGGCGAAGGATAGCATAAAAGCCATGAGTGCCGCTGGTACCTGAGCATTTACACCCACTTGTAAAAAAACAGCGTATAAAGCCAGTAATTGCGCTGTTTGACTCACAAAAAGATAGTGAATCATAACATATAATACTGTTAAGAAGATATATACCGTAACCCAGTTATAATCGCTGATATGGACCGTTAATTGAGCCCCTAAGGTTTTCATAAAACCCAATTCATTCAGTGCAGTGCTCAACGTATATAAAATAGCAAACCATACATATGTTTCGAGCGCATCTCCACTACCTTGGCGAATATCTTTAAGCGTGTACACATTAGTCAACATGAGTATCGATAACCCAAGAAAGGCAACAATCGCTAAGTTGATGTTCAAAACAGAGGAAAAAGCCCAGAGGAGGATCATTCCAAAAAAGGTAATGCCCATAATCCATTCTTGCCTACTCATAGGGCCCATATCATGCAGCGCCTTTTTAGCCATTTTGGGAGCTTCTGGAGTGTGTTTAATCTCTGGCGGAAAGAGTTTATACAATACGTATGGTATTACCATTAGCGCAATTAAGCAAGGCACAGAAGCCACAAAGAACCAATTTCCAAAATTCATGTTTACTCCAAATTGAGCAGCAATTCCAGCACCTACCGGATTGGCGGCCATTCCTGTAAACCATAGTGCCGAACTTATCGTGAATCCAGATATAGCAGTCATCATAAGGTAACTTCCAGTTTTCTTTCTACTTTCTGGTGTAGGTTGGGATCCAGTATCTAAGGATAATGCATGGACAATGGGATAAAGAATTCCCGATCTTGCCGTATTACTTGGGATAGAAGGTCCAAGGAGTGCGTCTGTGGCAACAATACAATACCCCAAATTTAAGGTAGACGTCCCAAATCGGCGAATTAGTAAAAAGGCGATTCGTCGTCCCAATCCTGACTTATTGACTCCTTTTGCGACTAAAAATGCCGCTAAAATGAGTAGTATAAAGCTCTCTGAGAATCCTGAAAAAGCTTGTTCAGGAGTAAGAACTCTTAAAAGAACTACCGCTACCAATGCGAGAACAGACGCAAGAAAAATAGACAGGGCATCTATTAAAACTGCAATGATGGCCGTAATAAAAATGGCGAACAAATGCCAAGCATCCGGTGACAAATCCCAAGGAATGGGGAGATGCCAAATGGTTATGCCCAATAAGAGAGTGATAATTCTTTTTATCCAACGTAATTTCTCGGAGTTTTGTGATAGTCCTTTTACTTCAGTTGAGCTCATTGGATCAATTTCAAATTATTAATTAACTGGTTTATTATTTTCCCTCTTTTAATCTTCCACTCAGTTTTAATGTCACAGATATATCCCTTTTGTAGGGGTTTATTTGATGCTTACAACGTGTTGTGTATGGTTAGTTGCGTGTGTGAGTAACTAATTTAGCAAAAGAAAACGAACCAGAGGAAATTCCTTAGGAATTTCCAAGTAGGGGGATAACCAAGCAATTGATTATACAAGTTGTTGTAGCAAGTTTTTTTATGATTTCATCAGACGCTTAAGTCATTGACTTGCGGAATTAAATTGGCCTGGTCAAATTCAACAATTTTTTTTCTCATTAATTTGTTGCTGCTGAAATGTCGTGAAATGTCCATTGTTTTATTTACAAACTCTTGTCTGTTATAAAAGTATATTTTGATTGACTTACAATTATCATGTTCAAAAATTTCATTAAGCATCAGTCTATCTGACAAACCACATGAATGACCATAAACAACAACTTGGTAATTATCTGCATTCAAAAACCTCAAAAGATCTCTATACTTGCTATTCTCTGAGTATTTAAAGGATTTAATATTATCAAAATATCTATTATCATTGAGTTCTTCAATTTTATTGTAGTCTTTATCCAATTCATCTCCATAACCAAAAATGAAAGAATTACTATCTGTATTTAAATCACCATGAATTTGATTGTTGGTCAATTTATTTTTATAACTACCCAATTGAGATGGTCTTGAATTATTTAAAATATTATTTAGCGAAGGCGTATAATTGAAGTTTAAAAAGTATATTTTATTAGTAATAATTTCTGCATTTATATCGGTTAAATCAATTACATCATTAAAACTTACTTTTTCGGTGAATTGATTGATGTACTTTCCAGTAATTAATGGTTCTTCAATTTTTGTGAAATCTAATTCTCCCAAATAATCTTTCAATAGTTGTTTTAAAATTCTTAACTCTTGATTTAAGTTATCTATTTCACTATTTTTTTTGCCTATTTCATTTTTTAATAAATCAAAGTAAGCTTTCTCAATATCTACCCATCCCGAAATTGATTCCGAGTAAATTTTCTTTAACAGACTTGATTTAAACTCATAAGTAAATCTATATACATTTTGGCTTAAGAACTTTTGAATATCTTCAAAACTGTCAAAATCATTGAATTGATTAATGTGAATCTGATCATAAACATAGTTTGTCTTATTATAAAAAATGAACATTTCATCTTCATTATAACTATATACGTACTGGTCTTCTGGGCTTAATGTGGGTTTAATATTTGTTAATCCTTTTTTTATAAATTTCTTAAAATACCAGAATAAAAAATCTTCATATTTCGTTTTTAAGTCCAATGCTAAATCGAAGCCATTGCCGATCAGTACTAACTTATTTACAACACTTTCATTGACTTCATTTGGGTATTTCAATACGGGCATTTCCTTTGACACTTTTATTTATTGATTTTAACTTGAAGTTTTTTTGAACGATTTTTTATAATGTGCTACAAATCCTTATATATTCTAATTTATCGCGTTTATCCAAAAAATAACAAGGGATAAGAATAATTTTGTTCACTAATCGTGGATAGCCTACCAAATATAGCCAATTCCAAAAAGAAACCCCCTTCTCACCAAAGTTGGCCGAGAAGAGAGTTTTCAGTATTGATTATTTCAGATTATCGCTTAAACAATATTCTTACTTTCTGTACTTCACCATCCACGATGATTTTTAAGAAGTAGAAACCTCTATTTAAATCGCTTACGTCATAATTCTGTATTTGCTGTCCGGGTTGTAGGTTGTCCTGGGCTTCAAACACGACGTTTCCGTGGAAATTGTAGATTTTAAAGTCTACTGCACCTTCAATGTTCGTCGTTAAGCGTACATTCAATTGTGGACCCACTGGGTTCGGCATCACTCTCACATTAGAAACAAATACTCTGTTTGATTCTTCACAAGAGCCAAGCGTATCACCATGATTTAAGTGCGCTTGTACCGCATTTTCAGAAATACAAATGGTGCGTCCGTTATGGCAAATTTCCACTCTTGGATTGTTTGGATTACCACAAGTAACATCTATTACCTCAACATTGATCGTCGCAGTTTCTGTACATCCATTGGCATCCGTTATAGTCACCGTGTACGAAGTCGTTGTCTCTGGGCAAACTTCAATGGAAGAAGTAGTTGCGCCTGTATCCCATGCATAGGAATACGGAGCCGTCCCTCCCATTACACCGCTTACTTCTAAGGTCGTACATTCCGAAGGTCCATAACCAAAGTAAACCACAGTGTCTTCCGAGGCAACAAATTCTATTGGATCTGGCGCTTCAATTAAGACCATTTCCATTTGAGTACTTCCTAAAGCATCGGTTGCGGTCACATCGTAAGCACCCGGACCTAAATTGCTTGCTGTGGCCGTTGTTTGTCCGTCGCTCCATAGATAGGTATAAGGTGTGATTCCACCAGAAACCGTCATTGTAGCCGTTCCATCGTCCACTCCATTACAAGTCGCGTCGGTTGAAGTTACCCCAACCAATTCGAAAGCTTTCATTTGCAAACTCGCCGAAACTGGGAAGTGATCCGAAGCCGTTTCAGTATACGTATTGTCATAAAACTCATAATGCACTCGAACCGTTTCATCGATATAGTTATCGTCCAATTCGTCCGTAATGGCGATATGGTCGATCATGTTTTCTCTAAAGACGAAAGATCTAAATCCGGCATCACTCAAGGCACGCGAAACAATGGTGTAATTGATAATGTCGTCTGAGTATTCCTCATAAGTCGTAATCGTGGTAGGAACATCTGCCACCGTTTCGTCAACATCGTCGTTATAATCACCTAGCAGAATTAAATTCGCGTTAGGATAAGTCGCGTCCAAGGAATCTTTTAATACCTCAACATCATATTTACGCATGTCGTAACGGTCCTGAGCACCAGTGCTTCCATTTGCTCTGGCATGCAGTGCTACAAAATTATAAGGTTCAGTTTCACCACCAATAACAACATCTGCCGTCAATAAAAAGGGAAGTCTTCCACTGGCATAAAAACGATCCGTTGTATTAGGGTAACCTACCAAGGCAGAATCATCGCCACCATTGTAAAGCGGGTGAATAGATTCTAACAACACTTGTGTAGTCACATTCGTCACCGTAGTTGTGTTATAAATGAATCCAACTTTTTGCTTCACTCCTGGATCGTTCGGTCTTGAAACGGCATCCGATAAAATAAACGCATAGCCTGGAATTTCACTCACCATTTGTGCAAATAGTGCATCGTCCGAAATCTCTTGTACTGCATAGATATCTGCATTTAAGGCAATGATTATGGCCTTGGCTGCATCTTTCTGAATAGCATCAGAATTAGGATCGCCTGCTGGTGGAGAATTCGATTCATCTCCAAACCATTCTATGTTCCAGGTAACTACGTCTAAGGTTTGTTCCTTCGGAACTACAATCGGTGGTGCTGGCGGCACGTATGGGCCAGCGCAAGACATATCGGCTGCACTTCTTGGTAGTAATTGGAAGATTTCAAAGAATCTACCGACAACTCCAACAAGCTCTGGACAGGTTTCTGGTTGTCCGAGGCCTACTATTTCGGCTACGTCATTGTCTATTCTAATTTCTCCCGGTCCGCTAGCGTCGGTCAACATATAGTTTGAATTTCCGAAGAGAATATCTCCCGGAGTTGGGAAGGACGCATCCACAATTCGAACCAACTCGGCTGGGTGACTGCCCAATTCAGCTAATGTAATGGTCAAGGGTGTGATGGGTTCATTAGGGAGTCCATTATTTTCTACGGAAGAAACCGCGTTTATCTGAACTTGGTCGTTAAAGGCGCTTCTGGTTCCGGTCACGGTAATAGAATCACCAATGGCAAATAATCCGTCGCCATGTACAATTTGATCAAAAATAGCAATCCCTGCGGTGCTGTCCTGCAAATAAGCCGAACCAGAAAACTGATCCGAAACCGTCAATACACCGCTAATAGTAACTACATCACTCAAAGCAGCATTTCTGGCATCTAGAATAGAAATCGTAGGCGGCGGTGGAACAACCGCTCCATTTTCAGTTCCCGGCGTAGGCGTGGCTTGTGTATACGTAACTGTATTTCTCGCTCCTCCTTGTCCATTAGGGATTCTTTGATTGGAATGACCATCTTTATTACCTAATTCGCCCTCATTGATCTGTGCCTGACCTGCATTCAGTAAAATAAGTAATTCAGCATCATCGGCATCTGAGGTGTCATAGACTAAAGCATCAATAAGCCCAACAGTGGTAACGGGCGTTCCATTCGGGAAACTAGTGGCATCACCTTCGTATAATCCTGCAGCGTCTGCTCCATTTTGGAAGGAATTGCTGGGTACGACAAAATCTACATTGGCCACTGCCGAATTACCCATTACAAAGTATCCATCGACATTGGTTGTAAATCCGTCCAAATCGAAAGCGTTATAGCTAGTATCTCCATTTCCGTTATATACTACAATTACAAATCCGGATAGCGAAGTATTTCCTACTCCACCGTCATACAACTCGATAAACTCTAGGGTATCCGTTCCTGCGGTATCTGCGTCTAATTCATTTATAATTAGGGTAACTGGAACAGTAGCGTTGGTATTTGAAGCTCCAGGCGTTGGTATGGCGGACAGGTAAGTTGATGTATTTCGAGCACCTCCTGAACCATTAGCAAAACGTTGCACTGAGTGCGCATCTTTGTCGCCAGCTGCATCTTCATTTACTTGCGGCTCTCCTCCATTCAATAAAACCAATAACTCTGGGTCGTCACTATCGTTCGTATCGTATACAATAGCATCTTCTAAATTGGTGGTCGTCACCGCGGATCCATTGGGGAAATCGGTGCCATCACCTGTATAAAGTCCAACAGCATCGGCCCCATTTTGCAGTCCATTACTCGGGATTACGATAGAGACATTAGGGACAGCGGCATTTCCAATTACAAAGTAACCTTGTGCATTGGTTGTTTGACCGTCCAAATCGTAGGAGGCATAGCTTAAATTGTTTGATCCATTATAGAATACTAAAACCATTCCGTCAAGCGCTGTATTACCAACACCACCATCGTAAAGTTCTACGAATTCCATGGTATCGGTTCCTGCAGTATCTGCGTCTAATTCATTGATAATAACTTCTGCTACTGGTGCAGGAGCCATGTTTATAGCACCTGGTGTTGGCTCTAATTGAGCATAGGTAGCTGTATTTCTTGCTCCTCCGTCTCCATTCGGAATTCGTTGAGAGGAATGGGCGTCTTTGTCTCCAGCACCATCTTCGTTTACTTGTGCCTCACCTGCATTCAGTAAAACTAATAATTCGGGATCATCACTATCATTGGTGTCATATACCAATGCGTCTTCCAAATTCACAGTCGTCACAGCCGAACCGTTCGGGAAGTCAGACCCGTCTGCAGTATACAAGGCAGCGGCATCTGCTCCGTTTTGCAGACCATTACTTGGTATTACGATGTCAACATTAGGTACGGCAGCATTTCCAATTACGAAATAACCATCGGCATTGGTGGTTTGTCCGTCCAAATCATACGCGGCATAACTCAAGTTGTTTGAACCGTTAAAAAGGACTAACACCAAACCATCTAAGGCGCTGTTTCCAATTCCGCCGTCATAGATTTCGACAAATTCCATAGTATCGGTTCCAGCCGTATCGGCGTCCAATTCGTTAATGATAAATACGGGTACAGCTGAAGGGTCAAAATTCACTGCGCCAGGGCTTGGAGCCAATTGCGCATAAGTAGCAGTATTTCTAGCGCCTCCACTTCCATTGGGAATTCGTTGCGAAGAGTGTCCATCCTTATCGCCTGCTCCATCTTCGTTTACTTGTCCTTGGCCTGCATTCAGCAAAACCAATAAATCTGGGTCGTCGCTATCATTGGTATCATAAACCATGGCGTCCTCCAAATTGGTTAAAGAAACGGCAGATCCATTGGGGAAATCGGATCCATCTGCGGTATAAAGGGCAACGGCGTCTGCTCCATTTTGCAATCCATTACTAGGAATCACAATAGAAACGTTAGCAACGGCAGCATTACCAATGACAAAGTAACCGTCGGCATTGGTGGTTTGTCCATCCAAATCGTAAGCGGCATAGCTTAAATTATTGGAACCATTATAAAATACGAGAACTAAGCCGTCTAAAGCCATGTTCCCTACTCCTCCATCGTATAGTTCCACAAATTCGAGGGTGTCGGTTCCTGCGGTATCTGCGTCCAATTCATTTATAATTACATTGGTTGCGCATGCGCTACTAGTTGTTGTAGTCTCTGTTAGAGGACTGTTTACTGCCAACTCGGACAGATTAAGGGTGATCGCATTACCGTATCCAAGCGAAATAAATAGCATTAAAAGTGTGGATAGCAGTAGTTTTTTTGGTGGGTAAGTGTGTTTCATTTAGTATTCGTTTTAGATTAATTTACTGGGGACAAACTACTGGGGAGTCGTGAACTAAAATTCACCTTAAAGTTAAGTTTGAATGAACAAATAAATTTCAGAATTACTTAGAACTACCTACTGCTGAAGTACAACAGAATTATGTTTTAAGTGACCTTGAAATTCTTAGAAAAAGTACTAAAAAAAAATAGAATTTAACTCGTTTTGAGCATAAAGAAATTAACACCTCGAGCATAGAATTGCGAAGTGTCCGATGACTATTGATGTGAGATGGGTTGAAAAGTTTTATAGCAGCACTACCCTACACCTTGCATTGTAAGCAAAGTAGTGACCCATACAATTACTGAAGAAAAGAATATTCCAATCACGTTGGCGGCAAAGGCCTTTTTTCGTTCAATCTTAAAAAGATACGTGGCAATAGAGCCAGCGTATACTCCTGTTCCTGGAAGTGGAATCATAACAAAAAAGATGAGTCCCCAAAAACCGTACTTCTGAATCTTATTTCCAGAGCCAGTCTTCGCTCTACGTGCGACCCACAGCGCGGCTCTCTTATACCAATTCCATCGTAATAGATAATGATTCACTCGTTCTAGAAAAAACATCATTAATGGGAAAACCAACACATTTGCTGAAAATGCAATGACAAAAACCAGATAGATATTGAGGTCGTTAAGCATTCCATAAGGTATCCCCACTTTGGCCTCGCCAAAGGGAGAAATACTCCACAAAATGGTTATGATAATATCTGTTAACACGGGTTCTCGTTTATTAAATGCAAAGCTAAGGCTCTAATTGAACTGAAACCCTATTTCTGGCCATAAATAATTAAAAAATGACATCGTTCCATAAAGGTTCAAAGGTTAAGACGGATTTGTTCTGTTTTCGTTACAATAGTTTCAATGTAGCTGAAGTAGTTTTGGCCTCTACCGTACATTCTGTCTATTATGAATTGCGCAACGAAATAAAACGAAAGAACTAACAGCCAGCGGTATATGTACAATATAATACGTAATAGGAGGTTATTCTAGCTAGGTTTCACAGCCGAATCGTAGAATCAACGATAAACTTTAACAAGAATTTAATGTTTCTTAACTGTAACGAAAGGAAATATTATCGGTCTTTATGACATCAATCAACCATCTCTAGATGAAAACTAACTTATCACTTGTAATTGCTCTATTTATATTATTTAACCTTTCGGCACAGGAAAAAAAATCACTTCAAATTGTTAGGACCGAATCTTCACCAAAAATTGATGGCGTGTTTGATGAGCCCATTTGGGCCACAGTACAAGAGATCAAGGATTTTACACAATTTAGACCGACAGCGGGTGTAATGGACACGGAGGCCAATAAAACTGTGGTGAAAATGACGTATGACGATCAAGCTATCTATGTTGCTGCCTACCTTTATGATGATCCTGCCTTAATATCTAAACAACTTTCAAG
>Ga0316205_10004960_pt1 | contig 11275 bp, 11 predicted proteins | sample 3monthpyrite_MG_FD_204941 | JGI IMG/M metagenome (GOLD analysis project Ga0316205, IMG submission 204941) | Microbial mat bacterial communities from mineral coupon in-situ incubated in ocean water Damariscotta River, Maine, United States -... | ecosystem: Environmental > Aquatic > Marine >...
AGGACTGGCGCGAACGGGTATTGACCGACCCGGATCTGATACTGGATGACCGCGACGTGATGCGCGCGCTGATTACAGCGAATGACCGCCAGATGGGCGGCAATATCGTCGATATGCGCGGCATCGCCATGGAGCGGCTGGAAAACCGGCTGGACCGGCTTGAGGATACGCATCGGTCCGTCATTGCCGCGGCCTATGAAAACCTTGCCGGTACCAACCAGATTCACCGCGCCATCCTGACCCTGCTGGAACAGCCCGATTTCGAGGCTTTCCTTAAGGTGCTCGGCACCGAGGTGGCCGCCATCCTGCGCGTTGACCGCATCCGGCTGGTGCTGGAAAGCGCCGAGGCGACCGAGGATAGCGCCCCCAAGGTGCAGAAACTCGAAGATGTGCTGACCATCGTCGGCCCCGGTTTCGTCGATCACTACGTGACCGGCGGGCGCGCCATCCCAGAGCGCGCCGTGACCCTGCGCCAGGTCGGCGACAGCTCCGGCCGCATCTTTGGCGAGGCCGCCGATTGGATCGCCTCCGAGGCGCTTTTGAAACTCGACCTCGGCGAAGGCCGCCTGCCCGCGCTTCTGGTGATCGGATCCGAGGATCCGCATCAGTTCCGCCCCAGCCAGGGCACCGATCTGCTGACCTTCTTTACCGGCGTCTTCGAACGCAACATGCGCCGGTATCTGGGCTGAGATCATGACGCTCGCGCTCAGCCCCGCTGCCCGTGATCTGCTGGCCGCGTGGCTGGCCGATGTCGGGTCGCTGCGTGGCGGGGCGGACGCCACCGTGACTGCCTATGGCCGCGACACCACCGGGTTTCTGGCCTTTCAGGCCGGCCATTTCGGCGACCGGATGGGGCTGACCCCACTGCAATCGCTCACCCCCCGCGACATGCGGGCCTGGATGGCGGCGGAACGCGGGCGCGACGTCTCGGCCCGATCGCTGGCGCGACAGCTTTCTTCGGTGAAATCCTTTTACCGCTGGTGGGCGGAACGCGACGGGTTCGACGCCACCGCGATCCTGTCCACCCGCGCCCCCAAGTTTCAGCGCAAACTGCCCCGGCCCCTGTCTGTGCCCGCCGCCCAGGACATGCTGGACACCATCGAGGCACAGGATGCCCGCGATTGGGTGTCGGCGCGCGATGTCGCGGTGGTGACGCTGCTTTACGGCTGCGGCATGCGCATATCCGAGGCGCTCGGGCTCCCCGCAGATGTGCTGCCGATCTCGGATGCCTTGCGCATTCGCGGCAAGGGGGGCAAGGAACGCGAGCTGCCCGTCCTGCCCGCCGCGCGCGCCGCCGTGGCCCGCTATGCCCAACTCTGCCCGCATGATCTGGCCCCCGGCACGGCGCTTTTTCGCGGCATCCGGGGCGGTCCGCTCAACCAGCGGCTGATTGCCAAGGTGGTCGAGGCCGCCCGGATGCAGCTTGGGCTGCCCGCCAGCGCCACACCGCATGCCATGCGCCACAGCTTTGCCACCCATCTCTTGGATGCCGGTGGCGATCTGCGCGCGATCCAGGAACTTCTGGGCCACGCCTCGCTTTCGACCACGCAGGCCTATACGGCCGTCGACACCGCCCGCCTGCTGGAGGTTTACGCCAACGCCCATCCCAAGGCCTGATCGGGTTGCGAAATCGCGTCCAATGGGGCATGTCACGCCCATGAATATCCGCCTCAAAGCTCTCTCGGTTCACCTCTTCACCGCCACCGGTGCCGTTTTCGCCATGCTCGCCATGCTGGCCGCGGTCGAGGAGAAATGGCCGCTGATGTTCCTGTGGCTGGTCGTGGCCTTTATCGTCGACGGCATCGACGGGCCGCTGGCGCGCAAATACGAGGTGAAAACCAACGCGCCCGAGTTCGACGGCTATTTGATGGACCTGATTATCGACTATCTGACCTATGTCTTCATCCCGGCCTATGCGCTCTTCAAATCGGGGCTTTTGCCGGGCTGGCCGGGCTGGTTGGTGATCATCGTCATCACTTTTGCCAGCGTGGTCTATTTCGCCGATACGAGGATGAAGACAAAGGACAATTCCTTTTCCGGCTTTCCCGGCTGCTGGAACATGGTGGTGCTGGTGCTGTTCGCAATCAGCCCGCCGCCCCCCGTCAGCCTGGCCTTGGTGGTTCTGTTTGCCGTGGGCATGTTCGTGCCCTTCAAATTCGTCCATCCCGTGCGCACTGATCGCTGGCGCGCGCTGACGTTGCCCACCGCCATAGCCTGGACCGGGTTCGCCGCCTGGGCCGCGCTGGTCGGGTTTCACCCCGAATCCTGGGCGCTGTGGGGGTTGATCGTGACCTCGATCTACCTGGCCTTTGCCGGCATCGCGCAGCAGATCATTCCGCCTTCCAGGTCAGCTTAGGAATATCGCGCGCGCGCCTGAGAAAACGACAGCAATCGTTTCGAGTTCTCGTCCCACAGATGCAGCCGCGCATTCACCAGGCTTTCGCGGATCGTCATTCGGTTTCCGACCGCCAGCTCGGCATGATCGCGCAACACTTCGGGCAATCGGTAAAACGGGATCCGGCTATAAAGGTGATGCACATGGTGAATGCCGATATTGGCGCTGACCCATTGCAACGGTGTTGGCAGCACGTAATGCGAGCTGCCCTTCAGCGCCGCGTCATGCAATTGCCAGTCCTCCTCTGAATCCCAATGCGTCGTCTCGAACTGATGCTGCACATAGAACAGCCACACCCCCGCCGTCGCGGCCAGGAGCGTCGAGGGCAGGAAGATCAACAGGATCGGCATCAACCCGCCAAAATAGATCATCAGCCCCAGGGCCACGATGATGGCGGCATTGGTGCACATGGCGCTGACCCAGTAGCGCGCCTTGGCCATCAGACCCAAAGGCAGCCGGTTCTGCAGGAAAAACAGGTATCCTGGCCCCAGGCCGAACAGGATGACGGGGTGCCGGTAAAGCCGGTATTTCCACCGGCCAAAGGCCCCGAGCTCCTGATATTCGGCCACCGTCAGGGTGTGGATATCGCCGATCCCGCGCCGCCCCAGATTGCCGGCCGAGCTGTGGTGGATCGAATGTGACCGCCGCCAGACGTCATAGGGCGTCAGCGTCAGCACCCCGATCACCCGGCCCAACCAGTCGCTGAGGGTCCGGTTGTTGAAGAACGCGCCGTGACCGCAATCATGCTGGATGGCGAAAAGCCGCAACAAAAACGCCGCGTTGAACGAGGAGATCGCCAACGTCAGCCAGTAGCTGACCGCCAGCGACCACCACGCAAGGATCCACAAGGCCAGAAACGGCCCCACCGTAACGGCCAGCTCGAACGAGCTGCGCAAGGTGTTCGGGTCGCGATAGGCGGCCAGAACCTTTACCCAGTCTCGGGGGGCGCGCGATGTTGATTGCTGCATAGAAGGGTCGAGATGGTCGGGCATGTGCCTGCGTCCTGTATTTGTTGGCTAACCTCATACCCGAATAATTATGTCACGCAAACGTCACTTTTAAGTGCAGTGGTGGCAGGATCGGATCCTTCTACAGCCTTCGGCACGCATATCGGGGTCATGCGACGCGCGGCGGCCGGCCCCCGCAGCGACCGGCAGATGCCCGCTTGAGGCTTTGTTTATGGCACCTTGCGGAAAACCATGCGCCATGGGGCATCGCTTAACGCATTGAAATCTCTGGTTTCAGGCAGCGCAACCTGGTGCGGAGTTTTCCGAGTGCGCCATAGTCGGCTGGGTTCGCCGCAGGCCGGGACCATTTCCAGGCGTGGCAACAAGGATCCGCTTTGACTGATATTTTTTCCGTCTGACGCGATTGCCCTTGCGTCACCTTTCAATGGGTGTATATTAAACACTATATCACGATAGACGCCCCTCGGGGCAACGCCGGGACTTAGAATTTTTTATGACGAAACTCTTTATCGGCGGGTGGAATTATCGGTTTCGTGAGGCCGGCAAGACCATCCGCCACCAAGGTTCTCCACGCCGCCGCCATCGGCAATCCGACACATTTGCCGTTCTGCCAAGCCGATTGATCCTGATGCCAATATCGCAAACGGATGGTCCCGGCAGGGCTATTCCACACAAGATTCAGACGCAGACGCGCCTTGCGCCTGATCGGAATGCACCACGCAATCATGCGTTGTTCCAGCGTCCCGCTCCAGCAAGACGATCAATGCAATTATCGCAGCCCCGGCACCGATGACCCCTAACGTCAACGCCATCCAATCCACAGCCATGGCGTTGCGGACGCCCACAGCCATTCCCCTCATCTTGCCTTCTGGCATGATTTTTCCCTCACCTTCGCCCCCGGATCCGAGAGCTAACAAAGCAACCGGGCCAATTTTTTGGAAAAATCGCGGTAAATTGCGCCGGGATTGCGGCCCTTACGCGTCAGGACGGGCGCGAATGATCTTGGCGAAGGGATCAAAGATGGATTCGGCCCCGGCGATCAGGTTGCCGCCCTCCAGCATGTTCTGCCCCAGGCGCAAGGGTTCCACCATGGCCCCGGCCTCGCGCGCGATCACGATGCCCGCGGCAATATCCCAGGCATGCAGGCCCCGTTCCCAATAGCCGTCATAACGCCCGGCCGCGACATAGGCCAGATCCAGCGCCGCCGCCCCCCAACGCCGCACACCGGCGCATTCGGGCATCAGCCGGGCCAGATCCTGCAAGGTCGCGGGCAGATATTTGCCGCCTGCAAAGGGCACACCGGTGGCAAACACGCTCTCGATCATCTTGCTGCGGCCCGACACGCGCAACCGTTGCGAATCATTGAGCCAGGCCCCGGCCCCTTTCTCGGCATAGAACATCTCGTCCTTGGCGGCGTCAAAGACCACGCCGGCAACAACCTCGCCCTTGTGTTCCAGCGCCACGGACACCGCCCAATGCGGCATGCCGTGCAGAAAATTCGTGGTCCCGTCCAGCGGATCGACGATCCAGCGCCGGGTCGGGTCGGTGCCGGGCGTTTCGCCGCTTTCCTCGCCAAGCCAGCCATAATTAGGCCGCGCCCCCGTCAGCTCTTCGCGCAGGATCTCCTCGGCGGCCATATCGGCCTTGGAGACGAAATCTCCGGGGCCCTTGCGGCTCACCTGAAGGTTCTCGACCTCGCGGAAATCCTTGACCAGGCTGCGGCCGGCTTTGCGCGCGGCCTTGATCATGATGTTGAGGTTGGCACTGCCCTGCATGGTCGTCCCCTGTTGGTCCAAGCCCGTGCGTATAGACGCCGCTTGCAGCGCTGCCAAGGGCGCGCAGTGCGGTTTTTTCCGCCCCGAGCCTTAGCCGCGTTGCAGCTTGACCGGCTCGCTGCGCGCCAGGCGCAGAACATGGGCCATAAAGGGTTTGGTCGTCTCGTCGCTGCGCGTGGCCCCAAAAAGTCGTCGGGTCAGGCCATGTTCGGTCAAGGGGCGGGTGACATAGCTGGCATTGTTGCGCAATTCGCGCACCACCCAATCGGGCAGAACCGAGACCCCGCGATTGGACGCCACCAAGAGCAGGATCACCGCCGAAAGCTCCACCTGCCGCACCGCGCGCGGTTCCACCCCTGCCGGGTTCAGAAGCTGGCTGAACACATCCAACCGGTTGCGCTCCACCGGATAGGTGATCAGCATCTCGCCCGCGAAATCCTCGGCTTCGATATAGGGTTTCGCGGCCAGCGGATGCTCGGCGGCGGCCACGAAAACCGGCTCATAGTCAAAGAGCGGCGTGAAATCGATGCCCGGCAGATCCTCGGGATCCGAGGAAATCACCAGATCGACCTCTTCGCGCATCAGGGCTGGCAGCGCCTCGAATTGCAGGCCGGGGCGGATATCGACATCGACCTCGGGCCAGGCCACGCGAAACGCCTCCAGCACCGGCAACAGCCAGTCGAAGCAGGCATGGCATTCGATGGCGATATGCAACCGCCCCGATTTACCGGACCTCAGCGCGCGAAACTCCTCCTCCATCGCCGCCATCTGCGGCAGGATCTGATCGGCCAGCCGCAACAGGCGCATCCCCGCACTCGACAGTTTCATCGGCTTCGATCGCCGCACGAAAAGCTCCATCCCCGCCTGCTCCTCCAGCCCCTTGATCTGATGGCTGAGCGCGCTTTGCGTGATATGCAGCCGGTCAGCGGCGCGCGCCAGCCCGCCCTCCTGATGGATGGCCTTGATGGTGCGCAGGTGGCGGAATTCGATGTGCATTAGTCGGACTCATGTAAATGATGAATGTTATGAGTTTGCCTCACATAGCCATCTATGCGACATCCGGGGCAAGCAATCAAGGAACCCCGTCATGTCTTTGCCCACGCCGCGCATCTCGTTCGAGTTCTTCCCGCCGCAATCGCTCGATGCCTCTTTCCGGCTGTGGGACACGCTGGCGACGCTGGCCCCTTTGGACCCCGAATTTGTCTCGGTCACCTATGGCGCGGGCGGCACCACGCGCGACCTGACGCATGAGGCGGTGAAAACCATCCATGCCCATACCGGCGTGCCGGTGGCAGCCCACCTGACCTGCGTCGATGCCAGCCGCGCCGAGACACTAGAAATCGCTGAAAGCTATGCCGCCGCCGGTGTCACACAGATCGTCGCCCTGCGCGGCGACCCGCCCAAAGGTGCCAGCGAATTCCGCGCCCACCCGGAAGGCTTCGCCTCCTCGGTCGAACTGGTCGCAGCACTGGCCGATACCGGCAAGTTCGATATCCGCGTCGGGGCCTATCCCGATCCGCACCCCGAGGCGGCCGACATGGCGGCTTGTGTCGATTACCTCAAGGCCAAGATCGACGCCGGGGCGACCTCGGCCATCACCCAGTTCTTTTTCGAGGCCGAGACCTTTTTCCGCTTCCGCGACGCCTGCGCCGCGGCCGGTATCACCGCCCCCATCCTCCCCGGCATTCTGCCCATCACCAACTGGACCCGCGTGCGCCGGTTCGCAGGCCAATGCGGCGCGCATGTCCCGGCCTGGCTGGACGACGCCTATGGGGCCGCGATCCGCGACGGGCGCGAGGATCTGCTGTCGGTCGCGCTCTGCGCCGAGCTCTGTTCCGACCTGATCGAAGGCGGCGTTGAAGACCTGCATTTCTACACTTTGAACAGCCCCGATCTGACCCGCACCATCTGTGCCGCCCTTGGCATCGCGCCGCAGGCAAAACTGGCGCAGGTCGCCTGATCGAAACGTAACGTCGCGGGCCCGAACCGGGGCTTGCGCCGGGGGACGCAGAGCGGCAGGCTGGCGGTGAATTTCGTCCAAAGGACCGCTTGCCAATGCCCGCATCCCGAAATGCCCGGACCGCCCCCGAAATGGCCGACCGCGACACGCTTTTGTCAATGTCCGGGCTGGCCTTCATGCAAGGCATACGCGACGGCACCCTGCCGCCCGCCGCCATCGCCGAAACCCTGCGCTACCGCATCGGCGAGGTCGAGGATGGCCGCGTAACCTTTCTGGGCGCGCCGGGACCGGAACACGGCAATCCGATGGGCGTCGTGCATGGCGGCTGGTATGGCACCCTGCTCGACAGCGCCATGGGCTGCGCGGTGATGACAAAGGTGCCAAAGGGCTCGGTCTATACAACGCTGGAATACAAGATAAACATCATCCGGCCGATTCCCTTGGGAACCGAGATCGTGGCGACGGGCATCACCTCGCATGCAGGCCGATCGACCGGCGTGGCCGAGGGCACGATCCGCGGCGTGACGGATGGCAGGCTCTACGCCACCGGCTCCACCACCTGCATCATCATGCAAATGCCCTGATGGCACCCGAAAAATCTTCTCTGAATGATTTTGCCCGCGCCCGATTTCATTGACTTCAAGCTGCCGTTGGGGCATGGCCCTTTTCTTCACCTTTTCGCATGGAGACACCCCATGATCACGCCGGTCCTGCCCAGCTATTCCCGCGCACCGCTTTCCTTCGTCAAAGGCGAAGGGGCCTGGATGATCGAGGCCGATGGCCGACGCTTCCTCGATTTCGGCGCGGGCATTGCGGTGACGGCTCTGGGCCATGCCCATCCGGCGCTGGTCAAGGCGCTGACCGATCAGGCCAATGCGCTCTGGCACACCTCCAACCTCTATAACGTGCCCGGACAACAGGCGCTGGCCGAAAAGCTGGTCGATCACACCTTTGCCGACACCGTGTGTTTCTGCAATTCCGGCACCGAGGCGGGCGAGCTGGCGATCAAGATGGCGCGCAAATACTGGCATGAAAAGGGCCAGCCAGAGCGCAACGTCATCCTGACTTTTGAGGGCGCGTTTCATGGCCGCTCAACTGGTATGATCTCGGCCGCGGGCGGCGAAAAGCTGACCAAGGGGTTCGGACCGCTCCTGCCCGGTTTCCGTCACCTGCCCTTCGGCGATCACGACGCGCTGACCGAGGCCGCGAAGGCCCCTGATATTGCCGCGATCATGGTCGAACCGGTACAGGGCGAAGGCGGCATCCGGCCGCTGTCTGACGCCTGCCTCAAGGGCATGCGCGATCTCTGCGATGAAACCGGCGCGCTTCTGATCCTTGATGAGATCCAATGCGGCATGGGCCGGACGGGCAAGCTCTTTGCCCATGAATGGGCCGGCATCTCGCCCGATATCATGATGGTCGCCAAGGGCATCGGCGGCGGCTTCCCCCTTGGTGCGCTATTGGCCACCGAAGCGGCCGCGCTCGCCATGACACCGGGCACGCATGGCTCCACCTATGGCGGCAACCCCCTGGGCTGTGCCGTGGGCTGCGCTGTCGTGGATGAGATCACGCGCGACGGCTTTCTCGACGACGTGAACCGCCGCGCGGGCTTCCTGCGCCAACAGTTGGAGGGCCTCGTCGCCGGCCACCCCGATATCTTCACCGGCATTCGGGGCCAGGGCCTGATGCTGGGTCTGATGTGCAAGGTGCCCAATCTCGATGTGGTGAACGCCGGCTATGACGCGCTTGTCCTGACCGTGCCGGGTGGCGACAATGTGGTGCGCCTGCTGCCGTCACTGACCATATCCGAGGATGAAATCATGCAAGGGATTTCCCGCCTCGATGCGGCCGCCACCGCGCTTGAACGCCGCGCCGCCGCCGAATAGCCCCGCTTCTTTGCGCCGCAAATATCCTCGGGGGAGCGCGAGGGGGCAGACAGCCCCCTCGCCCCCGCCACCAGCCAAGAGCACCTGAGCCCATGACCCATTTCCTCGATATTGACCAAACCGCGCCCACCGATCTGCGCCAGATGCTGGACCAGGCCGCCGCGATGAAATCCGCCCGCAAGGGCCTGCCCAAAGGCACCCCCGACGCCGACCGGCCGCTGGCAAATCACATGGTGGCGCTGATTTTCGAGAAACCCTCGACCCGAACCCGTGTCAGTTTCGATGTCGGCGTGCGCCAGATGGGCGGCCAGACCATGGTTCTGTCAGGCTCGGACATGCAGCTTGGCCATGGCGAGACCATAGCCGATACCGCCCGCGTGCTTTCCCGCTATGTCGATCTGATCATGATCCGCACGTTCGAAGAGCAAACGCTTCTCGAAATGGCCGAATATGCCACGGTTCCGGTGATCAACGGCCTGACCAACCGCACCCATCCCTGCCAGATCATGGCCGATATCCTGACCTTCGAGGAACATCACGGTCCCATCGCCGGCAAGAAGGTGGTCTGGTCCGGCGACGGCAACAATGTCTTTGCCAGCTTCGCCCACGCCGCCAAGCAGTTCGGATTCGACCTGACCTTCACCGGCCCCGAAACGCTTGATCCCGAGGCGCACCTCATTCCCGGCATCACCATTGAGCGGGATCCCCACAAGGCCGTGCAGGGGGCCGATCTGGTGGTGACCGATACCTGGGTTTCGATGCATGATCCGCAATCGGCGCGCGAACGCCGCCACAACCAGTTGCGCGGCTACCAGGTCAATGAAGACCTGATGGCCGGGGCCAAGCCCGATGCTCTCTTTATGCATTGCCTGCCCGCCCATCGTGACGATGAGGCAACCAGCGCCGTGATGGACGGGCCGCATTCGGTGATCTTCGACGAGGCCGAAAACCGCCTGCACGCACAAAAAGCGATCATGCGCTGGTGCCTGGGGGTCTGAAAGCGCTTTAGAAACGGGGTGTCGCCGCGCTACGCGCGCCGATCCGGGGTCGCCCGGCGTCAGGCCCCAAAAGGGGCCATCCTTCGCGCGATTGCGGCGCAGATCATTGCCGGTGCGCCCATAAACCGACGCGGTGCATAGGTATTTTTCCAAGCTGAAAGAGAAGGGCGGGGCCAACAGCAGATACCTGCCCGACTTTGGTCGGGTCAGAATAGTGACCTCGCCCGAGAACGCAGAGCATAAATATGGGGAGGTTCATAGCGGACAGGATGGTTGCCGAACGAAAAGCGGCTTGCCAGCGGAGCCAATGCAAATACTGGCTCATTTGCGGCAGTTCTGAGAGCACGCGAACGGATGGCCCGCCCCCTTGCACGTCTCTGCGCATCCGAGCATAGCTTTCCCGATGACCCCGCGCCCCCAAAACCCGCCCCTTGCCGTTGCGTTCATGCTGACTGCAACCCTCTTCGTTGCGGCCACCACTCTGCTGGCCAAGGCGCTTGGCACCGATACGCTCGGACCCCCGCTCAATCCGCTCCAGATCAGCCATGGCAGGTTTCTCTTCGCCTGGATCGCCATCGCCGGGGCGGTCGCCGTGATCCGCCCGCGCTTTTCCCGGCCGCACTGGCCGCTGCATATCGGGCGCACGGTTTTTGGCTGGGGCGGGGTCAGCCTGATGTTCGCGGCGCTGGCTTTCATCCCGATCTCGGATGCCACCGCAATCAGCTTTCTGAACCCCGTTTTCGGCATGATGCTGGCGATCCCGCTTCTGGGTGAACGGGTCGGGCCGTGGCGCTGGCTGGCCGCCGCCATCGCTCTCATCGGCACGCTTATCCTGCTCCGCCCCACGCCGGGCAGCTTTCAACCCGCCGCCCTACTGGCCCTGGCAGCGGCCCTGTTCATGGGGCTTGAGCTGATCCTGCTCAAACGCCTTTCCGGGCGCGAAGGCCCGCTGCAAATTCTCTTTCTCAACAACTCGCTCGGCCTGGCGCTTGCCTCCCTCGCGGTCCTTTTTGTCTGGCTGCCACCGACCCCGGCGCAATGGGCGGCGCTGGCGGGGCTCGGGCTCCTGATGGCGCTGGCGCAAGCCTGCTACGTCAACGCCATGGCCCGCGCTGATGCCAGCTTTGTGACGCCGTTTTCCTTTCTCACCCTGGTCTTTGCAGCCTTCTTTGACGCAGTCGTGTTCCGCGCCGTTCCCGACCTCATCAGCGTCACCGGAAGCGCCATCATCATCTCAGGTGCCGCCCTTCTGGCCTGGCGCGAGGCCTCTCTGCGCAAATCGCCCGCGTAATC